>Ga0265338_10001161_pt1 | contig 43536 bp, 23 predicted proteins | sample 42126metaG_FD_193579 | JGI IMG/M metagenome (GOLD analysis project Ga0265338, IMG submission 193579) | Rhizosphere microbial communities from Carex aquatilis grown in University of Washington, Seatle, WA, United States - 4-21-26 metaG | ecosystem: Host-associated > Plants > Roots > Rhizosphere... | reverse complement strand
CCGAAGCTGGTGTCCACGGTGCCATCCACATTCAACCGGGCGACATGATTCAGGGTAAACCCGTTGACATTGGTAAACGCGCCGCCGATCAGCACCTTGCCGCTCAGGAGAGAATTGGTCGGATAAACCGCAATGGCGTAGACGGTGTTGTTGGGGCCAGAGCCGGTGGTAAAGAACGGATCCGGCGAGCCAGCCACCGTGCCACCAATATTCTGACCATAGAGGCGGGTGAAGTTGGGACTGGTCTGGCCACTGATGGAAGTGAAGGCGCCACCGACGTAAATTCTCCGCGTACCATTGACAAAGGCTTCAGCTACGGCGTAGACCGGGGCGTCCGCCCCCGGGCCGGGATTGAAGCTGGTGTCCAAAGAGCCATCCGTCTTCAGACGGGCGATATTCTTCCGGCTAACCAAGTCGACGGTGTTGAATGCACCGCCAATGACCACACTGCCATCGGTCTGGCAGACCACGGATTGCACGGGTCCCTTGGCCCCGTCATATCCGTTAAGGAAGCCGGTGCTGTCGGGCGAACCATCGGGGTTCAGCCGGGCGATCCCGTTAAAAGGAGCGCCATTGACGGAGGAGAAGTTGCCGCCCGCGAGGATTTGTCCATTGGGCTGCAGCGCGAGCGCCAACACTTCACCGTTGATGGCCGTGGTAAAGGGCTGATCCGGCGAACCGGGAACCTGGCCGCTGTGGCCTTCCCAATCAAGAATGTTCACCACCGCATTGGTCAGCGAACCGAGCACCGCATTGGTCGGCTTGGACAAGTTGACATTGAAATAGAAGTTGGTGGGATCGGTCAAGAGGTCGTCCAGCAACCGCACGTTAAAGCTGGCGGCCATCTGATTGACCGCGAACACCAGCACCCCATTGGTGGCAAGGTAATTGACCCCGGCAACCGTATTGCTGCCGTTGCTGGTGGCAAAGTGGGTTGAGATTGGTCCCGCTATACCACCGGTGCGGAGGACGGTGATGGTGGCATAACCGCCGTTTTCACTGGCAAGGTAACTGGGCGCGCTGAACTGCAGCGTTCCGTAACTGTTATCGTTGACGATGGTCAACGTGGCGTTGGTGACAGAACCGGGCGAATTGGCGTTATAGAACAGGCCTGGGGCGGCGAGCACCCCGTTCGTCGGGTTACGCAGATTGACGACGAAGGACTTGTTGGCACCGACCACGCCGTTGTTGGTGAGCTGGATGGTGACGATTCGCGCTGAGGCGTCGCCGCTGTCCCACTTCAACGTGTTCGTGGCGCCGATGTAATCCTGGCCATTGAGGGCCGTACCGTTGGTGGTTGCGTATTGAACGTAGAGAGTCCCCGAATTGCCGGCGACGCGATTGACCGTAAAGGTGATTGACCCCGCGCTTTCATTCCCGGTGTAGCTGCCGGCACTGAGTGTCAAATAACCCGCGAAATTGGCATTGATGAGGCGAACCACCGAGTTGGAGATCCCGAACGTCGGATTGCCATCAACCGGTCCAGTCAGGGAGAGCAGATGAAGATTGACGTTCTTTTCCACGAAGTTCGTGGAGGACAGGCCGCTGTTCAAGTTGGTGAAGGTAAAAAAGTTGGTGGTTTTACCGGATTGTATCCTGATGGACAGGTTGGTGATGGGCTTGTAATCAACATTCTGAACGGCGGTGCCATTGGTGGCGTAACAACGCATGGTAATATCGCCGTAGGAGCCATTGCTGCGAACCATGCCGATGGTGTTCAGAAGCCCGGTGGTGACATAGTTGGTATAGGCAAAACCCGAGGCGCCGGATTGTTTATTGTCATCGATCACGTTGAACTTTGCCCCGGAGATTCCCAGCGCAGCACCCAGAGGAATATTCTGGCCCCCGAGATAGAACTCGTCAGCGCCGCTGGGATTGGCCAATTGGAACAGGGCATTGACGTCACCCGACGTCTGGCGGTTGTTGATGACACTGACGGTGACGGCAGACTGGTTATTGATGGTTGAATCCGTCTGGGGCAGACCGTTGAAAATATCCTGCAGGCCGCCACTGATTCCAAACAAACCGTCGCTGTGGGTGCGGGTGGGGGTGGAGATGTAATTCCAGGCCTCCCAAAACAAGGGCGGCGGGCTGTTATAGGAATAGTCCGCCCCGCTTTGAGCCGATCCCGGCAGGACGGAAAAGTTGGCGGCTATCGGCCCCAAATATCCGTTGTACCGACTCAATCCCACCGAAGTGGAACTTCCACTCTTGTTGGCAGAGGAGGTGGTGGATAGCAGGCCGATATTACCCGGCCCCGGCGTTGCACCGCCGATCAAACGCGCCACACTGTGGCGGATGCGAACCCCATCGCGCGACTTGGGTTCAACCCACAAGTTTGTGTCCGCAAAGCTTAATGTTGCCGAGTGATCATTGTCCAGGTTGAAGAAGACATTGGTACTCACCTGGCCGCCGCCCACCGCATCAAAGGTTCCACCAATCATCACGTTGCCATCGCTTTGAACCCCGCAGGCATAAACCGCGGGCGTATCGTCGGAAAATATCCGTTTCAATCCGGCAAACTGGTTGTAGGCCGTGTCGAGGAATGTGGTGTCCACCGTGCCGTCGCCATACAGACGGGTGAAACCGAGGCGGTGAGTGCCATTGAACAATGAAAACAACCCGCCGACATACATGGTGCCGTCCGGTTGGAGGCAGATGCTCCGGACCTCATCATTGGCACCTGAGCCGGAGAAGAATCCGTTATCCAGGCTGCCGTCCGCATTGATTCGCGCGATGTGATTGTTAACCTGCCCGTTGAATAGGGAGAACGCGCCACCCACCACCACCTTGCCATCCGATTGCCAGCCGAGGGTGAGGACGGAATTATCCGCGCCGGACAGCGGATTGAACGCGGTGTCCAACGCGCCGGATGAGGTCAGGCGCGCAATCCTTGAAAAACTCTGGCCGCTCACATCAAAATCACCGCCGACCATTATCCCGCTGAGTCCAAAATCAATTGTCGCATCATAAGACCAATACGTGCCGACCGTACCTCCGCCTTGATCCATGACGATGGTGATGAGGTTCGTGGTCAGTCCATTGACCGGTCCGAAAGGCAGCACAATGGTTCCAGTGCCGGAAATGCTGCCGGTATCATAAATCAACACCCCGGTGCCGGCCGTAACATTCGTGTCGCCGTAGAAAATTCGCATGTCGTCGGCAATGTTTTGCATGTCATAATTCACGGTAAGCGTGGCAGCGGTAGCCTGTCCAAGGTTGATGGCCTGATCCACCTCATTGCTGCCACCTTGGCTGGAATTCTGGATATTCAACCTTGGCTGCAGCGCAATCACCTGGACTGGTCCGGTAAGCGTGGTGCCCGGATCGAAGGTGGCATCCAGCGAGCCGTTGGCATTCAGCCGGGCCATATAATTGCGCGTCTGGCCGTCGACGGTGTTGAAATCGCCGCCGAGTAAAATCCCACCGTCCGGCTGTACCGCAACCGCCCGGACCGTCCCATCGACATCCCCGCTGAAGGTCCCGTCAAGGGAACCGTTGGCATTCAACCGGGCAATGTGATGAGCATCCTGGCCGTTAAAAGACAGGAATTCACCGCCGATGATGAATTGATTGCCCGGGCCCGCCACCAAAGCATGGATGGGCCCGTCGGCGCCGGAACTGGGTTTGAAGGAATAATCGAGGTTGCCGTTGGTATCGATAAGCGCAATGTCATTGATGCTGGTTTCAATCTGATTGGCATTGGTGTAGCCGTGCCCGTTATAGGAATTAAAATCTCCGGCGATGAACATTTCGTTGTTGGTGAGAACCAACAGGCTGTTGACCAGGCCGGCCACGCCAGGGTAGTTGTTCTTGTCCGGTTGGGTCTTGGGGATTTGACTGAAAGGCACCGCCAGGGAGCGGTTGAAATCCGCATTGTACATCTCGTCCACGGAACCCGCCGGAGGATGCCGGTCATTGAACAGAATGGTCACGGTGGTTTCCGCCACCAAGCCGGCAAGCGCGGCCACATTCTGGCCCCCAGAAGACACCTCGCGATAAAGCGATATCTTAAAATCCTTGTTGAACTTCGTGCCGGTGGAATTCGTGACCGTAAAGGAGATGGGCTGATAAAATTTGCCGTTGCCGCTGCTGGGAAAGGTGATGGTCCCCTTGGCCAGATCAAAGTCGGAATTCAACCCTTGAACCGGCGAGATTGTCGCCGGCGTGGGAACGGCATAATCGGAACCGGGCTGGAGGGGAAAGCGATTATTCATCTCCTCGTTGGCGTCCGCATCGTCGTTCATGTAATTGTTGACGCGGTAGTTCAGCGTAAGGCTGGCGCCATTGGTGCCAAAGCGCTCCGCATAAATGACAACTTTTGCCCAGCTGATACCATTGGCCGAGTCATTGACGTCCTCCGGCACGCAGTAATGAGCCTTCTGAAAGTTGATTATCACGTTGGTCGGCCACCGGGCGATCCCATAATTGGTAACTGGAGGTATCGGGTTTGTATCAATGCCCGTAATAACGTAATCCGGCCCATAAGGGTCCGCGTTGACATTCAGAATCCGTATCAGGGACAGGCCATAGTAGGGGTCCACCCGGGGCGTGGACACCGCCGGCGGCTGGGCCGGATCCAGCCTGGGGTTGGACAGTTGCACGGCGAAAACGGCATTGGATTGAAACGTTGACTGACTCCAATTCGTCGACATTGGAACGAGAATGGTTTTGCTCATCTCGTAATCGTCAAAGACCAGCGTGCCGCTCACGGGTACGTAGTCCACATTGGAAACCGCCGGCCAATCATTTGGGGACACCAAGCCGCCCAGGACGGTTCCGTCCACCGTCTGGTAATCCACCCAGGCGCGCCCGGATGACCCGGCGGTACGGGTCACGGTAACCAGCACCCCAGGCTGGTTGTATTGATAATAAGTCAAAAACGTCGAATTGGCGTCGTTGGCATATCCCCCCGATGGAAGACTTTCCGTCTGGGCCGCCTGATAAATCGGAAGTCCAGTCCACCAATCCTGGTCCTCGCTGGCAAAACGAAAGACACCGGAAGATTGGAAGGCCCAGTTCAAAACGATGGGCCCCAATCCGGTCAGAACGGGCGGGCTGGGCTGACCGACGGTGGGAGGCGCTTTTGAGTCCACGGCGATGTAGTAAACCGTCCCCGCCGATGCATTGAAATGCAGGTGGCTGGGACCATAATAGGCATATATGAATTGATTTTGCGGATAAGTAAAAACCGGTATCACGCCGTAGAAAAGGGCACCAAATGTGGCAGCATACTGGCTATAATCACTGCTGCCAGCGTCATTAATCTGCATGGTCGGATGCAGGCCGGTAGTGTAAAGCGCATTGTTTCTATAGATGGGGAACAGATCGTCATTGGCCGCCACCTGATTCAATGACGCCAGACTCGTGCCGGTGAAAACCGCAAGCACCGTGTCCAGCGGAAGGCCGGACGGATCATCCGAGCTGCCGATGGTATCCAATTCCACATCGCCGCTGGCCTGAGGGGTCCACTGGTACCAAAGCGTCGCGCGAGGGTGCATCCCGGCAATGTTGGGGGCATTGAGATCAGGGGTCACACTGCTATTGTCGTTGGTCACGGAACCGGTCCCTGCACCGCCGTCCAGCACCTGGGCATTGGCAAAACTGTTTTGGGCCCGGGCGATATTCGTCGCCAAACCGGCCAGCAGGCTGGCGCACAGCAACCACTTCAACCAACCCGGACGTTTGACCAAGTTTGGCAACCAACCACCGGTGAATTTCTTTTTATTCTCTTTCACAACATTTCTCCATTGTCCAGTCCGGCGAACCGGAGGCGCGGCAAAATTTATTCGGTCGTCAAGGCCGCATTATTGCTGATACATAAGCCACGGGTTGACGATCACGCGGTAATAATGCGGAACATTCGTCAAGGAATCAAACAGCCAGACATTCGTGGCCGGCCCCGGCAACGGCTGCGGCGACGCAAACCAGTTCACATGGTTTGAATTGATGCCGGCCACGTTGGCGCCATAGTAATAATTGTTGAAATTGGTCAGGGGCAGCCAGACCGGCGACACCAGATTGGTGCTGTAATAGACGTAATTCGTGGCGTTGGCCGGGGTCTTCCACTGCAGCCGGGCCGAAAGCGGCGGCCGGTTGGTCAGCGTCAGGACAAAATTGATCTGGCTGGCCAGGAAGAATGGCGTGGGGTCGTTGGCGTTGCCGATGCCGTCGCCGTCAGAATCCAGGCTCGTATTCTGCGCGAGGGCGGCGTTGACAGTATTGGTCGAACCATTGGGATTGAGGAGATTGGTGGAACTGAAATAGCCGGCATACCCGGAGACCCAGCGCAGATGATCGCCGTTCTTGTGATCCATCTTCTGCGCCACGGACACTCCGTTCACCACCGCCTGCGCGTAATAAATGACCAGGCTCGGGGAACTGGCATTGGTGCTGAAATCCAGCGCCGTGTAATCGCCGTTCAAGGCCGTGTTGGTGGCCGCGTCGTGCAACTCCAGGTAGTCCACATACAGCGCGTTATTCGTGCCCGCGCCGGCGTAATGGAATGCCGCCTGAAGGGAACCCGAGCCGGTGAACGCGTCGAGAATCAGCCGGCCGACCGCCGCATTGTTGGTATAACCGTTGGGGGAAGCACCCCGATCCTGTCCGGCCCAGATATTATTGATCAGCTGGTTCGGGCCGGGAGCATAGCTGTAAATGGTGGTCCCGAGCAAATCCCCCGCCAGCGGTTTGACGGTCAAGACCAGCCCATTGCCTCCCGCGCCAGCCGGACTGCCCACCGTCCAGATGTTGCCGTTCGTCACGCCGGTGTCGGTGAGCAGGTTCGTAACCTGCAGCGTCAGCGAACGGCCGGCCTGCAACAGCAGATTGCTCGTCACCAAACTGGAGGTGCCGATGGAGATGTCACCGCCGACGGTGATGGAGCCATTGGTCAAAATGGTCGTCGAAGACTGCAGGGTAAAGTTGTTCACCCCGGAGGCAATGGCTCCGGAATTGACGAAATCGGTCGCCCAAATGGCCGCTCCACCCTGATTGGACAGGAGGCCGGAATTAACAAATGAGTCGTAGGGAGCCGGCTTCGACACAAAAGTGACCGTGCCAGGAATGAACGCCGTGCCGCCGATGAGGTTGCTCTGGCCGTTCCAGGTCAGATGCGCGGAGAGCGTGGTTGTCGCGATCGAATTTCCATTCGTTCCCGCGGTGCGCGCCGTGACGGTAAAGGCATGACCCGCCAGCGGACCCGCGACAACCTGCAGGTTTGTCTTGGTCGTAGAACTATAACTTGCCCCCGCACCCGGGCCATGATTGATGGCGGCAATCAGGTTGCTCATTGAGTTGTCGAAGGTGGCGGCGATCAGGATCTGATTGGGCTGGCTCTGGCTGCTCACCCGGGTGGCAAAAGTATAGGTGTTGGTGCCAATTCTTACCGTGTCGTTTTTTGCGAGATTCGCCGTCCCCAGCTGCGAAAGGGTTCCGGTGGCAGCCACCGCCGGCGTGCTGGGCGTCACATTGGTCACCACAGCCGTGGCGTTAAACTGGGCGAGATTCGCGGTGCGAATGGCACCGTTGTTGGTCAGGTTGCGCAGGCTGGGCATGGCGTTTGCCCAGAAGATGTTGCCCGAATTCAGATTCAATTCACCTTCCGGCGAGGTGGCGCCATTGCCAACGCCATTGGTCGTCAAGGTCAGACTTTGCGCGTTGATGGACGCCTTTTGCAGGATGTTAAACGTGTCACTGATGACCACGCTCTTTGAACCGTTCAGAGTCAAATTTTGCACCTGCGACGGTGTCGTCGGCGCCACCTGGCTGCTGACGATCAAGACCCGGTAGTCGTTGGTCACCGTTATCGTGGTGTTGGTGCCGCCAAAGGTGTTGGTGACCTGGGTGGTGAACGTCCACCGCGCGCTCCACGCCTGGAGGTAGCCGCCCCAGTTCGGAGTCGTCGCCAGCATTATGTTGGACACGGTGAGGGATCCGTTGGTGACCCCCACATTGATGTCGGCAAAGGGCGCCGCAATGTACGCGCCGGGGCTGCCATCAAACTGGTTGGTGGCGGTCAGCGACATATAATTCAGCCCGGTAATCTGGGCGAGCGCCAGGTTCAAGTCACGCGAGGCCGAGATTTGAACGCGGCCCGGCAGGTTGGTGATGGAATGATTCGGCACGCTGTTGGTTGAGATCGTGCTGGACGACAGCTGCACGTCAGCATAGGCATAGGAGTTGGACACCACGGCATTGGGCTGGGGCGTGATGAAACCGGGCGACGTGGGTGTGCCGAGAAAGAACGGGGGCAGCGGGATGGAACTCTCGTAAAAAGTGAAATTATCCAGCACGCCGTTGATCAACACCACATTGGTGGAGTCACCGCGGAGATAATCATCATTGAGATAAAGATAATTGGTAAGTGTTTGTCCGCTCATCGAATCGACGTACGAGCCGGCCCATTCAACGGTGGCCGCACCCGAACCGATAATTGCGTCCCCAAAGTACACGGTGTTCGCCACGGCGGGATTGGTATTATTGATGAAAACATAGCGGTAAATGATGTTGCTGACACTGCCAGCAACCTGAAAATACGGAGTGGTAGCCATCGGCACATTGGGAAAACCAAAACCGGCTGGCGAGGGGCCCAGACCGCTCACGGGGGATGACGGGGCCGCCGAAACGGCGGACAATTGGCTTATCGGATTCCAATCTCCATTGGTATCCAGTCCCTTGGTAGCATACACGCCGAACATTCCCAAGTTGAGGTTGAAGAATGAGCTAAATGCGCCAAACCCCTCCGTATCCAGCACGCAGCGGGTCAGATCGACATTTTGCCCGCTGAATTGAATCAGACCATCAAGCCCCGCAGTCACCAAGCCCGGGTTGACGATGTTGGTGGCCAGGACAGACAACTGCCCCGCACCGAAAAAGAAAGCGATGTTGGTGTCGGTAAGGGATGCGCAACTGATGGTGCCGTCGTTATAAAAACTTCCGGCCATCATATGGGGCCCGGCGCTGGTCTGGTCATCAAACTTGAAGCCGGTATTCACCGTCATATTGCCAGAATTGGTGTAATTGAGCGTGTTCCAGGTCTCGTAAAATTGATTCAGCAGTGAAAAAGTGGTGAAATTGATGATGAAGGTTCCAGTATTGAGGAAATTGGTGGCGTCAATATTGGGCGGATAGGCGACGTTCCCGGGATAATTGACAATGGCATCATTCCAATACAAGGAATCGGTTGCCAGGGCTGCCCGGCAAAACGCCAGGCTCAACAATCCGCAAAGCAAAACCTGCTTCACGCGCTGACAGAAATGACTCGCCGGTGAACTGCTGTACGTCGTCGCGTTCATTGGGTGATATTGATCGAATAATTTAGCTGCAGGCTCCGCGCTGTGGGGATTTCAGAATCAGTCATCAGGATGGTGAAATCGTAGGTGCCGATTGCATTGCCAACAGGTGTTCCGGAAAGCAGGCCGCTGGAATCCAAATACAGACCAGCGGGCAACATCTCCATCGCATTGGTTGCCGCGAGCGTGTTCGGGGCCAAAGTCCATGTATACTGCGGTTGCCCACCTGTCGCGGTAAACAGGGCACTGTACCCCACGTTATTGGTGGCATCCTGCAGGGTAGTCGGGGAGACTTGAATCAGAACCTGACTCTGGAGATTGGCCAGGCTGGTGCCGTTGGGATAAACAATCGGATCATTCGTCGAACTGCCATACGTCGACCATACAAAATACGTGTTGTAAAACACATCATTCTGGTCACCGCCGGGCGTCTCGGTGAAATACGGCGTCCCATCCATGGTGTCACCGAAGACGTTAAAATAGACCGGACCGACCTTGTCCAGAGTGATCGTGGTGGAAGGGTTTATCGTGCCTGGCCCGGCCAGCCCGGCCAAGGCATTGAGCTGGTCAAAATTAACATTGCGGGCGTAGGCACTGACCCCATGAGTAGCACTGCTGGGCCCGGAGGCCATATCCACCGCGGCAAACCGAATATCCGGCGCCGTCACCGTACGCTGGAAGGTCTGGGTCACAAATTGGCCGACGGCATTTCTTTGCACCATCTTGTAGGTGGTGGTGATGGGTTGCCTGAAGGTGCCGAGCGCGGTGTCAAAATTCGTGTCCGGCACGCGCACAAACTGGATTCTCCCGATGCCCTGGTAATAATCCGTCGCCCCGGCCACCAAGGTGCAGGGGTAAACCGCAAAGGCATGATTGGTAAAACGGGTCACGACGCTTTGCGAGTAGAAATTGCCCGAGCCATTGGTTCCGCCCGTCACGAGGACATTGGTGGTGGCCGTGACCACGTCAAAGGCCGGATAGGGAGGAAGGAATTCCGGGCCACAAGTCCCGGGAGGAATCAGGTAATAATCGCCGGACGGGACATTGGTCAGGGTGATGAATTTGACCGAGTTGTTCGTCTTCGGCGCGGTGCCGATGGGGCTGCCAGCGGGAACGGCAATGGTGGTGGTCACCAATTGGGCCGGGGTGTTGCTTTTGAAACTGTTGGGAAAGAAATTGGTGGTGTAAATCACATTGGCAAAAGTGGTCACGTAATTGGTCTGGAAGAAGAAATCCCAGCCATTGGTCTTGACCACCGCATGCGGCGGCGTGCCGATCGGGTCACCCGGGCTGTTGACAAAGGTGACGGTGACGATCGGGTTGGAAGCGACAGTCAAATAATTGCTCGAACTCGCCACCACCAGGCCGGGGAACAGGGCCGCGAGCGTCGCCGGATCATTGGTTCGCGAAGCCATGATCAGCGCGGTCAGAGGTGACGTGTCAAACCTTGTCTGGACATTAAGATTGGTGCTCTGCAACAAACTGCCGGCAGGAATGTCTTCCCGGTGGACGTTGTTGGTCGTGAGCAGATACCTCAGCCCCGCCACGTCATCCCGGGTCAATCCGGTGTAAAAGGTGCCATAAGCGGTGATGCCGGGAGCAAACTCCAGTATCACTCCAAAAAGCGGATCATTAACGTATATCAGCCCGCCGATGTTTGCCGCCACCGCAGAATAGGGTTCAGCCAGCGGATCCACGGAATAGGGAATTGAAAGTGCCAGGGGGTTCGGCCCGGAGCAGAATTCCAGGATCTGATAGCTGTAGAGGACGTCGTTGACGTAAGGCGTATACTGAACCTGGTTCAATGGGCTGGCGAAGTCATTATAGTTTCGTTGGACCACAAAGTACTCCTCACCCACGGGGCAGGAAATATTGCCGACGTGGAACCGGTCATGCAACGTCCAGTCATAGCGCACCGGATCCGTCAACCCCAGCTGCTCCATCATCGCCCCCAAGGTCCATGACTTTAAATCGAACAAACCCAAGGCCTGGGCCTGGTAGTTCACGTGGCGGGTTTCCGTTGCGAATTCCGAAAGCTGGATGCTGTAGCTGTCCACGTTCGTGAGGCTGTTCAGGATGGCAAAGGTGCCATCCACCGAGGCTTCTCCATTGGGGCCGAAGAAGTCGGAAAATGTTTCGTCATAAACATAGTACATTACCGGCAGGTTGCGCCGATAATCCTCGCCAATGTTCTTCGGCGCATTGAGGTCGCCGGGCAGTCCGTAACCAATCACCGCTTGCTGCCAGGTGTCGCCCGCCGAGCCCGTGATGGTAACCGGGTTCGGATTATTGCCAATCGGCCCGCCGAGCGAAAACGCCCACGCGGATTGCAGGCTGAACGCCAATCCGATGATCCACAAAAATCGTTTGATTAATCGCTGCATACAAATTTCTCTAGCGGACAAGCAATACACGGTAGAAACCCGCCGTACCGTCCCCGACCGGAATGAAATCCGTGGTCCCCGCCGCGAACCGCGGCGATCCCAGGTTGCTCCACACGCCCAGGCTCGTGGACACCTGCACCTGATAGGTGAATCCGGGCTGGGTGTTCCAGATCAGGTGCATCCCCTGCCCGGTCTTGCTCAGCGTCGTCGTCAACCACGTGCTGGAATCCAACGGGCTGCCACCGCTCAGGAACACCTGATAAGCCGTCGGCCCGCCCGCAACCAGCGGCGCACTCGGCACCGGCCAGTTGGCAAAAATCTGGCCATAGTAGAACTTCATCCATTCAGATGGGATCCCATAATAATTGTCGCCGCTCCACGTCGTGCCGCTGGCAGATGGCGACATCGGCGAACGCCGTCCGTCCACCATCAAATAATCCACGGTAAAGGAGTGCGTGCTATTGGTCTTCAATCCATTTGCCGCCGTCATGGTCCAGCTGTTGTTGGTCGTCAGCGCCATCGGGGTCGCATTGCCGTCCACATAAACCTCGTAGTTGGAAACGGAAATACCCGACAGCACCGGCCAGGAAACCTGCAACTGCGGCTGATACACATTGCCGACGGTGACGAACGGCGCCGCTACAAACACCTCGGTAATCTTCGGGAGAATCGACGCCACGTTGACATAGCGCTGGGCAAACAGGTCAAAACTGCCGGGCCCGAAGGTGTAGCTGGTCCAGACCACCAGGAATTGCGACACGCCATCCGACGCCACCACCGGATGCAGCTGCTGGCTGAGGGTCGTGGTGTTCACGCGAAACTCCCCGCCCACCAACGACCCGTCGTTATGCACCAGCTGGCCGTATACCCCTTCGCGCGAGCCGTCCTGACCGAGGCTCGTCCAAACGACCATATAATCCGCGCCGATCGCGCTGATCCGCGGCGCGTATTGATTGCCGTGGAGATAGGTATTTACCAGCACAACATTGCCGCCGGCGCCCGCGCTGGAGAATGAGCGGGTGTAAATGTCCCAGCCATTGGTGATGGTGACAAGGTCGCGGGCGCCCCAAGCCACGGCAAAACCGCCGTCCGCGGCGGCCGTCACGCTGGGATTGGCGCAGGGAGCCAAATTGCTGTTGACGAGAAACTCATTGGTCGACGCCTGCCCGTTGCTGTAGTAGAGCCGTGCGAAGATATCCACGCTCGGCGAACCGATCAGGCTCGAGAGCGATCCATTGTTATTGTCCATCCCCCCCAAATTAAAAGTCGCCCGTTCCTGCTCGGACACCCACGCCACCACAAAGCCGCCGTTGGCCAGCGCCGCCACCACCGGCGTGCGCTGGTTGTAAGCGATAAACTGGTTGATCAGAAACTCCCCGCCGATTTTCTTCCCCGCCGGCGAAAGAATCTGGCCATAGACATCCTGTAGGCTGCTCGAGCTGAATTCATTCAAGCTGGCCCAAACCACCACAACATTGCTGTTACTCAGCACCGCCACCGCCGGATCAACCTGATAGTGCGTGCCATTGGCGCTGACGTTGGTGCTCACCACCACAGCAGAGTTGGTGGTGTAAACGGTGACGTGCTTGTGATTGATATTGGTCGAATACGATTTGATCGTGATATTGGTGGTGTAAAAGACCGTGAAATTGGTGATGATCTGGGGACTCACCAACACATCGTTGGTTGTCGTCCAAGTGTTGGTGGGGGTCAGAAACCGCGTGAAAATGTGCTGCTGTCCGGACTGGCCGCCCTGCCACGCAAAAACCGCCCCGCCACCTTTCAACAAGGCCACGCGCGCCTTTTCCTGGTCCCCGGCTGCCTGGGTATTCACCGAAAACGTGTCCAAGGTGCCGGACAGGGTGCCGTCCACCCGCCGGGCTCTCACGCCCAGGCCATCGCCATCCGTGGCGTTGTCCTCCCAGACCAAAAAACCGCCCGCCGGCGTCACTGCCGCGTCCGGCCTGGCCTGATCACCCGGCTGGGAGCCGATGATCGCGTATTCCGTTCCGAAGGCCGAATAATAATTGGCCTCGCCAAAAGCAGCACCCGGCACGGCCAGAAAGGCGCCCCAACAAAGGCAGGCGGCGATCCTGCGGATGGAAAACAACGACAACATAAATGGATGGTTGGACATTAAACGCGTTGACACATTTTGTCCAAAAAATCTTACGTCCAAATGCGCCGGGCACGGCTGCAACGACAGCCGCGCCGCGCGTCTGGCCGCGGACAAACTCTTGATCCAGCTTCTCAAATTCATTTTTCTAAATCAAAACCGCCTGGCGTTCCTGCGCGGATTCCTCCAGCGCCGCCAGCAACCCTTTGAAGCCCCAGCGCTGGTACAACGCGCGCAGCCGGCCGGCATCCGCCGGCTTTTCCGCCAGCGCCGCCGGCGAAAACTCGCACGCCAAATCGTCCTGCAAACGGACCAATTCCTGATTGCGCCGGACCGCCGCCGCCGCCTGGCGCAGCGCCACACGCAACCTTTCCGATTTCACCTCTTCCAGCCGCCCATACAACGCGGCAACCGTGCCGAATTGGTCCAGCAATTCGGCCGCGGTTTTTGGCCCGACGCCGGGAACCCCCGGAATGTTGTCCACCGTGTCGCCCATCAAGCTCAACCAATCCACTATTTGCGACGGCCCCACCCCGGCTTTGGCGCGCACCTGCCCGTCCGTCCAAATTGTTTCGCTTTTATCGTTCGGGTTTAACAATCCAACCCGCGCCGATACCAACTGCATAAAATCCTTGTCGGAACTGGCAATGACCACGGTCATGCCCGCTTCCACCGCCCGCCGCGCCAGACAGGCGATGTAATCATCCGCCTCCACGCCCGGGCGACAGAACGAAGCCACCCCCGCCGCTTTCAAATACTCAACGATCTCGTCGAGCTGCGGCTTCAGGTCGTCCGGCATCCCCGGCCGGTGCGCCTTGTATTCCGGCAGCCGCGCAATGCGCTCGGCGCTCAGGCCGCCGTCCCACACGACAATCAAATGCGACGGCTCAACGGCCGTGCGCAGCTTGGTCAGCATTTTTACGAAGCCGTAAACGGCATTCGTCGGCCGACCGGCAGGCGAACGCAAATCGCGAATCGCGTGAAACGCGCGATAGGCGTAAGCGTGACCATCAATAATCAACAACCGATCCACAAATTCACCGGCTACGAACGTCCGGATTACGACAACCCAATGGACTCGCGGCTAATACATCGTTTTTCACAGGAATTTCGACCCAAGAAAATGACTGCTTACTTTTGTATCGCCGCGGGCGTCAACGCACCCGTCCTGGATTTCACCGTCACGCCCGGTTCCTGCGGCGGTATGGTGCTCTGGGCAAACGGCAGTTCATCGTCCGAATGCACGCGGTTGCCGGCCGGATCAACAATGGTGGCCGTCACAAAGATCATCAGGTTTTTTCGAATCGTGGTCTTGGACTGGCTTTGAAAAAGCCTCCCGGCCAGCGGCAAATCGCCCAACACCGGCACTTTGTCCTTGGTGTTCTGGATTTGCGAAGAAATCAACCCACCCAGGACGACGGTCTGGTTGTCCCAGATGTTCACGGTGGTGAGGACCTGGCGCACGGTAAAATTGGGCAGAATGGTGGGAACCGTCACGACATTGGCGACGCTCACGCCGGGAATCGTAGGCGGAGTTGAATAGCCGGCAAATTCGGTCAGGGTCGGGATCAAGGTCAGGTTGATCGTACAGCCATCGGCCAAAACGTACGGGATCACGTCCAGCACGGGGCCAACTTCCACCTGTTGTTGCTGCGGCGTGATGGCGGAGGGTTGCACCGGATTGTTGATCACCTGGGCGCGCGACACCGTGGCCAATCCCCCCAACGCTGCCACCACACAAACGATGAAAATCCTGGCCGGAACTTGTGACTTTTGACGCATATTCATGATTAAAACTGGATGGGGGAAATATTATTGCGTGGTGGTGGTGGTGGTGGTTCCGCTCGTGCCACCGGACTGGAAGCTGTAGCTGATGACGATGGACAAAATATCCGTCGCGCGCATCTGGGTTTGACGGCCACTGGTCGTGGTTACTTCCGGTTCGGCAAGGTTTTCAAACCCGCTGCGTTGTTCCAAGGCATGAATCACGACCCGGAAATTGGGGTCGGTTAAAATGCCGGTAATCGTGGCCACCGAGGGACCGGAGTTGCGCAAACCGCTGGTAATCATCTGGTCCGAAGCTGCCCCCGCAATCGTATTAGCGGCAGTCTGGCCGGGGAAGAGACCGGTAGCCGGCGAGCGGGTCGAGGCGAGGGACGGGGCCGAACCGCCTTGGGCCACCACCGAATTTCCGATCTGCCCCATATACCAGTCAAAGCCCAATGCCGCATTGTCATCCTGCTCCACTTCAACGAAGCGGGCCTTGATGTGCACCTGGGGCGGCGTCATGTTCAACACCTGAATGGCCTTCTCGATGGTGTCCAAATCCTGCGGCGTCGCGTGAACAAACAAAACACCCAAGCGGTCATTAAAGAATACCGTCTTCGGCGGGTCAAGATTCACACCCAATGCCGTGAAAAAAGCCTTGGCGTTGAGGCTGACTCCCGCCATTCCATTGGAGACGGTCACAAAGGACAATCCGCCTTGACCACCGCCGCCGCCGCCGCCACCGCCACCGCCACCGCCACCGCCACCGCCAGCCCCACCTTGCGTGGGACGGGCTGAACTGGCTCCCGGGAAGGCATTTACTATCGCCACCGAGGCGCCGCCGCTGTTTTGTCCACCACCACCACCGCCGCCGCCGCCGCCGCTGCCGCCGCCGCTGCCGCCGCTGGAATTGGCTGAACCAAAGCTTTGCGCCCCCACGCTCTCCAGACCTTGGGCGAAGGTGTTGGGATCCACCTTGAAAGTACGGGTCTCCAACTGCGCCTGTTCCGGCCCCTTGCTGGAGAAGACAATGCCGTAATCCTCCAGGGAATATTTGATGGGGTGATCCGCCACCAATACAATGGCATCCAGCACATCTCCCAACCGCACATCGTTGAGCGTCAATTTGACATTGATGGAACTGGCATCCACCGCTTCGCCGACCGAAACGGGACCCGCCACGGGCAATCCGGTAGTCGGATCAATGGTCGTTGACGCTGGCGCGCCAGGACCGCCGCCAGGACCGGTGGCCGGATTGACTGCCTGCGCTGCCGGCGCATTGGGATTGAACAGGAAATTAATGCCCTTTTTGTCCGGGTCGCGGAGCTTGGTCTGGTCACTCAGATTGCGAAGCACTTCGCTCAACGGCAGGCCTTCAGGCCAGGAAACTGTGTCGAGCCGGATGTGATCAAGTTTGCTGTAAATGGCTTCGCGACCGCCACCGGTGTGAACCAGATTGGTCAGGGCATACGGATTGGGCACTGGCAACATCCCGCGGCTTACCGGCTTCTCGTAGGCTTTCTCCACCTGCACCATCCGCTCCTGCGTATCAATGGTATGCACGCGCGCCTCACGGCTATAACGGGCCTGCTTGACCAGATTCATGTAGTAGAAGGCCCCCTCGTTTTCCGGATCAAGCCGCATGGCCTCTTTCAATTTGACCTCGGCCTCATCAAACTTGCCCATCTCATAAAGCAATTTGCCGTCCCGCACCATGGTGTTCGCGTTCGTCTTGTCGTTAAGAATATAAGGAACTTGTTGCACCACGGTTTCACTGGGCATCTGGCCGCGCATGGCCAGCAGCAATGCGTCGTTCTCCTTCTTGAAGGCAAGCGCGGCGGGATTTTTCGGGTCCACCTTCAACACGCGGTCAACCTGCGTGGCGGCTTCGTGCAAATCACCCTGGCTTTGCGCGTCGCGGGCGATCGCGAGCCGGGTGGCCGCAAAGCCGGAATAAGTCAACGCGGCTTCGTTGGTGATGCTGATGGGGCCGATCTGATCCACCAGCGCAATGGCGTCTTCGTATATCTTGGCGGCACCGGGCATATCTCCGCGCATTTGGGCGTTTTTGGCATCCAGAAGTTTTTGGCGCAGGATGATGGTGTTGGCCTGACGCAACACTGCTTCATTGACCGCCACGTCCGTGGAACTGGTTTGCGCCGGCAGGCTGGCAACGGAAGCCAGCAAAAAAGCGAAACCGAGCAAGAGGGATACTGCTTTTGTCATGGTTCGTTTCAGGTTCGTCTTACATCAAATAAATCAACACCGCCGAACACCAGTCTCGTCGCGACCAAGGTGCTCAGAATTAGAACTTCACGGACTGTAAGTCAATGTCGTTTTTTTCTGGTTTGATCGGGCCGACAATATCACCGCATCTTGGTTGATGGCAACGATAATGTAGTCATCACCCGCAAATTTTAAAATCGCGTTGAGGCGCTGCCCCTGCCAGCTTTTCTTTTCCGGATCATATTTCAAATCCGCCATGTAGCCATCCACCCGACGAAACGGTTTGTCCTTGGACAGGATTGCCCGCTCGCCGGTGTCGATCAGCTGCACCACCAGTTGCAGCTGCGGCGGATTATCGAGTGACCATTTCACTTCCAAAAGCTTGCAGGCGTCGATCTTCTCCCCCACGGAGACATAGTGCGGCCGCTTGATCCGCTGGCCGGGCACCGTCGCGGCCTGGCGTTCCACACTGATGGAATAACGCGCCGCCAGCTCATTGGTGGCGAGCGAATTGGTCTCGACCGATTCCAGCGTGAGGATCAAATACAGCGGCGTGATATTGGTGACCACCGCCAGGCCAACCTCATTGCCAGCGACGATTTTAATCATGCGTCCGTCCACCGTTCTTTGCCAGCGGACCGGGTTGAACAGTCTGTGGGTCGTTGAAAAATCCAGCTTGTACGGCGTTTTCAGCCGCTCCTGCACATTGGTCTGCTGGGCCATGTCCGGCGGCGGCAGCGGGACGGCTCTCGGATTCAGCGCGTTCTCGCTCATCCTGCGCTGTTCCTGCTGGTCGTTGGCAATCATGAATGGCAGGAACACGAGCGCCCCCACCAGCCCCAGCAACACAACGCTGAGCAGGATTTTTTCGTAATGTTTTTTGACAAAATCCATGCGGTTTATCTCTTGGGCAGCAGTTTTACGATCTCGACCACCAGGGTGACGCGCAACAGTTGTTCGTCCAACACCGTCTGCAATCCGCCCTTGCCCGTCATCATCGGCGTTGGGGCGGTCGGCGGCGGCGGCGGCGGCGGCGGGCCGCCCTCGCCGTACATGGCCGATGCCGTTGCCGTATAGGCGCCGGCCATTTGAACATTGACGCTCTTGACGATGAATCCATGGGGCGAGGAGGCAAAGCCGGCGAGCACCTCGCCCACTTCCGGGCTGAACGAGCGGAACGTAATCTGATAGGGGGTCAGGACGGCCAGATTATTGGTCACGGAATGACCCTCAAAATAATCGGCTTGGGAGCCGCTCGCATCATCATCCGAAACCCGGACGCGCTGAATCCCGTCCAGGGAATTGACGTGCGCCGCATAAAAAACTTCCGCCACGGCTTTTACCTCGCCCAATTGTTCCGACAGGGGTCCCAAGCTGGCGGGGGCGATTTTCAACAGCGAACGTTGCGCCTCAAAAGAGAAGCTGTACTTGGGCGGCAGGACCACGCTGGCGGCCTCGGCTTCATGCTGCAACAGGTCAATGGTCCGGCGCAATGCGGAGGCGAAGGCTTCGCTCGAAACGACATTGTTCCCCGGATTTGGGATCGGGGCGATCGGCTGAAAATGTTCCGACGCCTGCTGGATCCACTCCCGATACACGCGTTCCTGGTCCTTGGCCGCCTGCTTGTTGTTGATCTTTTCGTTGCCCGGCGAGGGCTTCTTGGTGGCCAGCTCATTCAACTCGTTGTAGATCTTCTGCAACTCGTCCTTCGCCGCCGTATTGTGGCTCCAGCCTTTGTAATTGTAAAAGCCGGCCGCTCCCAGCAATCCGATGGCCAGAATGCCGCCAACCACAAAAAACAAATTTCGTTTGATCCAGGCCATATTACAAATCCAGCGGATTTTTCAGCACCACATTGATGCCAAACGTGAAGGTCACCTCTTCCGACGTGATGTCCCCCCGCAGCTGCGTTTGTTTGGAATCAAAAAGCGGATCCGCCTGCAAAGCATTCAGCACGGCATAAGCGATGTCCGTGTTCGCCGAAGGATCCACGCTGGTCAAATTCACCGCCCGGCAAACCAGAGTGATGGTGCTGCCGGAATTGAGCGGGGTTCCCGCTGCCGCCCCCCCTTCAACCGGAACGGGAACGGGCACCGACCCGGCACCGGGGCCGGCTGAAACCGCGGGCAGCGCACCCACCGCCAGCTGCTCGATCCAGATCCCCGTTTCGACGCCGGGTTTCTGCGCGGACAGCTTTTTCTTGACGTCCTCCTCGGAGCGAATGAGCACTTTTCTCAATTCCGCCAGCACGTCACCCCAGTAATAACGCTGCTCCATCCAGATCGCGATCTGATTCGCCTCTTTTTGCGTTGACTGCAGCTTTCGATATTCCCGGTCAAAACTTTCGGCCTGGGCCCGCAGCTTGTCTTTCTTGGGCGTCAGATCGCTGATTTCCCTTTCCTTCGACTCGGCCAGGCTTTGAAAGAGGAACCCCACCGCGAAGGCCACGCCCACCAAGGCGAGAATGGTGAAGATGAAATACGGTTTCTTTTCGTTGAACGTCCGCCAGCGCAGCGTGCTGGTGGGCATCAGATTCATTTCCACCGGACAGTTGGCCAGGTTCCGCAACCCCAGGCCGACCACTTCCCCCAGCGAATGCGCCACGCGCGCCAGCGCCTCCAGGTTCACCGCCGGATCAATCTGCACATTGCGGAACGGATTGAAGTATTCGACCGGCACGTTCAGCTTTTCCGCAAAAAATTGCGCCGTGTAAGGCATGATGGACGCGCCGCCGGACAAAAACAGGCGTTGGGGCGCCGACCCGCCCTGCTGGCCTCGATAAAACTGCATCGTCTGGTTGACCTGGATGTGCAGCTTGGTCATGAACTGCCGCGCGATTTTGGAGATGGCCGCCTGGTTCGGATTTTCCGGCTCCTCATAGGCGCCGCCCAGGCTGACGAAGCCTTCGTTGATTTTGATCTGCTCGGCGATTTCAAATTTCAATTTCGCCTCGCTCGCAAAATCCTGGGTGATGGTATTGGCGCCCAGGCCGATGCCGCGGGAAAAGACCTTGCCGTTTTCGAAGAAAAGCAGGTTGCTCGTCTTGGCCCCGATGTCCAGCAGCATCGTGCAATCCGACAGATCGCCATAGTTATAGCGAAAGGCATTGCACAACCCCGCCGGCGACACGTCGCACAACTGCAGCCGCAGCTTCGCCTCGTCCGCCATCCGGAACAGGCCTTCGACCACTTCGGATTTGATTGCCACCAGGAGGACTTCCAGTTCGCCGCCGGCGCTGGAACCCAGAATCTGATAATCCCACACCACCTCCGCAAGCGGGAACGGCACGTTCTGCTGCGCTTCGTACTGGATGATCTGCGTCACCTTGCCCGCGTCCACCGGCGGCAGCTTGACGAACTTGGAAAACACCTGGAAGCCCGGGGCGCAGACGTTGACGTTCTTCGCCTTGGTGCCCATTTCCGCGAGTGTCTCGCGCAAGGCTTTGAGCACGGTCGCTTCCCGGGAAGATTCCTGGGCGCCCTCGACGCCGAGCGGCTTGATGGAAAATTTGGTGAGACGCAAACCGCCGGCTTCGTTGATTTCAAACTCCGCCAGCTTGAGGCTGCCTGCCCCGAAATCCACCGCCAGGAATGATTTTGTGTTCAGCATTTCTGTCTGCGCCGTCAACACCGCCAGATTCCCTGACTGTGTGTTTGAGCTAGCCCGTGCTGATTACGGCAAATTGTTCAACGGGTCAAATAGAAATCCAAAAAAAATGGATGCCCACCGCTTCCGATCATCATTAATATATTGCATCCGGCGCCCGGGTTTGGCTTCATTCTGCAATGCCGGACAGCCGCCCGCTGTCACGTCCGCCATGAACCGCTGTCGCATGCAGATTATTTATTCAGGCCTGGTGCAGGGGGTCGGGTTTCGCTACACGGCGAAAACCGTCGCCGCCGGCTTCGAAGTCGTCGGCACCGTCCGCAACCTGCCGGACGGCCGCGTGGAATTGATCGCCGAGGGCGGGCGCGGGGAATTGGAGGCCTTTGGGGACGCCATTCGGGGCGCAGGTCTTGCTGGCTTTATCCGGGACGAGCATGTAGATTGGGCCGACGTGAAAAATGAATTTCATGGTTTTGAAATCGTCCGCTGAACGAAATGAGATACGCCATCATCGCTGACATCCACGGCAACCTGGAAGCGTTCCAAACCGTTTTGGCCGACATCAAAACCCAGAACGCGACGCATATCGTCTGCCTCGGCGACGTCGTCGGCTACAACGCCAACCCCAAGGAATGCCTCGCCATTGTCCGGGACATGAACATCCCCTGCGTGAAGGGTAACCACGACGAATACTGCTCCACGAACGATCCGCTGGAGGGTTTCAACCCCCATGCCGCCGATGCCGTTCACTGGACGCGCGAACAGCTTTCCGAGGAGGAGTGCCAGTGGTTGCGCGACCTCAAATACACCCGCATGGCCGCCAACTTCACCATGGTCCACGCCACGCTCGACGCGCCGCAACGTTGGGGCTACGTCTTCGACAAGCTCGCCGCCGCCGCCAGTTTTCCGTATCAAAATACGCAGGTCTGTTTCTTTGGCCACACCCACGTGCCCGTCGCCTTCATGCGCGACACCGTCGTCCGCGGCGGCACCTATTCCAAATTCAAAATCGACCCGTCCAAAAAATATTTCATCAACGTCGGCGCCGTCGGCCAGCCGCGCGACAACAATCCCCGGTCCGCCTACGTCCTGTACGACATGGACGCCGGCACGATTGAATTGCGCCGGCTCGATTACGACATCGCCACCGCCCAGAAGAAGATCCGCGCCGCCGGCCTGCCCGAACGCCTCGCCGAAAGGCTTGAGTACGGAAGATAAGGCCGAAGGAAGAATGCAGAATGCAGACAAAGATCTGGCTGCACGCACAAAAGAATTCGCCCGCCGAATAATCCGGCTCTACGTTGCCCTGCCCAAAGAAACCGTGGCGCAGGTTCTGGGCAAACAGTCATTGTGGTCCGGCACCTCGGTTGGAGCCTATTATCGCGAGGCTAAATGCGCATGATCCAAAGCCGGGTTTATTTCAAAAATCGGCGATTGCCTCAAAGAGGCTGAAGAGACTGCTTATTGGCTTGAGCTATTAACCGATGAAGGAATTGTTTCCAAAAGACAACTCGGTCCGCTGTTGCGGGAAACCGACGAACTCATTGCCATCCTCGTCACCATTTCCAAACGAGCGCGTGGCGACTGATTTCTGCACTCTGCCTTCTGCCTTCTGCCTTTGAAAATTCTCATTCTAAAGCCCAGCTCGCTGGGCGATGTCATCCAGGCGCTGCCGGTGCTGCGATTGATCAAATCCCATCTGCCGGCGAGTGAAGTTTTCTGGTGGATTGACGCCCATCTCGCCCCGCTGCTCGAAGGCGATCCCGACCTGGCCGGCGTCGTCCGCTTTGAACGCAAACGCTGGGCCGCCCCGCGGCATTGGCCGGAGATGCTCCACAGCATCCACTGGATGCGCGAACAGCATTTCGACTGGGTCATCGACCTCCAGTGCCTCGCGCGCAGCGGCGCGTTCGCGTGGCTCGCCAGCGGAAAATTGCTCATCGGCCTCGACGAGGTCCGCGAAGGCGCGCGGGGATTTTACGACGTGGCCGTCCGCCGCGCCTCGTTCCACACCCACGCCGCGGACTGGTATCTGGCCGTGCTGCCGAAACTCGGCGTGCCGGTGCACAAGAATTTCCAGTGGCTGCCCGAACGTCCCGCCGTCGCCGCCGAGGTGAAACGAAAATGGCCCGGCGAAGCGCAAAAGGGGAAGGACGAAGGACGGGAACCCGTTCGCACTCCCATCCTTCGCTCGGAAGCTGCGGAGGGCAGGCCGGACTCCCATCCTTCGCTCAGAAGCTACGGAGGGCAGGCCGCACTCCGCACTGCGCATTGGATCGCCCTCCAGCCCGGGGCCCGCTGGGAAAACAAGCGCTGGCCGGCCGGGCATTATGCCGAACTCATCCGCCGGATGGCCGGAAAATTTCCCGATGCGCGCTTCGCCATTCTCGGCGCCGCCGAAGACCGGCCGCTCGGCGAAATCATCGCCCGGGCCCAGCCGCAACGGTGCCTGAACCTGTGCGGCCAGACATCGCTTCCGGAAATGGTCGAGTGGCTGCGGCGCTGCGATTTGCTCGTCACCAACGACACCGGCCCGATGCACGCGGCCGCCGCGCTCGGCAGGCCGCTGGTGGCGATTTTCGGCCCCACCGAACCGCGCCGCACCGGGCCGTACGGCCATTTGGAAAGCGTGCTGCGCATTGACCTCCCCTGCTCTCCCTGCCTGAAATCGCATTGCACCTACGAGAAACCGGACGAATGCCTGAAGGCGATTTCGCCGGAGACGGTTTTCGAGCGCGCCTGCCGGCTGCTCACCCCGGCCTGACCGCGGTCTTGCGCTTTTACCGCGTGGCGTTAGCCTCGACCGCGTGAGCATTTCCACCCAGACGGCGTCGGCGGGAACCACCGGGAAAGAGGCGCCGCGGCATCCGGTCTTCGCCACCACGCATTGGTCGCTGGTGCTGTCGGCATGCGATAAGAGCTCGCCGCAGTCCGCCGAGGCGTTGGAAAAACTCTGTCGCGCCTGCTGGTATCCCCTGTACGCCTACGTGCGCCGGCGCGGATATTCGCCCGAGGACGCCCAGGACCTCACGCAGGAGTTCTTCGCGCGGCTGCTGGAAAAAAACTGGATCGCGCATGCGGACCAATCGCGCGGGCGGTTCCGCTCATTTTTGCTGCTCGTCATGAAACGGTTTCTGGCGGTTGAATGGCACAAGGCGCGCGCGCAGAAGCGGGAGGGAAACCGTTGCTGCGTGCCGCTGCCGCTGGATACCGCCGAGACCCGCTACGCCAACGAACCCGCCGGCACCGCCACGCCCGAGCAGGCCTTCGAGAAACAATGGGCGCTCACGCTTTTGGAAACGGTGCTGGGCCGGTTGCGCGCCGATTACGAGCAGGACGGCAAAGGGACGTTGTTCGCAACGCTCAAGCCTTGCCTGCTGGGCCGCCGCGAATCGCAGCCGTACGCCGAACTGGGCGCGGCGCTGGAGATGTCCGAGGGCGCGGTGAAAGTGGCGGTCCACCGCCTCCGCGAGCGGTACCGGGAACGGCTCAAGGCGGAGATTGCCAACACGGTGGCCTCGCCGGCGGACGTGGACGCCGAGTTGCGCCATCTGTTTCGCGTGCTGGCCCGTTGAGGGCGTTAAAATGTTCAACCGTTTAATGGTCAACCCGGCATGATGGCCGCAGGCGGCTCCGGAGCGACGAACCGACGGTTCAACGATTTAACCTCATTCGTGTAACCTTCGCCCGGAAATCCTTAGTGGAACGGGTGGAAGGATTGTCATGGAAACAAAACGCATCTGTTCGATCTGCGGAAAGACCCTCGCGCCCAGCGCGCCCGAGGGGTTGTGCCCCGAATGCCTGCTCAAGGCCGGCCTGCCCACCGGCGAGGACGTCGGGCCGGACACCGAAACAGGAGCGGCGTGCCCCCGCTTCGTGCCGCCCAAGCCGGAGGAACTGGCCCCGTTGTTTCCCCAGCTTGAAATCCTCGGGCTGATCGGCCAGGGCGGCATGGGCGCCGTCTATCGCGCACGGCAGAAACAGCTGGACCGGATGGTGGCGCTGAAGATCCTGCCGCCGGATGTCGGCCGGTCGCCCTCGTTCGCCGAGCGCTTTGCCCGGGAAGCGAAAGCGCTGGCCAAGCTGAACCATCCAGGCATCGTCACGCTGTATGAGTTCGGCCAGGTCGCTCAGCCTTCAACCCCGGATCCTCAGCCGCTCTACTACTTCCTGATGGAGTTCGTGGACGGCATGAACCTCGGCCAGTTGCTTCGGGCCGGCAGGCTCGCGCCCAAGGAGGCGCTGGCCATCGTGCCGCAGATTTGCGATGCGCTCCAATTCGCCCACGACCGCGGCATCGTCCACCGCGACATCAAGCCGGAGAACATCCTGCTCGGATGCGAGGGCCAGGTGAAGGTAGCGGATTTCGGGATTGCGAAGCTGGCGGAACGCGGCGGGGCCGGCAACAGCGGGAGCGCCAATGCGAAGGATAGCGATAGGTCAGAAGCATCACTTGCCGGCGGGAGTGCTGCGGCTGGGACCGCCGCGCTCCGGAACATCACCGGTCCCGGCAAGATCCTGGGCACGCCGCAATACATGGCGCCGGAACAGAAGGCGCATCCGCTGGAGGTGGACCATCGCGCGGACATTTATTCTCTGGGCGTGGTGTTCTATCAGATGTTGACGGGCGAACTGCCGGCCGGAAAATTCGCGCCGCCATCGTCCCGCATGCGCGGGATGCAAATTGACGTGCGGATTGATGAAATTGTCCTGCGCGCGCTGGAACAGAAACCTGAACTCCGCTACCAACAAGTCAGCGAAGTCAAAACCCTGGTGGAAACCGTTACTTCATCTAGCGGCGCAGGCGCCCCGGCGGCTTCGAAACCAGGTGCCGGTGAACCCACCAACGCCGGCAAGTTCGGCGCGCTGTTCGCACTGGCGCTGCTCACGGGTTTGCTGGCGCTGCTATTCTGGCGCAGTTTTGTGCCCCAGTACGTGCTGTTCTCCAGCGAGGATCCCTTGGGAACCCGAATGGCCGAATGGATGCGGCTTCCATCAGGATTGCTGGGCCGGTGGGCCGACCTCAACAGCCTCGGATTCAACGGCGGCTCTTTTGGCGAGTCTCTCTCCACGCTGATCCTTTGGGTGCTCGGCCCTCTAGGCAGCAGCAAATTCATGGCTCCGGTCACGTTGTGCATCCTCGGGATGTGCGCCTGGTTCTGTTTTCGGCAGCTGCGCCTGACGCCGTTCGCCGCGAACCTCGGCACCTTGGGGGTAGCCCTCGCATCGGGCTTCTTCTCGATGGCTTGCTGGGGAATTGCGCCAATGGTTCTGGGCATTGGCATGAGCTATCTGGCTGTGGGGTTGATGGTGTCGGGAAGCCGGGCCGCGGGCTGGCTTGAGCGGTGGGCGTCCTACGCCCTGGCCGGTCTGGCCTTGGGGATGGGTGCCACTGAGGCGGCCAATGTTGGAGTCATCTGCAACCTGGTGGTCCTTGCTTTCATCGTGTTCCAATCGCTGGTTGATGACGGCCCTTTCCGGGTGAGGATCGCTCGCAGCATTTTCCGCACGCTGGTTGTCGCCAGCTTCGCCTTCCTCATGGCGGGGCAGACGGTCATCGGCCTGATCAACGCCCAGATGAAGAGCAGCGTGGGCTCCGGACCAGAGATGCAATCACCGGCCCAACATTGGGATTGGGCCATGCAATGGAGCCTGCCAAAAACTGAAACGCTCAGCCTGGTCGCTCCGGGCCTGTTCGGCTATCGGATGGACTCGCCTGCTGGCGGGAATTACTGGGGCAGGATCGGGTCCGACCCGGCAATTGACCGCTGGCGCGACAACGGCCGGCAGGGGACACAGCCGCAGGGGTCGTTCATGCGTTATACCGGCGGCGGCAGTTACCTGGGCGTGCCGGTTGCGCTGATCGCCATTTGGACCGCAATCCAGGCGCTTCGCAAAAAAGATTCCGTCTTCACCCTGTCCGAACGGAAGCTGCTGTGGTTTTGGAGCGCAGCGGCCATCGTCTGCCTCCTGTTCGCCTTCGGCCGTTTCGCGCCATTTTATCGCCTGTTGTATGCGCTGCCTTGCTTCTCAACCACACGAAACCCGATCAATTTCCTCAACCCGATGACTTTTTCCGTGTCTTTGCTTTTCGCCTATGGCCTCAACGGTCTGTGGCGGCATTACTTCGCATCCGCAAACCCGCTTCCGCTGGGCGACCGGCCCGGGAGCTGGTGGTCCCGCGTCAGCCGGTTCGACCGGCGCTGGACCCTCGGCTGCGCGGTGGCGTTGGGGTTGAGTCTGGTGGCTTGGATCGTGTACGCCAGCTTTCGGCAATCGCTCGAACGCCACATCCAGATGAACGGCTTTGAGGAACAACCGGCACACCTCATCGCCGCTTTCAGCATCCGCCAGGCGGGTTGGTTTGTGCTGCTCTTCGTTTTGGCTGCCGGCCTGTTGACGCTGATCCTCGGCCGCGTCTTTGCCGGGCAGCGCGCCAAATGGGGCGCCGGGTTGCTGGGCTTGCTGGTGGTGCTTGACCTCGGCTGCGCCAACCTGCCCTGGATCGTTCACTGGGATTACCGGCAGAAATACGCCACCAACGACGTCATTGAGTTCTTCCGGCAGAAACCCTACGAACAGAGGGTCGCCGAGCTGCCCTTCCGCGATCCCCGGTGGTCTCTGCTAAGCCAACTCTATCGCATTGAGTGGGCCCAACATCATTTCCCTTATTACAACATCCAATCGCTCGACACCGTCCAATCGCCGCGCCTGCCCGAGGATCTGGCCGCCTTCGAAACCGCGCTCCAACCGCAAGGCTCGAACACGCTGCTCCGCCTGACCCGCCGTTGGCAATTGACCAACACCCGCTACCTGCTCGGCTCCGCCTCGTCCCTCGACATGCTCAATGCCGAACTCGACCCCGTGCAGCACCGTTTCCGCATCGCCCGAAGTTTCGAAATTGTGCCACGCTTGCAAAGCCCGGCCAAACTCGAAGATTTCACGGCGATCTTCAACACCAATGGCCAATGCGCCATCTTCGAGTTCACTGGCGTGCTGCCGCGCGCCAAACTCTATTCTCGTTGGCAGATCATCACGAATGACCAGGCGACCCTGGAACAACTGGGCAGCGCGAGTTTCGATCCGGAACAAACCGTGCTGGTCAATACCGCCCTGCCCGGCAGCCAGGCAACGGAAAGCGCCGGCCGGAACGCCGCTCCGGAAGGGACGGTCGAGTTCGCCAGTTACGCCTCGAAACACATCGTGCTCAAGACGAAAGCCGATCTCGCCTCGGTGCTGCTGCTTAACGACCGGTTCGATACGGCTTGGAAAGTCATGGTCGATGGCCAGCCGGCAGCTTTGCTGCGTTGCAACTATATCATGCGCGGGGTCCAACTCGCGCCCGGCGCCCATACCGTCGAGTTCACCTTCCAGATCCCCTTCAGCCTGCCCTTCGCGCGCGTCGAAGTCGAACGCGACACGCAACTGGTCGAATTCGTCTTCAAGGTGCCCATCGGCCTGCCTTCGTATATCACCCTGTCAGCCTTTGGCCTCGGCCTGGTTCTCATCGGCGTGCTCGCCGTTGCTGGCCGCCGGAAGGACGCGCCGGGCGTCCGCTGTGCGGAATGACCAATCCCTAAACCATAATGACGAAATAATGACCAAAGATTTTCGAAGCCGGCCATTCGGGATTTGTCATTTGGTGTTCTTTAACCATTCGGATTTGGAAATGAGCCGTCCCCCTCTCCAGCTTGGTAGTGTCCTGATTTGGCTTTGGAACGCGGGCTTCAGCCCGCTTCACCGCAGCAATGGCAAGGGACGATGAAGCGGCATAAATGCCGCGCTCCTTAAATTAGGACACTGCCTCCAGCTTCTCCATCTTGCGCTTTCACCGGGTTCGGCTAGGCTCGCCGCCGGTGAGCACTTCCAGTCAAACCACCCCGGAACCCGCTTCGACTCACAGCGAACCGCCGCCTCCCTGCCCCGCATTCGTCACCACGCACTGGTCGCTCGTGGTTTCCGCCGGGCGCAACGACACCCCGCACGCCCGCGACGCCCTGGAGAAACTGTGCCACGCCTACTGGTTTCCGATTTACGCCTTCGTACGGCGGCAGGGACACGGCCCGCCCGATGCCCAGGATTTGACCCAGGAGTTTTTCTCGCGCCTGCTCGAAAAGAAACAGCTCGCCGTCGCGGATCCTGCCAAGGGCCGGTTCCGCTCCTTCCTGCTGGCGTCGCTGAAACATTTTCTCGCCAATGAATGGGACAAGGCCCGCGCGCAGAAACGCGGCGGCGGACACATTTTGATTCCCATTGACGTTGCCGCCGCCGAAACCTCCGGTGGTTTCGAACCGGCCGACCACCTTACCGCCGAGAAAATTTTCGAGCAACGCTGGGCGCTCACGCTGCTCGACCAGGTGCTGCGCCGGCTGCGCGCGGAATATGTCCGCGACGGCAGGGAAAATCTGTTTGAGCAATTGAAGCCGACGCTCACCGAGGCGAGCCGGACCGTGGCTTACGCGGAAATCGCCATCCGGCTCGGCACGACCGAAGGCGCGGTGAAGGTGGCGGTGCACCGCCTGCGGCAGCGTTACCGCGAAGTGCTCCGCGCAGAAATCGCCGACACCGTGGCCAGCCCGGGCGAGGTGGAGGACGAAATCAGGAACTTGTTCGCGGCCTTGGCCGGGTGAGTTCCATCTCGTCGCAGCTGACGTGAGGAGGCCCAAACTGAAGGATGAATGAAGAATGCTGAATGCAGAAACACCGGTTTGAAGCGGAACGATTGTAAAACGGCCTCATCTTTCTCCATTCTCCATTGTGCATTTGAAATGAGCCTCCTCACGTCGGCTGCTACCGGAATTGATTTTTTCCGTAACCTTCGGCCGGTTTCTCTTCAGTAACGGGTGAAGGCATCATTTGGATCTTGGCTTATGAAAAACGTGATCTTGGCGGAACCTGCCACCCTGGCCCTGCTTGGCCTGGGGTTGCTTGTTTTGACGCTGCTGTCGGTTGTGACGCTGGCTTGCATTCTGGCCATACGAGCCAAGCGCCTGGGAGGAACTTTTTTTGGCTCCCTGTTTGGAAAGCGGCCGGAGCAGAAGACGCCACTCCCTCCCGCCGCCCCCGCGACCCAAATCATCCCGCGCAAATGCCCGCAATGCGGCGGGGAGCTGAAACCGGGCGTGTCGGAAGGTCTTTGTCCGGCCTGCCTGCTGCAACGCGGCATCGCCACCGAGGGCGGCGTGCCGCCCGGCACGCCGCCATTCGTTCCGCCCACGATTTCCGATCTCGCCCGATTGTTTCCCCAGTTCGAAATCCTTGAACTCATCGGCAAGGGCGGCATGGGCGCGGTTTACAAGGCGCGCCAGCCGGCGCTGGACCGCTTCGTCGCGCTGAAAATCCTCGCGCCGCGTTCCAGTGGCGACCTGGATTTTGCCGGGCGCTTCACCCGCGAAGCCCGCGCGCTCGCCAAACTCAGTCATCCAAACATCGTCGCCGTTTACGATTTCGGCCAGGCCGACCAACTGAGCTACTTTATCATGGAGCACGTCGACGGGCCGAACCTGCGGCAGGTGGAACAGGCCGGCAAGCTGTCCGCGCGCGAGGCGCTCGAAATCATCCCGCAAATCTGCGCCGCGCTCCAGTTCGCCCACGACGAAGGCATTGTTCACCGCGACATCAAGCCGGAAAACGTCCTGCTAGACAAAAAAGGCCGGGTGAAAATCGCCGACTTCGGCCTGGCGAAAATCCTGGGGCAGGAAGCGAAGGATTTCCGGCTGACCGGCGCGCGCGACGTGGTGGGCACGCCGCATTACATGGCGCCCGAGCAGGTGGAGAAGCCGCAGGAGGTGGACCATCGCGCGGACATCTATTCGCTGGGCGTCGTATTCTACGAGATGCTCACCGGCGAGCTGCCGCTCGGAAAATTCCCGCCGCCGTCGACCTGCGCCCGCGGGCTGCAAATTGACGTGCGACTGGATGAAGTGGTTTTGCACGCCCTGGAGAAGGCGCCCGAACGCCGCTACCAGCAGGCCAGCGAAATCAAAACGCGGGTCGAGAACATCGCCCAGACTCCGCCGGGCGCCGGCGCCGGTCTGAATCCCGCCGCCTTCATCCAGGCGGCGCTGGCACAGGACTACACCCTGAACATCGGGCATTGTCTTGCCCGGGCCTGGCAGCTGGTGGCACAGGATTTCTGGCCGATCATCGGGGTCGCCGCGCTGATTGGATTGCTCCAAAGTGCGGCCCATTCCACCTTGATCGGAATCGTGGTCAGCGGTCCGCTTGCGGGCGGATTGTGGCTTTACTTCCTGAAGAAAATTCGCGGCGAGACGGCGGACGTGGGCACGGCGTTCAGCGGCTTCACGGTGGCGTTTGTCCCGCTTTTTCTGGGCAGCCTGGTGACGTTTCTGTTCGTTTTGGCGGGCCTGGTTTGCCTGCTGTTGCCGGGAATTTATCTCGCCGTGGCGTGGGCGTTCACGCTGATGCTGATCGCCGACCGGGGGCTGGAATTCTGGCCGGCGATGGCCTTGAGCCGCCAAGTCATCTCGAAGCATTGGTGGAAATTCCTGTGGTTTTTCATCGTGTTGGGGCTGATTGAGCTCGCCGGTTTGCTGGCATGCCTGATTGGTTTGTTTGTGGCGGCTCCCATAGCCATGGCGGCCTTGGCCTATGCCTACGAAGATATTTTCGGACCCGCGGCACGGGCGGCGGGCAACGCGCCGGCGGGCCAACCGGCTGCCCCGTCGCGGCCGAACGGCGGCTGGGGAACCATCGCCGGCGTGGCGGCGGGCGTGGCGGCGGCGGTGGTATTCATCACCGTTCTGGGGCTGCTGGCGGCGATCGCGATTCCCAATGTTGTCCGGGGGCGACATCAGTCCCAACAGCACGCCGCCCAACAATGGACCCAGGAAGGTTGGCGTTTGTGGCAGGCCCGGGAACTGGACAAAGCCGCGGCAAAGTTCCGGCAGGCCGTCCAGCTCGCACCCGACAATGCGGACGCGTGGAACGGACTGGGCTGGGCGACCTTCAATTCCGGCAAATCGCAGGAAGCCGAGCAGGCTTTTCAACAGGCCATTTTACTGGATACCAACCAACCGGGGGCACTGAACGGGCTCGGCCAAATCTATCTTTCACAAAGAAACTACGATCAGGCCGAGGTGTATCTGCTCAAGGCGGCGCCGCGGGCGCCCGCCGCCTGGTACGGATTGGCGCGGCTCTTTCTGCTCGAAGGGAAATTTGGCCAGGCCGAAAGCTGGGCGCAAAAACTCATTGATTCGGGCCAGGCGGATGACCTGGTGCGCCAGATGTTCAAGGCGGCACAGGATAAATATCTCAGCGACGGATTGCGTTTAAAAATTGAACCGCCACCATCCAGGGACACTGGCGGCAGTTCAGCCGGCCAGACGTCTGCCAGTTCCGCGCCGGCCGCGGCCGAAACCTGGGCGCCAACACTGCAATCCGGCGAAAAGCCCGATTTGCAGAAAATGCTGACCGAGGCAAAGGAGCTGATGGATGTGGGACACTACGAGGAGGCCTTACAGCGGCACGTCTGGTATCACAATCATGCACTGGAATATGACCAGGGCCAGACCGGGGTCCGCCTGTCGTTCGCCCTGGCCGATTGGGTGGAGTTGGGCCGGCGCTATCCGAAAGCCACGCAGGCGTTGATTGAAATCCGGGATCGGGCCGCGCGGCAATTCCAGGCAGGCGGGGGATACAGCGAGCTGTTCTCGGAAGTTTCCGCCATCAACCGGGAACTGCAGGATGACAACGCGACACTGGCGCTGTTCAAAACCATACAGCAGCAGGACAAACCACTGGCCGGACAATGCTATTATTTCGCGGAAGACTTGCTGATGCAGCATGGAGAATATCAGTTGTGCCGGTCCTGCATTGGCGATCCCCAGGCCCGATTCGAGGCGTACCGCCGCGGGTTGGAACTGCATAGAGAATCGGAGCGGCGCATGGAGGAAATGCGAAAACAATATCCCGGACCGGTGCCGCGTTTACCCGGCGGCGGATTCAAGCCACCGGACATGGGGCAACTGGCCACCAACAGTTTTGTCGGACAGGTTTGCAAGCTGGTGGAAATCCTGGTCGCAACCGGAAGCCAGACCGACGCGGAAAAAATCCGCGACCAGGCCGTGGCGGTGCTCGATGACCCGCGGCTGAAATCCGCCGTGAGCGATGCGGAAGCACAGGTCAAAAAAGTCAGGGATGGATCCGGGGCCGCATCCCCAAAAACCACCAGCCACTTCGTCACCCGTTTTAACCAGATCATCCAGCCGGCTCAAACTTCAACCAACGTCCCCCCCACCCCGCCCATAGGACCCGGCTATATTGATCCGGCCACCGGCCTGCCCGTTGGCCCTCATGGCGCCGCGATCATTGATCCCACGACGGGTTTGCCCGTGGGTCCTGACGGAACCGGCTCCATTGACCCCGCCACCGGACTACCCTTCACCAATGCCAGCAACGGTTCGCCGGCTCCACATCGTTGACCGTTGCGGCAGCGCATCTGCTGCCCGTGTCTGTGGCAGGGACCTCGCGCTGAGTTTGCCTCAAAACTTTCGGAGGGGCGAGTTCCACGAGTCCCTGACCCACAAAACACCCGGGAAATGGGGCTCGTGGAACTCGCCCCTCCGACATTGACGGCTTTTTGAGACCGTCTCTGCTGCGATGTTCCCGCCCGCGGAGCGGCGCGGACGGCGCAGCGCGCCATCCCTGCCCAGGATAGCGCCCAGATGCACACTGGATCCGGCAGACGTCCGAAGCAGACTTGCGTTCGGGACGATGACGGCATTACGTTCTGCCAGTGACCACTTCCAGCCAATCCGCGCCGGCATCCACTTCAACCCAGGGCACACCACTACCCCGCCAGCCAGTCTTTGCCACCACGCATTGGTCGCTGGTGCGGTCGGCGCGCGACCAGCATTCGCCGCAATCCGCCGAGGCGCTGGAAAAGCTCTGCCGCACGTACTGGTATCCCCTGTATGCCTATGTGCGGCGCACCGGACAGTCGAAGGAAAACGCCGAGGACCTGACTCAGGCGTTTTTCGCCCGGCTGCTGGAAAAGAACTTTCTCAACGCGGCGGAACGGGAATCCGGACGCTTCCGCAGCTTCCTGCTGATTGCGCTCAAGCGGTTTCTGGCGAACGAATGGGACCGGGTGCGCGCCCAAAAACGCGGCGGCGGCCAGCCGCACGTTCCGCTCGACACGGAACTGGCCGAACGGAAGTTCTCGGCCGAAACCGCCGCCGGGGAACTTTCGCCCGACCGCCTGTATGAGCGCCGCTGGGCGCTGACCTTGATCGAACAAGCCATGGCCCGGCTCCGGGCGGAGTTCGAGCCGGCGGGCAAGACCGGCGAGTTCGAAAAATTGAAATCCTTCCTCACCGCCGACAAACGCGAGATCCCCCACCCAGCCGTCGCCGCGGAGCTGGGAATGAGCGAAGGCGCGTTGCGCGTGGCGGTGCACCGGCTGCGCAAGCGTTACCGGGAATTGTTCCGCGAGGAAATTGGCCACACGCTGGCCGAAGGCGAGGAGATTGACACCGAACTGCGGCATCTGCTCACCGTGTTAAGCGAATGAGCGGGCGCGTTGAACCGTTATTAAATTGTTGACCGTGGAATCGTGGCTCCGGCTGAACGATTCCACCGTTCAACGGTTTTACCCTGTAACAACCCTCCGGATTATCTTAAGTAACAGGTAATGAGTGAAACTTCGCCAAAATGCCAGCGTTGCGGGACGCCGCTGCCGCCGGACGCACCGGAGGGCCTCTGCCCGCGCTGCCTGGTGGCGCTGAATCTGGCCACGCAGACCGATGTCGCCGGCGAAACCGGACCGGGGGGCACTGCCGTCAACAAACCGCCGCCCGCGCCGCCCTTGCCGACGGCCGAAATCGCCAAATTGTTTCCCCAACTGGAAATCCTCGAATGCCTCGGCCGCGGCGGCATGGGCGTAGTTTACAAGGCCCGCCAGCCCCGGCTGGACCGGGTCGTCGCCTTGAAAATTCTGTCTCCCGAGAAGCAGGACGACCCGAAATTCGCCGAGCGCTTCGAGCGCGAAGCCCGCGCGCTGGCGCGCCTGAATCATCCCAACATCGTCACGGTTTATGATTTCGGCCAGACGCAGGGAAACTGCTACCTGCTCATGGAATTCGTGGATGGCCTGACGCTGCGGCAGCTGTTTCAAACCCGGAAACTGGCGCCCGCCGAAGCGCTCAACATCGTGCCGAAGATCTGCGAGGCGCTGCAATACGCCCACAACGAGGGCATCGTCCATCGCGACATCAAGCCGGAGAATATCCTGCTCGACAAAAAGGGTCAGGTGAAAATCGCCGACTTTGGCATCGCGAAGATGATGGGAACAGGTAGGGCGGGCAGTCCTCTGTCCGCCGAGGCTGCACCCGCGGACAGCGGCGCGCACGGAGTGACGCGCCCTACCCCTGCGCTGACGGGGGTCAAAGACATCATCGGCACGCCGCATTACATGGCGCCCGAACAGATCGAGAAGCCGGCGACGGTGGACCATCGCGCGGACATTTATTCGCTGGGCGTCGTGTTCTACGAAATGCTCACCGGCGAACTGCCGCTCGGAAAATTCCAGCCGCCGTCGCAAAGGGTGCAGGTGGATGTGCGCTTGGATGAAATCGTGATGCGCTCGCTGGAAAAGGAGCCCCAACGTCGTTATCAGCACGTCAGTGAAGTCAAAACGCGGGTGGAGACGATTGCGCAAACTCCAGCCCCACAAGCCGTGTCAACAGCTCCCAACAAACCCGTTGCTGGCACTCCGCTGTTTCCGCCTTCGGGCGGGTTAACTTTCACCTCCCGGTTTGCTCTCAATGTTGCTCGCACCGGATGGGTCCTGGGTTGTCTGGCCGCATTGGGTTTCATTCCCGGGTTGAAATGGATGTTCGGTTTCTCAGGATTCTTCGGGTTCATCGGCTTCGCCGTTCTGATTGAAAGCGTTCACCGCCTCAATCATCACATCCCATTGGGTGAACCAGCCGGCAGAAAAACCGCCCCCATCATCGTTGGCGGTGTGGTGCTGATTCTAACCGTGGTTCTCGTCGGCTTTTTTTCCGTAACCGCATACCTGAACCCGCGACCGGGCGAAACCAAACCTGCCGCCGGAGCGGTTGTCAACGGTCCCCACGACGCGGCCAAAGCACCAGTCCCAGCAGCACCGCCCGTAATTATTAAAACGGTTCCCGAATCCGGCATCGCGGGGGTTGATCCCGCCTTGACCGAACTCCAGGTCACCTTCAGCAAGCTGATGCAAGACGGCAGTTGGTCATGGTCCGCCTGGGGTGAAGGGTATTATCCCGAGACGACCGGTTCGGCGCACTACCTGGAGGATGGCCGGACCTGCGCGCTGCCGGTGAAGCTCAAGCCAGGCAGAGTTTACGCTATCTGGCTCAACAGCGGCAAGGTCCACGACTTCAGGGACACCGACGGCCAGCCGGCAGTGCCGTATCTGCTGATTTTCGAAACCCGGAAATGACCCGATCTCCGTCAACAATCCACAACCAAAACTTCACCTATGAAACGAATCTTTGCCTGGCTGCAATACATCATGAGGCCGGCCATCGCGATTTGCCTGGCGTGCCTGCTGGTCGGTCCGCTCCGGGCCGCCGAAAGCGCCGGAGAAATGAAACTTCAAAAAGCGCGGGTGGCGTTGACCGGGGAACAGAAGGACACCGTTCAGGCTAAAAAACTGCTGCTGGAGATTGTCGAGAAGGACAAGGACACCCTCGATTCCCAGTCGCTCTGTTACGTCTATGTCTATCTGGGCTATATCGAAGACCGGGCGGGGAACCGGAACGAGGCCATCCCGTGGTACCAGAAAGCCCTGAAAATCAAGGACGCAGACCGGGTCCAGGAATGCGCGGCGTTCGGGCTGGAAAAACCGCTGACTTGGATCCGGCATTTGGACGAGGGCACAGAGAAAATCTCGCTCGAATCAGCCCCGCCCGTGGTGGTGCGCACGGTTCCCATGGCAGGCGGCGCGGGGGTTGATCCTGCCCTGACAGAAATCCGGGTCACCTACAGCAAACCGATGCAGGACGGCAGTTGGTCCTGGAACATCTGGAACGAAGAAAATTATCCCGAGACCACCGGCAAGCCGCGCTACCTGTCGGATGGCTGCACCTGTGTGCTTCCCGTGAACTTGAAGCCTGACAAGTTCTACGCCATCTGGCTGAACAACGACCAGTCCAGGAACTTCACCGATACCAACGGCAAACCGGCCATGCCTTATCTGCTCACGTTCCGCACAGGGACTTCCACCGGCGCGGGCGAACAACGCCTGAAAGCCCTGGTCGAAAACTTCTTTGCGCACAACTACCGGGACATCACCGCGCGTGACACGATTGAGTGGGGCCAGGTGAGCACGGATGACAAGGGAAACTCGTCCATCCGCTATAAATACCGCGCGAAGATCTGGGACAAGGACACCGTGACGAACAGCCAGGTCTTCACGTTTGACCCACAGGACAAGTTCGTGTCGGCAAAACCCGTGACCACCGCCGGAAAAAGCGAAGGGGCCGCTGCTGATCCACCCGCTCCGATAGACCCGCTGGCCATGCGGACGTACACCGTCGGCAGAAATGTTTCGGAATTCCCGACCAATGCAGACCTGTCCACGCCGGAAACGGCCTATGCCAATTGGAACCGGACCTACGCGGCCCAGGGGCCCGGCGTGAGGAGATTCAACGTGCAGCGGCTGGTGGAGGCCACGCCGGACGAGCCCGCCAAGCCGGTGGCCCCCGGTTTTGCCAACGAGCTTCTGAACAGCCAGATCCTGGATGTGTGCATCTATTCGAATTGCTACGCCGCCGTGATTGCCAGGGTGCCCAATTCCTTGAAAACCATCATCGACCTCCGCTGTTTCGAACGGGAAAACGGCCAGTGGCTGAACGCGGGTGAGGATCTCTACAACAATGCCGACTCTGCCCGGGAAAAGTTCGTCAGGATCGTAGGTTACCGCGAGGCGGAACGGCAACGGTCCTCCAAGTAGCGTCGGGCCTCCGGCCTGACGTGATGGAGCGCGGGTCTGTGACCCGCAGCACGAACCATTGCCCAAATCTGGCGGAATTACACTCGTATATTTGGCCATCCTCGCGCCTGCGGGTCACAGGCACGCGCTCCGTTCCCTTGGGGCAACATGCCTCGCGGATGCGCCCACGATATTCGGTACGATTCTCACAAGGCTTGCGCTTTTGCGCGTTCGCGCTAGCCTCGCTGCCGGTGAGTACTTCAACGCACGCGGCCTCGCAGGACTCAAATTCCACCGGAACGGCGCCGCCGCAGCGGCCCGCCTTCGTCACCACGCATTGGTCGGTCGTGCTGACGGCCGGCCGCACCGACACCGTCCGCGCGCAAAACGCGCTGGCGAAACTCTGCTCGACCTACTGGTATCCGCTCTACGCCTACGTCCGGCGGCGCGGTCGTTCGCCGGAGGATGCCCAGGACCTGACACAGGAATTTTTCGCGCGCCTGCTCGAGCGCAACTGGATCGGGCGCGCCGACCAGCAGAAGGGGCGGTTCCGCTCCTTCCTGCTGTCCGCCATGAACTGTTTTCTCGCCGACGAATGGGACAAGGCCCGTGCCCAGAAGCGCGGCGGCGGCCAGACGGCCGTGCCGCTGCAATTCGACACCGCGGAAACCCGCTACGGCCACGAGCCCGCCGATACCGTCACGCCGGAACAGAATTTCGAGCGCCGCTGGGCACTGACGCTGCTGGAGGAGGTCCTCCGCCAGCTGCGTTCGACCTATGAACAGGATGGCCGGACGGAGCTGTTTGAGGCGCTGCATCCCTGCCTCATCGGCGACCGCACCGCCCAGCCGTATTCCGAGCTGGCGGCCCGACTCGGCGTCAGCGAAGGCACCGTAAAGTCCGCCGTGCATCGACTGCGCCAGCGCTATCGCCAGGTGCTGCGCGACGAAATCGCCCAGACCGTGGCCGAACCGGGTGAAATCGACGAGGAACTGCGACATCTGTTTGCCGTGCTGGCCCGCTGAGCGGGTGTTGAATCGGAAAACAGTTGAAGCGATGAACCGGCCATTTCGCAGGCGCAGTCCGATTCAACGGTTTAACTTTTAATCGCTTTTATTGGCAACCTTTTGCCGCCAGCTCCTAAGTATAGGATGGAAAGACCGGTATCAGTCAGCGTAAAACAATCAAACATTGAACCAATCACAAGCGACTCCATGAAAAAGCTACTCCTTCCCTTGATCGTTGGCCTTTCAACCGCCGTGCTCCTCTCCGGCTGCGTGCTGAGCATCGGCAGCGGCCGGAAGACCAACTCGACCTGCAGCGATGCCCATCCCGCCATTGGACAACAAACCGTCGCCCCGACGACCGGCCAGCAACTGATTGATTTGCAGAAGGCCAAGGACGCCGGCGCCATTACCGATGCGGAATTCCAGGCGCAAAAGACCAGACTCCTCGATAACAAATAAACCTGCTGCCGGCGCCCAATCCGCCCGAACGATATGGAAACCCAGAAAGTCTGCCCCAATTGCCACAAGCCGCTGCCGCCGGATGTGCCACTGGGTCTGTGCCCGGAGTGCCTCATCAAGTCCGGCTTCCCCACCGAAGGCGGCCCAGGCGTGTCCGGCGAGGCGGCGGGAACGCGCTTCACTCCGCCGCCAGTCGAGGAAATCGCCCGGCTCTTTCCGCAGCTGGAAATCCTGGGCCTCATCGGCCAGGGCGGCATGGGCGCGGTTTACAAGGCCCGGCAGCCGGCCCTGGACCGCATGGTCGCCTTGAAGGTGCTGCCGCCCGCGGTGGCCGGCGACCCCGGCTTCGCCGAGCGCTTCAACCGCGAAGCCCGCGCCCTGGCCCGGCTGAACCACCCCAATATCGTGGCCGTGCACGACTTCGGCCAGGCGGGCCCGCTGCATTTCCTGGTGATGGAATTTGTGGACGGAGCCAACCTGCGCGAGGTCGAGCGCGCCGGGCGGTTGTCGGCGGAACAAGCGCTGGCCATCGTCCCCCAGATCTGCGAGGCGCTGAATTTCGCCCACCACGAAGGCGTCGTCCACCGCGACATCAAGCCCGAGAACCTCCTGATGGACAAAAAGGGCCGGGTGAAAATCACGGACTTCGGCATCGCCAAGATCGTCGGGCTGCCCGCCGGCAAGATTTCCCTGACCGGGGCGAGGGACGTCGTGGGCACGCCGCATTACATGGCGCCCGAACAGATCGAAAAACCGCAGTCCGTGGACCATCGGGCCGACATCTATTCGCTCGGGGTCGTGTTTTACGAAATGCTCACCGGCGAACTGCCGCTGGGCAAGTTCCAGCCGCCCTCCCAAAGAGTGCAGGTGGACGTGCGGCTGGACGAAGTGGTCCTGCACGCGCTGGAGAAGGAACCGTCGCGCCGCTACCAGCACGCCAGCCAGGTGAAGACGGACGTCGAGACGATCGCGGGAACGCCGACGACGGGGTCGAGGTTTGCCCCCACCGGCGGCATCGCCCCTTCGCCCGCCGCTCCGTCCGGCAAGGCAACCAGCGACAAGATCAACCTGCCGGCGTTTCTGCTGGCCTTCTGCTTCGGCATCTTCGGCGCGCACCGGTTCTACGTCGGGAAAATCTGGACCGGGTGCGTGCAATTGGGCGCCTTGTTCGGATGCGTCCTCATGATCATCGCCTGCGCCACCACCGGCGCACGCTTTGAACCGACTTTGGGAATCCTGCTGGGGGTGTCGATTTTCGGCTGCGCGACTTGGGCCACCATCGACTGGATCTTGATCCTCTGCAAAGCCTTCACCGATGGCCAAGGAAGAAGAATGACCCACTGGCTCCACCCGCAAAGCGGCGAAACCAAACCCCCGGTCCACCCAATGACCGGGCCGCCGTCCAGCCCGCCCCCGGGTGGAGCCGCTTCTTCAGCTTCGGCCAGCCCGCCCCCGCCGCCACTGGCACCGGGAAGAATTCCCGCCCGGGGCACCGGCATGATTGTGGCGCCCGCCGTGGCTCTGATGGTCGTCGCCGGATGGATGTTCTTTTCCGGACTGCGCACTCTGCTCTTCCTGCCCACCTCCAGTTGGCTGGAAAGCTTCCTGGATGATCTGGACCTCGGCTCCATTCCTCACTGGAAAGTTACGGCCGGCATCACCATCGCGGTGTTATTCAAGCTGATTCCGGCCGTTTTGATCTTCGTTGGCGGCCTCAGGATGATCCAGCTGCGAAGTCACGCCTGGGCCATCGCCGCCGGCATTCTGGCCATCCTGTGCTGCAGCCTGATCGGATTTCCGGTGGGCATCTGGGCGCTGATTGTTCTCGCGCGCCAGGATGTGCAGGAAACGTTTGCCCAGGCGGCCCGTTCTCAATTGCCCGGGGCAGGCAGGATGGCTTGGATCCTGGCAACCGTCGCGATCGTCGGCGCAATCATTATCGGGTTGGCGGCGGTGATGGTGCGCGAGATGCAGCCGGACATCCGAATGCCCCGGGCAGCCGCGACCAATACCCGACATTCAACAACTCCGGATATAGTGATCCCAACACCACCGGTGCCGCCGGAGAATGCCGCAACCGCAACCCCAGCCGCGCTCCCGCCGATTCGCATCAAGGCCGGTTCGTCCGAACCGTTTACGGACTCTGAAGGCAACTTGTGGCTGGCCGACCAGGGTTTTGCTGACGGTGAAAACTCGGAACCCTCCGGCGACCTGGCGATCGTCAACACCAAGGATCCCGGGCTGTATCAAACCGAAAAATACGGCATGACGTCGTTTGCGTACCCCGTTCCGAATGGCAAATACATTGTAAAATTACATTTCGCCGAAATCTATAACGCCATTACCGGACCAGGCGAGCGGGTGTTCACGTACATTGTCGAAGGCCATGAATTCAAGGATTTCGATGTGTGGGCCAAGGCGGGTGGCGCCCAGCGCGCCTGCGTCGAAACCGTCAATGTGGAAGTGACCGATGGCAAGCTGAACATCAACTTCATCCCCCAGACGCAGAATCCCGAGGTCAACGGCATTGAAATCCTGCCGGCGCCAACCGCCGCGCCAATTCAAACCGGCGGCAACACCACTGTCGTCCCGGCCACGCATGAAGCTTCCAGCAAAACTTTTAAAATGTCGTCGCCAAATGGCCAGGTCGTTATTGAGACCGACTCGAAAGGGAACACCACACTGACCAGCTCGAAAATAGATAATGTCGGGACTCCCACCCCGCCCACGCCACCCACGCCACCCACCCCGCCCACCCCGCCCACGCCACCGACGCCACCAGCACCAGCCAAGCCCGCAATGCCGACGCCACCATCAACGGTTGCAACGCTCAGCGAACCCCGGGTGCAACAGACGAAAATCATCGGCAGCCTTTGGACCAAGGATGCCGTTCAGCAGGACTTCAGCCAGACCCTCCCGCTCACCGCCAACGGCCGGTTCAGCCTCGACAACGTCAACGGCCGGATTGAAATCACCGGCTGGGACCGCAATGAAGTCGCCATTCAAGCCGTCAAGCACGGCAAGACCATCGAAGGCGTCGAGGCGTTGGAAATTGTCGTGGATGCCCACTCTGACCACATTGCCGTGCATACCAAACAGCCGCCCAGCTGGTTCGGCGGAAAAAAGAGCGACGTGAACGTGGATTACGCGGTCCAGGTCCCCCGGCGCGCGCGCTTGGCGAACATCTCGAGCGTCAATGGACGGGTCCAGATTCAGGGAGTTTCCGGCAACATCGAGGCGTCCACGGTCAATGGAGAAACCCATGTTGAAGATGCCGCGGGTGATTTGAAATTATCCACGGTCAACGGCCGGATTGAAGCGGAACTGGTTTCGCTCGGCAGCGGCCAATCCGTGTCGTTCAGCGCGGTCAACGGCCAGATCGAGGCCACCCTGCCCGCCCTGGCCAACGCCAAGGTCACGGCCAGCACCGTCAACGGCGGCATCGACAGCGACTTCTCCGCATTGACCGTCAAAAAGGAATTTCCGCTGGGCCGGCACCTGAATGGCACGCTCGGCAACGGCGGCGCCAGCGTCCAGGCCACCACCGTCAACGGCGGCATCCATTTCCGGAAAGGCAACTAGACGCCGCAAGCCGGTACGGCAGCGGGAATTTTCCGAAAGCGGTTTATGAAACCGGATAAACCAGCCAAATCACCAAAACATCCACAAAAATATCCATGAACAATAATACATTCCTGATCACGATCACCCTGGCCGCCGGCCTCTTATGGGCCGG
>Ga0265338_10001160_pt1 | contig 43556 bp, 33 predicted proteins | sample 42126metaG_FD_193579 | JGI IMG/M metagenome (GOLD analysis project Ga0265338, IMG submission 193579) | Rhizosphere microbial communities from Carex aquatilis grown in University of Washington, Seatle, WA, United States - 4-21-26 metaG | ecosystem: Host-associated > Plants > Roots > Rhizosphere... | reverse complement strand
GAGCGGGTCAATGCCGCGTTCATTCACAATCGTCCGCCTTTCCCAAAAACCACCGGCCGTCTGACCGGGCGAGGACAACACCATCTCGACCACACCTGGCGCGAGCAATTGCTGTGACAGACCATCGGTCAACCACGCGGGAATTTCCGCCGAGCGCACCCCGGCGCCGCGATTGGCGTATTCGAGCAACACCACGCTGGTCATGGCGCGCAGGAAACGGGTGCGGGGCAAAACATCCGGCAGCGGGACGCGATAATCCCAGCCGTCGGTGAAATGTTCGGAGAGGATGGTGACATCTTCGTCCAGCGACCGGGCCGGATGCAAGGTGAGGAATATTTTTCCCCGCCACGGTGCTGCCAAATCACCGCCGAGTTCGTGCCCCAGCGCTTGTTTGATCCGCTCGGCAGACACAGCCAGCAGCGCCGGATCGAGCCGGACCAGATTGGTATTGGCCGCAACGGCCGGCGCGGCGGCCAGCAGCGACCCCTGCCGGTCGCCGGCGACGATGAACTGACCGGAAACGCTGCGCGTTGAGCTCGTGTCCGGCAACAAAAGTTGCCCGGACGCATTTCCGCAGAAAATGCCGAGCAAAACGACGGCGCAACCGAAGTCGCGCGGGCAACGCAGAGGGAACATGGTCAGGCTTTGGCCGGTGTCGGCCGGGCGGGCTTGTTTTCGGGTTTGGCAGCGGGTTTGGCTTCACTGCCGGGTGTCTTGGCAGGCGCAGAATCCTTTTTGGCCGCCCGTTTGTAACCCTCGCTGCGATAGTCGGTGACGTAAAAGCCGCTGCCTTTGAACAAGAGCCCCCCTCCGGCGCTGATTTTGCGTTTCACCCGGCCGCGGCCCCATTTTTTCCGCAGGCAAAGGTCTTTCGGACAAACCTGCAACGGCCTGGCGGAAATCGACTGAAGCGTCTCAAACTCGCGTCCGCATTTTTGGCAGAGATATTCGTACGTCGGCATGAACAATTGACAAACAACCCGTACCGAGGCGCATCACGGCGACGATAGATTGGTCGCTGCCGGCGCGTTGGTCATGGTTGGAACGACTTGCACCGAACCATCAGAGCTGACTTCGACGTTTAAATCGTAATGGGCCGGTCCAATGATCCGGTTGGTCAGGGGTCCGCGCGCCATGAGCACCTGCGCGCCTTTGCGTTGCTGGCCCGGATCGGTGCCTTCGCGCATCCATTGCAACCGGCGCGCGACGAGCAAATCATCACGCAATTTCCTCACCTGGGTCCGGACCTGGGTCAGATTATTGAATTTGCGCTCCAGCTCGGCCCTGGCAGCCACCTGCCGTTTCAATTCACCTTCGAGAAACGTGTTGTTTGTCTCGGACTCGACCAGTTTCATCTGGGTCTCGGCAATCTGCGTGGACAAATTGTCAATGGTATTGGTCATCTCCGCCACGCGCTGATCCAGCGCCTGATTCTGCGCCTCCAAATCGGTGATCTGTTCCTGTGCGGTTCTGAGCGCGACCGTCGTGTTCGAGAGGGAAGCGGAAGTCGCGACATATTGGTTGCTGAGCATGGTCAGCGTCTGCCGGCTGGCATCCAGATCGTTGGTCAGCATGAGATTGACCTGGCGCAGTTCATCAAGATTGGCGCTGGCGGTCGTCAACTGATTGGAAAAATCGTAGATCGTGTCGGTATCTGTTTTCTGCCGATTGTCCGCGTGCTTTTTCTCCGCAACCAAAGCGACAATCATCCCCCCACAGAGCACAACAAGAATGACGATTCCTAACTGTGTTTTCATAACGCTCTCAAAAATGGGGCGACTTGACCGAACCGGCCAGCGCACCTCAACGTCCGCTACTTTCCGGCTGGCGCTGCCGGCGTATTGGTATCGATTTCAGACTCGCTTTCCTGCTCCACCGCCTTCAAATCCGGGTCAAGAATTTCCACCCCGGCCTGCTTTCTCAAGGTGACCAAATAGGGTGGCGCCAGCTGGGCTGATTTCTGTTGGATGAGCGCCTGCTTCAGGTTGTCGGCAACCGTGGCAAAGTCCAACTTTTTGGCCGGTATTTTCTCCAGCAATTTGATGATGTGATGACCGCTGGAAGTGGTCACAATGTCGCTGATTTGATTGGTGCTCAATGAAAAGGCAACGGCTTCATATTCCGGGGGCGCCTGGCCACGGGCCAGGGTGTATTCACCGCCTTTATCCTTCGAGGCGGAGTCTTCGGAATATTGAGCCACGAGTTTTTTAAAATCTTCGCCGGCCCGGGCGCGTTTCAAAATATCCGCGATTTCCTTGTTTTTGGCGGCCTTGTCTGCATCCGATAATTCCGCGCCCGTGAGGGGATCATGTATGCTCAAAAAAATCTGCGCGATATGAACCATTTCCGGCTGTTCAAACTCCGCCGGATGATCGTCATAAAATTTTTGGGCCTCGGCATCCGTCACGGTAATTTTCAACTCGCGCACGAGCGCCGCCTGCGCGGCGCCCTCCTGCAACAGGCGCGTGCGCAGCTGGTTCATGGACATGCCCAAAGCCATAAACTGACGGTTCAGCGCCTCCTGCGAGCCGGCGCGTTCCAGGAGCGCCTTCATCTGCAAATCGGCCGTTTTTTTCCCTTCGGCCCGGTCGGCATCCGTGGCTTTTTGCATCAAAACCTGAACCTGAATGAGCCGGTTGAGCATTTCGTCTTCAATCAGTTTCAATTGCTGGGGGGGGATGGCCTGGTTGCGCATGGCCGCAGCGGCTTTGATGCCGGTCATCACCTCGTCCAAATCACTCTGCTTGATTTCAAAACCTTTGCCCTTGGCAACCAACGGATTGCCAAACAACGCCGTCATCGTGGCATTCAGATTGGCGTTGGTGTCCGGGACGGCCGACGCCTTGTTGGTCGATGCGTTGGCGGTGGCCGCCTGCACAGACGGGAACGTCAGCAACATGGCGCCCAGTGCAAGGGGAAAAAACATTTTGGTTCTCATTTTCATTTTTGGTTTGTTCTTCTGGCCAAAGATTATATCTACAATTTTACCACTTTTACATTGCTGATGTCAGCGTCTTTCTGAAGCTCTGCCATCACCGCCGGCGGCGGTACGCTATCGAGGTTTAATACCGTCAACGCCAGCCCCCCCGCAGTGTCGCGCGTCAGGCTCATGTTGGCAATGTTCACCTTGTGTTTTCCCAACAACGTGCCGAGATAGCCGACGATGCCCGGCCGGTCCTTGTTGTTGAGCAGCAGCAAGGTGCCGCTGACCGGAATTTCCACCGGGGTGCTGTACAACCGCACGATCCGCGGATTGTTCGGGGAACCGAAAAACGTACCGCCCGCTGAAATCAACTTCTTTCCGTTGTTGAAAACCTGCACGTGCAGCCACTCGTTGAACGTGACCGGTTCGTCGGATTTCTTTTCCTCGACGGTGATGCCGATGCTGGCGGCCGCGGCGCGGACATTGACGTTGTTCACATCCTTGATGGCACTGCTCGCCAGAAATCCCTGCAACACCGCGCGGGTGACCGGATCCGTATTCGGCAATTCCCGCGCATGGCCGCCGTATGTAACATAGATGCGGTCCGCGCTGGCGGGCGAAAGTTGCGCCAATAATTTGCCGAGCGCCTCGCCGAGCGGCAGGTAAGGCTTCACCTGCTCGTAAGTTTTGGCGTCGAGATACGGCAGATTCACCGCGTTGCGCACCTCACCGGTCAGCAGATAACCCGTGATGACTTCAGCGACCTCAATGCCGCATTTTTCCTGCGCCTCCTGCGTGCTCGCGCCGAGATGCGGCGTCAAAATCAAATTCGGCTGCTTGCGGAACGGGTGCTCGGCGGGCAAAGGTTCGACGGAATAAACGTCCAGCGCCGCGCCGGCGACCTTGCCCGATTCAAGCGCGGCGATGAGATCATTTTCCACAATGATTTCGCCGCGCGCGCAGTTCACCAGGCGGACGCCGGGCTTCATTTTGGCGAAGGCGGCGGCGTTCAGCATGTGTTTCGTTTCCGGCGTGACCGGCATGTGAACCGTGATGAAATCCGCCACGCGATAAACATTGTCCACTTCCGCGGCGAATTCCGCGCCGACGGCCCGGGCGCGTTCCTCCGTCAGGTAGGGATCGTAGGCAATGACGCGCATTCCGAATGCCTGCGCGCGTTTGGCGACTTCCGAACCAATACGGCCCATGCCCAGAACGCCGAGCGTTTTGCCCAGCAGTTCCGTGCCTTGAAACAATTTGCGATCCCATTTACCTGTGGCCATGGACGTGTGCGCCTGCGGCACTTTGCGCGCGAGCGACAGCAACATCGCAAAACTGAGTTCGGCGGTGGTCACGGTGTTGCCGCCCGGCGTATTCATCACGACTATGCCGTGTTGCGTCGCCGCTTCCACGTCCACGTTGTCCACGCCAACGCCCGCGCGGCCGACCACGCGCAATTGGGGGGCGGCTTCGATGACCTTGCGCGTGACCTTGGTTTCGGAACGCACCAGCAACGCAACGGCATCCGCCACCACCGGCAGCAGTTCCGGTTCGGGCAGCCGTTTGGGCAGAACGACGACTTCAAATTCAGGCCGCTGCTGAAGCAGCGCGATGCCCTTGGGCGAGATCGGGTCGCAAACAACAATTTTCATTTTCAAAGGAGCGCCAGTCTAGGTCATGCCCGGTACATGGTCAAACAAGAATCCTGCAAAATTCCCTAGACCCTGAATCAACCGGTCATTATTTTTCAAGTGATTTTATGAAGAGGCTGTCCACCGGCTCTGCAACGGAAAGCTGCTTGTTCAGCGTGCTTCTTTTCTTATTGAGTGCGCTTATCCCGTGTCTCACGAAAGCAGCCGGCGTGACGGTCATCACACATGGTTTGAATGGTAATGCTGATGGTTGGGTTACTGGTATGGCGAATCAAATTCCAGCTTACCATGGGTTTCCAGGGACGAATTACACATTTTACAAACTATATTTTATCCCCAACGGTGGCGGCTATAGCCTGACTTGGTCCCGACTTGGCGGCAACCCACCATCAGCTACCGATTCAGGCGAAATCATCGTGGCATTCGACTGGAGCCAATTAGCAGATGGTAAGTCTTACAACACTTACCAAATCGCCAGCGTTCTTGACGCAGCATTTTTGAGCACAAATTTCATTTCAGAGCTAAATGGTCATGCCTTATGTGAATTGCCGATCCACCTGATTGGCCACAGTCGCGGGGGCTCTCTCATGTGCCAAACCAGCCTCTTATTGGGAACAAATGGCATTTGGGTTGATCATGTAACCACGCTTGATCCGCATCCACTTAATGATCCGAATTTCCCGTTTGATATCTTGCTATATTCGGCTGTGGACGCTCCTTGCGCGACCTATCAAAATATTCTTTTCCATGACAACTGCTGGGAAAATATGGATTTATTCGTTCGCGGCGAGCCCGTCTCCGGCGCATATGTCCGACAACTTTACAATCTCTCGGGTGGTTATCAAAATAATGGCGACACATACTACCCACATTCAAACGCTCATCTTTGGTATCACGGGAGTATTAATTTGAACACTCCGGCCAACGATACGGAAGCATCCATAACCAGCACCGAACGGTACAATTGGTGGGTTCCTTATGAAGATTATGGTTTGTTCGCTGGCTTTCATTTCAGCCTGATTGGCGGTGGCAATCGCATGAGCACAGATGAGCCAGTGGGCCAAGGATTTCCTGCCATTGTTGACGGCTACAATCAGAATTGGGATTTGGGAGCCGGAATTTTGAATCCGAATCGCACAGCTTTGCCATCCGACAATGGCGCTTGGCCGAACATCATTAGATTCAATGTCACCGGGACAAACGCGGTCGTGGCGGGTAATTTGATTTCCACAACCTTTTATTACCAATATGCCGGTGCTTCCAATTTGACGCTTCAAGTTTACTACGACAAAGATTTCAATCCCTATAACTCAAACAGCGTTTTGGTCGCTCAAGTGCAACCGCCGGCCACGGGCGCGGGGTCTGTGTATTATTATACTAATCTGGGTTTGGCCACCACCAATGTGCCGCCGGGCGTTTATGCCATTTATGGGAAAATTTCCGACGGCGTGCATACCCGTTATCTTTACACACCGCAATTGGTTCAAATAATTTCCAGCCAGCAACAGCCGGTTCTGGACATCGTAAAATTAAACGCCACACAATTTCGCATTGGCGTGAATGGCGTTTCCGAGCAAACAATTGTGCTTCAATCTTCGTCCGACCTGCGCAACTGGCTGCCCATAACCACAAACACTCTGACTTCGAGCCGCTGGACTTACACGATCAGTTTGCCCGCCAGCCAGCAGTTTTATCGCGCAGTTCTCAACCCGTAATTTTATTGGCCCGTAAAATTCGCTGTTCGTCCGCCAAAAACCAGTTATGTTGCACCCCAAGAATGAGCAAGCTGCTGTTGATTGATGACGAAGAGGACGTGCGGTATTCGTTCCAGCGGATTTTTGATTCGCCGGAAATCGAGCTGGCCACCGCTTCGAGCGGCGAGGAAGGGTTGAAGGTCATTCCCAGGTTCAAGCCTGACCTCGTGCTCATGGACGTGCGCATGGGCGGCATGAACGGCCTGGAAACACTGCGCCGCATCCGCGCCGCCAATCCCAAGCTGCTCGTCATTTTAATGACCGCCTACGGCACGACGCAAACGGCCATCGAAGCGATGAAGCTGGGCGCCTATGATTATCTGCTCAAGCCGTTCGACGTGCCGAAACTCAAGGACATTGTCGCCAACGCCTTGAAGGCCGCGCGGGACATGAAACAGGTCGTTTCCTACGAGCCGCTGCTCGAATCCGAGGATTATGAACTCGGCATCGTCGGTCGCAGCGAGCCGATGCAACAGGTCTTCAAACTCATCGGCCAGGTCGCCGGCAGCGACGCCACCGCGCTCATCAACGGCGAAAGCGGCACCGGCAAGGAACTCGTCGCCCGCGCCATTTATCATCACAGCAACCGCAGCCAGCAGCCGTTCCTCGCCGTCAATTGCGCGGCCATTCCCGAGCAATTGCTCGAAAGCGAACTCTTCGGCCACGAACGCGGCGCGTTCACCGGCGCGACCCTGCAGCGCATCGGCAAATTTGAGCAATGCAACAAAGGCACGATCTTCCTCGATGAAATCGGCGACATGACCCCCGCGACGCAGACGAAAATCCTGCGCGTGCTGCAAAACGGCACCTTCGAACACGTCGGCGGCAACCAGCCGATCCAGGTGGACGTGCGCGTCATCGCCGCGACCAACAAGCCGTTGGAAGCCGCCGTGGCCGCGCGGCAGTTCCGCGAGGATTTGTTTTACCGGCTCAACGTCGTCCGCATTCACATTCCGCCGTTGCGCGAACGGCGCAGCGACATTCCGCTGCTGGTGAATTATTTCCTCAAAAAACTCGCGCACGAACAACAACGCCCGCCGAAGTCCGTGGCGGCCAGCGCCATCAAGGTGCTCGAAAAATACCACTGGCCGGGCAATGTGCGTGAACTGGAGAACGCCATCCGACGGGCATACGTCATGGCCAAAAGCGACGCGATTCTGCAGGGCGATCTGCCCCCGGAAATCACCGGCCAGGGTGGCAGCGGCGCCCCGCTACTCTCTGCCGCCACCGGGATCCCGGATGGTACCGGCGCGACCGATGCCGCCGCCCTGGCGCGACAACTGTTTCAATGGGCCAAGCGCGATCCGAAATTGAAGGTCATCCCCGTCGTGGAACGCGAACTGGTCATTCAAGCACTCAAGGAAACGGGCAACAACCAGGTCCACGCGGCAAAACTGCTTGGCATCACGCGGGCGACGCTCCGCAAGCGCATTGAAAAATTCGGGATCCAGCGCGAGTTGAACGTGAAGTGATTTCCCGCAATTTCAATTCCCGCCGGGCAGGGATTGCTGCCCATCACCTTTTGCGGGGGGAAGGCGCCCGCAGCGAATTGGCCACGCGGCGGAAGTGGTAGCCGAGGATGGCGAGTTCGATGGCGTGCGGAAACTGGCGCGGATGCCGGATGAGCGTGCCCCAGAACAGCCGCCAATAGCCCACGCGTCCCCGGTGCCACACCCCCAATACCCAGAAGGATTTCAGAAACGCAATGATATCGGCGCGGGACAGGTGCAGGCGCGGCCCGGTCGGGCGATGGCTCTTGAGGAACGTGCGAATGCGTTTATAGTAGTTCCGTGGCTCGTAAAGTTTCTTCACCAGTTCGCGATAGCCGGATTGCAGGAAGTCGCGGTTCAATTTGGGTTTGAAGTTCAACGTGGCATCGGAGTTGTTGCCGGTGCTTTCGGCTTCGAGGCGTCCCTCGCGCTTCAATCGCTGCCACAAGCGCGTCTGCGGCAACGCGCTCAGCAATCCCACCATCGCCGTCGCCACACCCGAACGCTGGATGAACTCGAACTGCCGCTTGAAGATGTCGGTCGGGTCGCTGTCGAAACCCACGATGAATCCCCCCATGACTTCCAGCCCGGCGCGTTGCAGCGTCTGCACCGAGGCCACGAGGTCGCGGTTCCGATTCTGGAGCTTGTGGCATTCCTCCAGCGATTCGACAGACGGCGTTTCGATGCCGACAAAAACTTTTTTGAAACCAGCCTCCACCATCAGCGCGCACAATTCCGGATCGTCGGCGAGATTCATGGACGCCTCGGTAAGAAATCCGATGCGGGACCGCGTGCGCCGCCGCCATTCGATCAACGCGCGCAACAACGTCCTGGTCCGGCCTTTGTTGCCGATGAAATTGTCGTCCACAATGAACACCATGTCCTTCCATCCGCGCCGGGCCAGCGCATCCAGCTCGGCAATCAATTGCGCCGGCGTTTTCGTGCGGGGCACACGCCCGTTCATCACGATAATGTCGCAAAACTCGCAATCAAACGGGCAGCCGCGGGAGAATTGCACGGACATCGTCACATAGTGACGAAATTTGATGAGGTCCCAGCGCGGCGCCGGTGTCTGGGTGATTTCCGGCCGGGTTGTACAGCGATAAATGGATTGCAACCGGACGCTTTGCATGTCGGCCACGACCTGGGGCATCATTTCCTCGGCCTCACCGAGAACGAAGTGCTGGATTTCGGGGAACGATTCGTGGCCGGTGGTGAACAGCGGTCCGCCCGCAATGACGGTCTTTTTCAAACCCAAGCACCGGGCAACGATTTCCCGCACCGAATCCTTCTGCACGATCATTGCCCCCACCATCACGTAATCCGCCCAGCGCAGGTCCTCGTCCTTGAGCCGTTCCACATTCAAGTCCACCAGTTTGAGTTTCCATTCCGGCGGGAGCATGGCCGCCACCGTCAGCAAGCCCAGCGGCGCCATGGACGCCCTCCGGGAAACAAAACGCACGGCGTGCTTGAAACTCCAAAACGTGTCAGGAGTCCGAGGGCAGACGAGAAGTATTTTCATGACTCAACTTTAAGTCGTCAGGATAAGCTTAACCCCGAAACCGGAGTTCTACGAGTTAAATCTTTTGACATTCCCGTTCAGGCAAGTTCAATGCCCACCGGACAATGATCGCTGCCCATGACGTCAGGTTCGATGAAGGCGCGTTTGAGGCGCGGGCGCAGCGATTTTGAAATGAGAAAATAATCAATGCGCCAGCCGACGTTCCGCGAACGCGCACCGCTCATCGGACTCCACCAGGTGTAATGTCCCCCGCCCGGTTCAAACTCACGAAAGGTGTCCACGAACCCGGCGTTCACGAACGCAGTGAAGCCGTTGCGCTCCTCGAGGGTGAAGCCGTGATTGCGGACGTTGGCTTTCGGGTTCGCGAGATCCATCTCCCTGTGCGCCACGTTGAGGTCACCGCAGAAAATGACAGGCTTTTTCCTTTCCAGTTTTTTCAGGTAGCGCAGGAAGTCGGCGTCCCAAACCTGCCGGTACGGAAGCCGCTCCAGTTCACGCCTGGAGTTCGGCACATAAACGTTCACCAGAAAAAAATCCTTGTATTCAGCGGTGAGCACACGGCCTTCCTGGTCATGTTCCGCCCTGCCGATGTGCGGCGTGATTTGCCATGGACGCTGCTTTGTGAAAATTGCCGTGCCGGAATAACCCTTCTTTTCCGCGCAATTCCAATACGTTGTGTAAGACCGCGGCCAGAGTTGTTCCACCTGGTCGGGTGTGCATTTGGTCTCCTGCAGGCACAGCACGTCGGGCCCGGCCGCCTCAAGGTAATCGAGAAAATTCTTCTTCAGCACGGCGCGCAGGCCGTTGACATTCCAGGAAATCAGTTTCACGCGCGAAGCATAATCCACGAGAGGACAGGGCGTAAAGCTGCGCGGGGCCGTGCCGCCCTGCGCGAATAAAAACGGATTTGCATTTCAATCTTAATCGTAATCCTGCTTTTAATCTTAATCGCCATGGCGATTAAGATGACGATCAAGATTAAGAGGCCTGGCGCGTTGGGTAGTGCCCTGGTTTGGTTGTAGGGCACGACGTAAGGAGTGCTGGCCCAAACGACTCGTCACCTCGTCGCCTGCAAATTAGGACACTACCGCGCGTTGACGCTGACGGCGCGGGCGGTTAGCTTGTGGTACAACGAATGATTGCCAATATCGTCAACCAGACCGCGTCCGTGCCGACCTTCCGCGTCGGCGATGAGCGGCTGGTCAAGCTCACGCCGGGCGCGGCGCAAAAAGTGTCGGCGCTGCTGGCGAAACAGGGCCGGCCCAACGGCGTATTGCGCGTGGCGGTTCTGGGCGGCGGCTGCTCCGGCCTGCAATACAAAATGGATTTGCAGGACAACCCGGCCAGTCGCGACATCCTGGTCGAAAGCGGCGGCGTGCGCGTGGTGGTGGACCCCAAGAGCGCCCTGTACGTCACCGGCAGTGAACTGGATTACCTCGACACGCTGGACGGCGGGTTCAAGGTAAAAAATCCGAACGCCGCGACGACGTGCTCCTGCGGCGAAAGTTTCAGCGCATGATTTTTCGGTTTTTAGTTTTGAATTCCAAATTTCAAGCCGGGGAAACGGCATCCCCGGAAAAACCAAAAAACTCAAAATTAAGAATTTAAAAACTGATGGATTATTTTGCCCTGCTTGCCGAGCCGCGCCGGCCGTGGCTTGAGCCGGAAACGTTAAAATCAAAATTCCTGGCGCTGGCGGCAAACACTCATCCCGACCGCATCCACAACGCTGACGCATCGGAAAAGGTCGAGGCCAACCGCCGTTATGCGGAGCTGAACGCGGCTTACCATTGTCTGGCCGAACCGAAATCGCGGCTGCTGCACCTTCTCACCCTGGAACTCGGAGCGAAACCCGGGGACGTTCAACCCATTCCACCCGCCCTCGCCGACTGGTTCGCCGAAGTCGCGATGACCTGCCGGAAGGCGGACACTTTTCTGGCTGAAAAGAACGAGGCGACTTCGCCGCTGTTGCACGTCCGGCTGTTTGAGCAGGCGCAGGAATGGGTTGAACGATTGCGCGTCCTGCAAACCCGGCTTGCCGGGCTGCAGGACAAGCTGGTTGAAGAATTGAAACTCCTCGACGCCGGGTGGGCGTCCCCATCGCAAACCGGCGAACGAACCGCCTTGTTGAACCGGCTGGAGGAGCTTTATCGTTTGTTCGGCTATTTCAACCGCTGGAGCGGCCAGATCCAGGAACGGATCGTCCAATTGTCATTATGAGCCTTCCGCAAAATAATCCAGCGGCATCCCATGAGCGCCTCCTTCGCTGGAAATATCCTAAAAATGAGTGGCGGTCACAGACCGTGGCGGCAATGAAAATTACGATACGTTTGGTCATTGGCATCTGCCTGGCCGCGAGCGCAACCGTCCTGGCCCAGGAAACCTGGCAAGGCGCGTTAAGCCGGATGCCGCTGGGCACCAACGCAACGGAGTTGAACCGGACAAATTGCACCTTGCTGATGCTGAACGCGTTTCAATCAAACGCCGTCGTGAAAGCGCTCATTGTTTTGCCGGGCGCCACGGATGAATTGTATTTTTTCCGCCGGGCGAACGCGAAACTGACCAACGCCAGCCCATCGTTGCTGGATGCCGTTGTGGCGCTGACCAATCAAACCTACATTCAGGCCACCTTCCAGCCGCCCTTGCTGTTGCTGCATACCACCGAAGACGCGCTCAACGTCATCGCGGTCGTAAAAAACGAATCCACGGCGGCAAAACTGCGCCAGAAACCCGTTCCTGACCGGATTGTATTTAATGACAGCGGCTGGGACGATCTGCGAGCGGTGCTGAATAGGAAATTGAGCGTCGGTTTGCGGCCCTTCGCGGACACGCCGGATTCCTGGCATTTTTACCGGCACAATTTTGCGGCTTGCGGCGTCACCGAATGGGAAATGCTCGAAGTCATTGCCCTGGCCAACAAAACGAAATTCACCGTGCATTGGTTGACGGTGGATTTTCAACTGGATCAACGCAGCGGCGTCACGCCGGGAATCAAAAATCTCCACGCACCCTAAGCCTCAGGCTGAAAAACCAAAACGCTCAAGGGTGGCAGACAAAATTCCGCCGAGCAGGGTTGATTGTGGCACGAAATGTTTGCCGCCATGACGCCGCCAAGATTTCCCTGATTGCCCCCGCCGTAAATGGCCGCGTCACTGTTCAGCCGTTCGTGCCATTGGCCGGCGCGCGGCAGCCCGACGCGATATTTTTCCCGCAACACGGGCGTAAGGTTCAGAATCACGGCGAGCTGGCTGGAACCGTCGGCCGTCTGGCGGACGAAGGAAAGAATGCTGTTATCGCGATCCGCGCAATCAATCCAGTAAAAACCGCCGTGGTCGTAATCGGATTGCCAGAGTTCCGGCGCGGCCAGGTAAAACTTGTTCAAATCCTCAACAAATTTTTGCAGGCCGCGATGAAACGGCCCGGCGTCGAGGAGCCACCAGTCGAGCTGGCCGTTTTCATTCCATTCGGCGCGCTGGCCAAATTCGCCGCCCATGAACAAAAGTTTCTTTCCGGGGAACAGCCATTGATAGGCAAGCAGGGCGCGGAGGTTCGCGAATTTTTGCCAGTCGTCACCCGGCATCCGGCCAATCAACGAACCTTTGCCGTGAACCACCTCGTCGTGTGACAGCGGCAGGATGAAGTTCTCGTGATGGTGATACAGCGTCGCGAACGTGAGGTCGTTTTGATGGTATTTCCGGTGAATGGGTTCGCGCCCGAAGTAACCGAGCGTGTCGTGCATCCAGCCCATGTTCCACTTGAAGGAAAACCCCAGACCGCCGAGATACGGCGGCCGGGTGACGAGCGGCCACGCGGTGGATTCCTCGGCAATCGTCATCAAACCGGGAAATTCCGTGTGCGCGATGTGATTGAATTTTTTCAGGAACTCAATCGCCTCAATGTTTTCGCGCCCGCCGAATTGATTGGGAATCCATTCGCCCGGCTTGCGCGAGTAATCGAGATAAAGCATCGAGGCCACGGCATCCACACGCAGGCCGTCCACGTGAAAGCGGTGGCACCAGAACAGCGCGTTGGCGACGAGAAAATTGTTCACCTCATGGCGCCCGTAATTGAAAATCAGCGTGCCCCAATCCTGATGCGCGCCTTTGCGCGGGTCCTCGTGCTCGTAGAGCGCCGTGCCGTCAAATTGCGCCAGCGCCCAGTCGTCGCGCGGGAAATGCGCCGGCACCCAGTCAATGATGATGCCGATGCCGGCTTCGTGCAGGGCGTTGACGAGAAATTGAAAATCGTCCGGCGTGCCGTAGCGGCTGGTCGGCGCGTAAAAGCCGGTCACCTGATAACCCCACGACGGATAAAAAGCGTGTTCCGCCGGCGGCATAAGTTCGACGTGCGTGAAACCCATGCGCCGGACGTAGGCCACCAGCGGCCCGGCGAGTTCGCGGCAGCTGAACGATTCGCTGATGGTTTTTTTTTGCCAGGAACCGGGGTGCATCTCGTAAATGCTCACCGGCGAGCGGAGCGGAACCTGTTCCCGGCGGCGTTTCATCCAGGCATCGTCCGTCCACTTGAATTTTCTATTGTTCCAGACGATGGCGGCGTTTTTCGGCGGCACCTCGAAAAAAAATCCATAGGGATCGGTCTTCAGCGAAATCTTTCCGTGCGCGTCGCGGATCTCATATTTGTAATGCGCGCCTTCCCCCACACCGGGAACAAAAATTTCCCAGACCCCGGACGCGCCGAGCAACCGCATCGGATGAAACCGCCCGTCCCAATGATTGAAATCGCCGACGACGCTGAGGCGTTGCGCGTTGGGCGCCCAGACGGCGAAACTGACGCCGGGCACGCCGTCAATCACGCGCAATTGCGCGCCGAGCTTTTCGTAAATGCGCCGCTCGTCGCCCTTGCCGAACAGGAACAAATCCGATTCGCCCAATGTCGGCAGAAACGAAAAGGCGTCGCGCGTCCGGCGCACCTGGCCTTGATGATTGGTGACGACCAGATCATAGGCATAAACGCGATTGGCCGATTGGGTGACACCTTCAAACAGTCCGGTTTTGTGGATCCGTTGCAGCTCAAACTTCGGCTTGTCCTTTTCATGCGCGGGCTGGATTTCGACCCTGGCGGCGTCCGGCAGAAAAGCGCGGACGACGAGGCCCGATTTGTCACCGAGCGGCTGCATGCCCAGCAACGAGTGGGGCGATTGGTGTGTCAGCTCAACCAGGCTGTGCAATTCGTCGGGCGTGAGAATCATGCCGGCCCAACCTAACAGAAGACGGCGGCAAAAGGAAATGTTCTTCCGAGCGCGCGGCTATGCCTGGGCCATAATTCGTTCGAGTTGCTGCGCGTGAACCTCCGGCGAGCCGTCGGTCCAGACGACGTAATCGGCGCGCGCGATTTTTTGCCCAACCGGCCATTGGGCGGCGAGACGCTGCTGGATTTGCGCCGGCGTCCAGCCGCGTTCCAACAGCCGTTGATGCTGGGCCGGGGCCGAACAGGCGACGCAAACAGTTTTGTCGAAGTGTGATTCGACCCGGGTTTCAAAAAGCAACGGAATCACGACCACGGCCAGCGCGTGATTTTCCCCACGCCCGCCGTCGCTGCGCTTTGGCGCGGCACGCCACGTTTCGATTTGCGCGAGCCAGCCTTCACGAATGCGCGGGTGGAGAATGGCCTCGAGCTTTTGGCGGGCAACGGAATCGGTGAAAATGATTTGCGCCAGTTCATCACGGCGCAACTGGCCGTTGGGGGCAACCATGCTGTTTCCAAAAACCGCCTGGATTTCCGCCAGGGCCGGCTGGCCGGGTTCAACGAGCCGGCGCGCCAGCTCATCCGTGTCCACGACCGGCGCGCCGCGCTCGCGGAGAAATTGAGCAGCGACGGATTTGCCCATCCCGATGCCACCGGTCAGCCCGAAGACTTTCATTGACTGGAGGGTTTTAAGCCGGGGCTCAAACCGAACCTGAAGCGTCCACGCCGCTCAGGGCGGTTGCACGGTGATGGAATAGGGCCATCTAACGGACCGCCCCAAAGAGTCGGACATTTGAATGAGGATGTTATCAAAAGTGCCGGTTTGTGTCGGCGTGCCGGAAATCATGCCTTCGTTGTTGGTGATGGTTGACAAATTCAATCCCGGCGGCAATCCCGCGGACCCAGTGGCCAACGACCAGCTGTAAGCCGGCGCAAAGGAACCTCCCGTGGTCGCAAATGTGACCGAATAGGGTGTCCCGTTGGTTCCGGGCGGCAAAACCGGCGGGGGCGGAATAATTTGAATCACAGCCTGGTTTTCCAGATTTTGAATGTCAACATTGGTGGGGTAAACAACCATATTGGTCGAAGCATTGAACGATCCCCAAATAAAGTTGTTCGTGGCCAGGGGACTGGACTGACCCAGAATGGTATTTGTGTCAGAAGCCGGCCCCACATAATACGTGTTTGCAAGTTTGGCGTAAAGGAAATCCGTATTGGGATCGATGACTCCGGGACCTCCCACCGCATAGCCGGCGTCGGGGGTACAGAAGGCTGTGCGGGGGATCACGAACCAGGTGGCATTAACACTATGTGCCGTTGGATCAATGGTTATATTCGTGGTGGAAAAGATAAAATCGGGGGTGGTGACCACGCGTTGGAACGTTTGGGTGACGTACTGGCTGTTGGTAAGCAGCACTTTGGTAAATTGATTCGTGATGGGCTGGTAAAACGTGCCAAACAAAGAGTCGTAAGTGGTCTTGACAAAGCGCATTTTGCCCACGCCTTGATACAAGCCGACTCCATTGGTCACCAGCGTGCAGGGCTGAACCACAAGGACATAATTCGTGAAATAGGAAATCAGGTTTTGCACAAACATCTGACCGTTCGCATTCGTAATCCCCACGATGTTGTTCGTGACGACATTGACGTTGGTAAAGGTCTGGATAATATTGGGCCCGCAAGCGCCGTTGGAAATGATGTAATAATCCCCTGAAAAGATGTTGGACTGAAACGGCTGGAGGGTGGTATTGGTCACAAACGGAGAGCCCACCGGCAAGCCGAGGGGGCGCCCCGCCGTGATGGTTTGAAGGAAATACGAGGTGGTGGGATACGTTTTGTTGGTAACCACGTTGCCGAAGGAATTTTGGTAAAATTGGACAATGTTGGTCACATAAACGGCCGTGACGACGAGCGTGGGCGGCGAGTCGGCGGGCTGGCCGACAAAATTGGTGAAGTAGGCAATTTCACTCAGCGAAACCACGTTGCTGAAATAAGTGGGCGGATTGGGCCCAACGACCAGTCCCGGAAACAAGGCCTGCAGCGCAGCCGGGCCATTGGTCGTTGCCGCGGACACCAAGGCGTTGTAATTGGCTGTAAAAATTAATTGGGGCGAGTTGACATTGGTGCTGAAGAGCAGACTTCCTGCAGGCGTTGCTTCATTGTTCAGGTTGTTCGTGCTGTAAATGTAGCGCAATCCACCCACATCATCCCATGTCAGACCGGTGTAAAAGACGCCGCCACCAATGGCATCGGCGGCCAGCGGATAATTGGGAATCAACGCGGTGGTACTTGGAACCGCTTGTGCCTCGGGTATGGGAGTGCCTTTGCAATTGTCCACTATGGTATAAGTCAAAAGATTGTTATTCAGATAAGCCGAAGGGGCCCAGGTAATCGGGTCAAAATTCATTTGTGCAACGATGTAGGCGATCCCCGCCGGACAGGGATTGGTGAAGCCCGGCACCGGGTTACGGTCAACCAGCGTCCACGCGAAGCGCCACGGGCTTGCCAGTCCCAATTGCTCCATCATTTCCTGAACCACAACCGTTTTTAAATCGAATATGTCCAAGGCATTCGCGGTAAGATTAATGTTCAGGGTGCTAAATGGGAACAGGTTGGTGCTGGCATAACTGGTGTAATCGTAGCTGTCCACCCCATTGGTCATGACCCCATTCAAGACATCAAAGGCCTGATCGATTGCGTTGGTGCCATCCGAACCAAAATAATCCAAAAAGCTGGCATCACACGCGTAATACATGACGGGCGTGGTGTGACGATATTCCTCACCGATATTACGCGGCCCGCCAACATCTCCCGTCAACCCATAACCGATGGTTTGTATCTGCCATGACTCTCCACCAGGTTGCGCGGCCAGCGGCCCCAGCAGCGCAAACCCCCAGGCAGATTGGAGACCCAGCGCCAGACCGCCGAGCCATAAAAAAGTTCTTATTAATTGCCTCATAGAAAATTTACTGGCGCAGGAGCAAAATACGATAATAACGGCCGGGTTTAATGACCGAACTATTGCCGACAAAAACTGCATCCGTGGCGCCCGCGGCAAAACGTGGCGAACCCAAATTGCTCCAGGAGGTGAAGTTCGTGGTCGCCTGCACCTGATAGGTGAAACCCGGCTGGGTGTTCCAACTGAGGAACAAACCTTCCGGAGTATTGCTCAATGCGGTTTGCAGCCACGTGCTGGAGTCCAGCGGACTGCCGCCGCTCAAGAAGACCTGGAGCAACGTCGGGCCGCCGGGAACCAGCGGCACATTGGGCGAAAGCCAATTATACACCGGACCATTATTGCCGAAGGTTATGATCAAATTGCCATAGTATTTCGTCATCCACTCGAAAGGAATACCCCCCCAACTCTGGCCGTTCCACGTTGCGCCGCTGGCCGGCGGTGAGAGTGGCGAACGCCGGCCGTCGGTGGTGACGTAATCCACACGAAATGAATGGATGCTGTTGGTGGTCAAGCCGTTTGCCGCCGTCATCGTCCACACATTGCTCACGGTCACCGCCGTCGGAGTCGCCGCGCCGTCCCCATAAACCTCGTAATTGGAAATGGAAAGCCCCGTCACCGGCGGCCACGACACCACCAATTGCGGCTGATAAACGTTGTTGCTCACCACAAACGGCGCATAAACAAACGGCGCGGGCAGCGGTTCCAGCGGTTGCTGGGTGTTGATATAACGTTGGGCGAACAGATCAAAACCATTGGGACTGCCGGTGTAGCTGCTCCAAGCAACCAAAAACTGGCCCGTACCATCAGAGGCCACCACCGGCCCCAGCTGCCGGCCGATTGTGGTCGTATTAACACGAAATTCGCCGCCCACCATCGAACCGTCCTCGTGCATGAATTGCCCATACACGCCTTCGCCCGAGCCATCCTGTCCGAAACTCGTCCAAACCATCAAATAATCCGCGCCCAATGAACTGACGCGCGGCGCATATTGATTTCCGGAAAGGTAGGTATTGACACGCAAAACCGTGCCGCCCACGCCACCGCTGGAAAACGTGCGCGCGAAAACGTCGATCCCATTGGCGGGGTTGGCCAGGTCGGAAGCATTCCACCCGACCACGAAACCGCCATCCGCGGCGGCAGCCACAGTGGGATTGCCGCAGGGATTCAAATCCGTGTTCACAAGAAATTCACCGCCCTGGGCCTGATAACTGCCGTTGTAAAGCCGCGCATAAACGTCCACGCTCGGATTTGAAATCTGACTGGAAAGGATTGGATTGGGATTTGCGGTCGCCACCGCCCGTTCCTGTTCGGAAATCCAAGCGACCACAAAACCGCCATTATTCAATGCCGTGACTGCCGGCGAAAGCTGGTTGTAGGAGGTAAATTGATTGATCAAAAACTCGCCCCCGATTTTCTGGCCGGTGGGTGAAAGAATCTGGCCATACACATCCAGCAAGCTGCCGGGAGCTGCTTCGCAAAAGCTCTCCCAAACCACCACGACGTTGCCGTTGGTCAGGGTGGCAACGGCGGGATGGTTTTGAAAACCACCGGCGAACGTGTTGACCGCCACATCACGGGTCAGCCAGGTGTTGCCCGAACCCAGAAACCGCGCATAAATGTGCTGCTGCCCCGGCTGGCCGCCCTGCCAGACGAAGACCGCGCCACCGCCCTGCAGCAATGCCAACCGCGGATTTTCCTGATTGCCGGCGCCCTGCACGTTGACGCGGAAGGAACTGCCCGAACCCGAAAGGGTGCCGTTCACCTGCATCGCGCTCACCCCCAGGCCATCGCCGTCGGTGATATTGTCCTGCCAGACGACAAACCCGCCGTTGGACGTCACCGCCGCGTCGGGAAGAACCTGATCGCCCAATAACGAACCCACGATGGCGTATTCAGTGCCGTTGGTTGCGTAATAGTTGGTCTGCCCGAAAACCCCGGCGGGAATTCCGGCAATTAAAACAACGAACAGCGCAAGCTTGCGAGCGAACGACGACGACATAAATGGTTTGATCGAGTGTAGCCGCTTCACCGCGTTTTGTCCAAAATTTGTTTGGGCAAAACCCGTCACGGCGCTGACCGCGGGCAAAATTCGAATCCAATGTTTCAAATTCATTTTTCTAAATCAAAACCGCCTGATATTCATGCACCGATTCCCCCAGCGTTGCCAGCAGCGTTTTGAAGCCCCAGCGCCGGTACAGTTCACGCAGCCGGCCGGTGTCCGCCGGCTTTTCCGCCAGTTCATCCGGCGAACCTTCACACGGCAAATCATCGCGCAGCCGTATCAACGCGCGGTTGCGTTGCACGGCGTCCTCCGACGCGCGCAAGCTGGCGCGAAGTTTTTCCGACTTTACCTCGGCCAGCCGTTCATACAGGACACGGACCGATCCAAACTGGTTCAATAATTCAGCAGCGGTTTTGGGACCGACGCCGGGCACGCCGGGAATGTTGTCCACGCTGTCGCCGGTCAGACTCAACCAATCCACCATTTGCGAGGGTTCCACGCCGGTCTTTGCGCGCACCTGTTGGTCCGCCCAAATCATTTCGGTTTTGTCATTCGGATTCAACAATCCGACCCGCTGGGACACCAATTGCATGAAATCCTTGTCGGCGCTGGCAATGACCACGGCCACGCCCGCGTCCGCCGCCCGCCGCGCCAGACAGGCGATGTAATCGTCGGCCTCCACGCCTTCGCGGCAAAACGAGGCAATCCCCGCCGCTTTCAAATAAGCGGTCATTTCGTCAAGCTGCAGGTTCAAATCATCCGGCATGGCGGGACGTTGCGCCTTGTATTCGGGCAGCGCCGCCAGGCGCTCCGCGCTCAGCCCACCGTCCCAAACCACAATCAAATGGGTCGGCGCAATGACCGCACGCATCTTCGCCAGCATTTTAATAAAGCCATAGATCGCGTTGGTTGGCCGTCCGTCCGGCGAGCGCAAATCCCGTATCGCGTGAAACGCGCGATACGCATAAGCATGTCCGTCAACAATCAGCAACCGATCCATGATAAATTCGTCCGGGATTCAGGCTGGCTCCCCGTTTTAAACAATTCCGCGAACAACCGCCGGCCTGGGAAGAGGTTGTTTATGGTTGGGGCAGCGTCACCTTTTTGTCCGTTTCGATGGCCTGCCCGGCCCCGGGCGGCTGGGGTGGAACGGCGCTTTGCGCAAACGGCAGTTCATCATCCGAATGAACGCGGTTGCCCGCCGGGTCCACAATCGTCACGGTGACAAAAATCATCAGGTTCTTTTTTACAGCAACCTTGGTCTGACTTTGGAAGAGGCGGCCCAGAATCGGCAAATCACCAATCACCGGCACCTTGTCCTTCTCGCTCTGGGTTGTGGAAGTGATCAATCCACCCAGAACAACCGTCTGGCCATCCCAAACATTCACGGTGGTGACCACCTGCCGCACGGTGAAATTCGGCAGCACCACGGGTAATTGCACCACTTGGAGACCGGCAGTGACGTTGGCAATGTTGGGCGGCGTGTCGTAACCGTTGAATTCGGTCAGTGACGGAATCAAGGTCATGTTAACCGTGTACCCATCCGACAAAACATACGGCACCACGTCCAGCAAGGGACCGACCTCCACCTGTTGTTCTATGAACGTGATGGCGGAGACCCCGGGGGCAAAGTTGTTGACTCCCTGCGCGCGGACCACTTCAGCAGTGTTGCTGACAACAAACAGTCCCAGCGCCAGTTTAAAAACTCTACTTTTACTGTGCGTTTTCATTTTATTTCGTTGCCTAAAAAGTGCCTTTAAGGAGTGCCAGCGGTGGTGGTCGTGGCCGCCGTCCCTTGTTGGAAATTAACGCCGGCAACGACGGTGATGAGCTGGGTTGCCCGCATTTCGGTTTGCCGTCCGCTGGTGGTGGTGATTTCCGGCTCGGCCAACTCCTCAGTACCGAGGCGTTGGTCCAAGGCATGGAGCACGACGCGGAAGTTGGGATTGGTCAAGATGCCCGTAAGCGTGGCCAGGGCAGGGACGGCCTGCCCGTTGGGAAGCAAATTATTGAGCCCGCTGGTCACTTGTTGATCCGACGAAGAAGAAAATATCTGGTTGGCGGGTGTGGGACCGGGGAAAGGCACGACCGTGCCTCCCGGCCCGGGAACAGTGAGCGACGGCGCACTGCCGCCCTGGGCGGCAACGGAATTGCCTATGTTGAATTGTCCCAAATACCAGTCGAAACCAAAACCCTTGGTGTCGTTCTGTTGCACTTGAATGAACCGGGCCTTGATATGAACCTGGGGCGCCACCTGATTCAATGCCTGAATGGCGCTTTCAATGATGTCCAAGTCCTGCATCGTGGCACGGACATACAGCAGACCCAGCCGGTCATTGAAGAAAACGCTTTTCGGCGGGAACAAGTTTACCCCCAGAGTCGAGAAGAAATTCCGGACGCCCAAGCTGACATTCACCATGTCATTTGTAATGGTCACGGCATTCAATCCGCCATTGCCGGTTTGCCCACCACCACCACCACCACCGCCGCCGCCACCGCCACCGCCGCCGCTGCCGCCGCCGCTGGAACGAAGGCTGCCGGAACCTGGCGCCACAGATATTACGGGCACCACCGCGCCACTGACTGTATTCCCACCGCCACTGCCGCCGCCACCGCCACCGCCGCCGCCGCCGCCGCCACTACTGCCGCCACCGCCGCTGGAACTGACTGAGCCATACGAGAAGGCGCTCACGCTTTCCAAGCCTTGCACAAAGGTGTTGGGATCCACTTTAAATGTCCGCGAATAAAGCTGGGGTGAACGCGGTCCCTTGGCCGAGAAAACAACGGCATAATCATTGATGGAATATTCAATGGCGTGATCCGCAACCTGCACAATTGCATCCAGCGCGTCCGCCATGCGCACATCGGCAAGCGCCGGGTTGATCCTGACAATGACGGAGTTGACATCCACCGGCTCCGCTCCAACGGTCGGGGCTGTTCCGGAAACCGGGAAACCGGTTGCGGGATCAATCTGCTGACCGCCACCGCCCTGGCCGGCTCCGCCAAATGGGGAACCGGTGGTCCCGGTGGGAGTGACCGTGGTGACCGACGCCGAATTGTCCAGGTTGGGATTAATCAGAAAGTTGATGCCCTCCTTGTCCGGGTCGCGCAATTTGGCCTGTTCACTCAAGTTACGGACCACTTCGCTCAACGGCAGGCCATCGTAAAACACCCGGTCAAGCCGTATGCGGTCAAGTTTGCTCATGATTGTCTCGCGGCCGGGACCCGTGTGAACGATATTGGTTGTGGCATACGGATTGGGGACAGGCAACAATCCATTATTTCTCACAGGTGATTCCCAAGCCTTGGTCACCTGCACAATGCGGGTTTCATTATCCACCGCATGCGTCCGTTCCTCACGGGCATAGACACCCTGTTTGACCAGATTTAAATAATAAAAAGCGCCTTCATTAACCGGGTCCAACTTCAGGGCCTGCTCCAATTTGGCCTCGGCCTCTTCAAACTTGCCCATCTCGTAAAGCAGTTTGCCGTCCCGCACCAGCGTGTTGGCGTCCGTTTTGTCATTGGCAATCGGTTGAACCTGTTGGAGCGTCGCATCGTCGGGCACCCTGCCGCGCAGGGAGGCAATCATCCGGTCATTTCGTTTCTTGAATTCAATCGCGTCGGGATTTTTAGGGTCCACTTTCAAAACGCGGCTGATCTGCGTGTTGGCTTCCAGCAAATCCTGCGCTTCGCCCCGGCGTTGCGCTTCGCGCGCCAGCTCAAATCTCACGGATACAAGCCCTGAAATTGCCTGCGCGGACTCGGCGGGAATGCCCGAACCGATTATCTGCACGAGCTGGTAGGCATCCTCGTAGAGCCTGGCGGCCACCACCAGGTCCCCGTGCGCCACGACATCCCTGGCTTGCTCGAGTTTCTGGCGCAGAACCACGGTGTTGGCCTGCCGCAACACTGCTTCGCCTACGGCCATGTCGACGGGGCTGTTGGTTTGGGCGGGCAACATGAAGGTACCGGCCAATATCAGAATAAAACCGAGTGGAACAGAAACTACTTTTGTCATGGCTGAATTCAGGTTTGTCGGCATCACCGCCGCTCGCCGCTGGCACTGTTGCGAGCGGGTGTCATTTAGAATCGTCGGTTAACGTTGTTTTTTTCTGGTTTGATTTTGCGGATAATACCAACTCGTTCCGGTTGATGGCAACGATAATGTAATCGTCGCCCGCAAATTTCAGATCGTCACCCACGCGCTGGTCCTGCCAGTTTTTGCCCTCCGGAGCGTATCTTAAATCCGCCATGTAGGCGTCCACGCGGCGAAACGGTTTATCCTTGGACAGGGTCGCCATCTCACCGGAATCCGTTAATTGCAAAATTAACCCTGTCGGATTGGCCGGCGGTCCCTGCACGGTGGTGATGGTGAAGGCCTCATTTTTCTCACCGACGGAAGCATAATGCTGTCGCTTGACCCGCCGCCACGCCAACGCCGCAGCCTGCCGTTCAACGCCAATAATATACCGGGCGCCGAATTCATTTGTCTCCGCCGAATCCAGCGTCAGAATGAAGTACAATGGGGTGAGGTGGGTGACCATCACTGCGCCCGCACCAACTTCATTGCCGCTTTCAATCTTGATGAGGGTGCCGTCCACCGCTCTTTGCCATTCCACCGGATTGAAAAGCCGGTTGGTCGTTTCAAAATCGAGCGGGCAGGGCAATTGCAGGCGCTGGATGGCGTTGCTCGCCGCCGTCAAATCCAGCGGGACAAGCGGCTTGACGGGATGAGAAATGATTCCCATGCGGGTTTCATCCAACATGTTGCGATCGTGCAAAATCAGGAAGGGCAAAAACACCACTGCGCCGACCAAGCCCAGCAACACCACCCCGAGCAAAATTTTTTCGTAATGTTTTTTGAGGAAATCCATGCGCTTAATTCATCGGCAACAGTTTGATGACATCAATGTCCAATGTGATGCTTAGAAGTTGCTCATTGAGCACTGTCTGCAGCCCCCCCCTGCCGGAAGACGCGGGGGGTTGGGTGGCCGGGTGCGGTGCATACGGATTGGGCGCCGGCTGGTCAAATCCGCCACCGGCAGACGACGACGGAGTCGTTGCCCCTGCCGCCGGTTGCACATTGATGCTTTTCACAATGAAGGCATGCGGCGAAGACGCAAAGTTCGACAGCACGGTGCCCAGATCCTGGCTGAAACAGCGGAAAGTCACTTCATACGGCGTCAAAACCGCCAGATTATTCGTTACCGCCATCTGATCTATAAAATCCGACTGCGGCCCGCTTACATCATCTTCCGAAAACCGCACGCGGCGGATGCCGTCCAAAGAATTGATTTTGGCCGCATAAAGAATTTCACAAATCATCTTCACTTCGCCAAGCTGCCGGGCCAGCGCATCAAGGCTGCCGGGCGCAAACTTCACCGAGGTTCGTTCCGCTTCAAAAGAGAAACCGTATTGAGGCGGCAAGGTGACGCTGGCATTGCCCGCTTCGATTTGCAATTGACTGAGGGTATGGTCGCGCGCGGAGGCAAATTTGGCGTCCGTTATGGCGCCATTGGCGGGATCAGGTATGGGTGGGATCGGCTGAAAATATTGCCCGGCCTGCTGAGTCCACTGGCGCAGTTGCTGTTCTTGTTCGCGGGCGGTTTTAATGTTGTCAATTTTGTCGTTGCCGGGCGATGGATTGTCACTGTTTAACCTCTGCAACGTGGCGTACGTTTGATTAAGCGCATCCAACGCCACGTTGTTGCGTTGCCAGTTCTTGTAGTCATAAATGCCGGCGGCCGCCAGCAATCCCACGGCAATGACGGCGCCGACGACAAAAAATAAATTTCTCTTGATCCAAACCATGCTACAAATTCAATGGGTTTTTTAACACCGCCGTAATCCCGAAGGTGAACGTCCCCGACGCGTCCTCCGCGTTGATCTGGCCGGTAAGCTGGGTGGCCTTGGGATCAAAATACGGGCTGGCTTGCAGTTCGTTCTCCAGGGTGTACGCAATGTCACTGTTCGCCGCCGGATCCACCTTGGATAAACTCACCGCCCGACAGATCAAGGTCATGGCACCGGTTTCATTGGTTTGAGTCTGCGTGGAGTTCGCCGCGTTTCCCGGCATTCCGTTGTTATAACGTGGCGGCGGTCCTCCCAGGGTATTGGGGGCAGATCCCATGGGAGTCATGCTGTTCAACTGTTCGATCCAAATGCCAGCCTGCACACCCGCTCGTTGCGCAGATAACTTCTTCTGAACGTCGCTTTCGGCGCGAGTGAGGACACGCCGCAATTCAGCCAGCAGGCCGCCCCAATAATACCGGTCATTCATCCACAGCGCGATCTGGCCGGCCTTCTTTTGGGCGCCGCCGACCTGCGTGTAAATTCGATTGAATTCATTGGCCTTCTCCTGCCGCTGCTGTACTTCCGGCTGGAGTCTTTCCAGTTCGTCCTCCTTCGACTTGGCCAGTTTTTCGAGAAGGAAACCAAACGCGAACGCCACCGCCACGAGACTGAACACCGTCGCGGTAAAATACGGTTTCTTTTCATTGAAGGTGCGCCAGTGCAGCGTACTTTCCGGCATCAAATTCATTTCCACCGGGCAATTCGCCAGATTGCGCAGGCCCAGACCAACGACCTCGCCCAAGGAATGCGCCACCCGCGCGAGCTCCTCCAGGTTCACCGCCGGATCAATCTGCACATTGCGGAACGGATTGAAGTATTCAACCGGCGCGTTGAGCTTTTCGGCGAAAAACTGCGCCGTGTAAGGCATGATGGCAGCGCCCCCGGCCAGGAAGAGCCGCTGCGGCGCCGCCCCGCCCATCTGGCCGCGGTAAAATTGTATCGTCTGGTTGACCTGAATGTGCAACTTCGTCATGAACTGCCGGGCAATCTTGGAGATGGCCGCCTGGTTCGGATTCTCCGGCTCTTCATACGCGCCGCCGAGACTGACGAAGCCCTCGGCCACCTTGATTTGCTCGGCGATTTCAAATTTCAACTTCGCTTCGCTCGCAAAATCCTGGGTGATGGAATTTGCGCCGAGGCTGATGCTGCGGGAAAAAACCTTGCCCTTTTCGAAAAAGAGGAGGTTGCTCGTCTTGGCGCCGATGTCCAGCAACATCGTGCAATCCTCCAAATCACCGTAGTTGTAGCGAAATGCATTGCAGAGCGCCGCCGGCGACACGTCGCACAATTGCAGCCGCAGCTTCGCCTCCTCCGCGATGCGGAACAATCCCTCCACAATTTCGGATTTGATCGCGACCAGCAGCACTTCCAGTTCGCCCGTCGGGCTGGAACCCAGAATTTGATAATCCCACACAACTTCCGCCAGCGGAAACGGCACGTTTTGTTGCGCCTCGTATTGGATGATTTGCGTCACCTTGCCCGCGTCCACCGGCGGCAATTTGACGAATTTGGAAAACACCTGAAAGCCCGGCGCACAGACGTTGATGTTCCGCGCCCCCCCGCCGGCTTCCGCGAGGGTCTCCCGCAAGGCCTTGAGCAGGGCTGCTTCGCGCGTGGCTTCCACCGCGCCGGCCGGTCCCAGTGGTTTCAGCGTGAAGCTTTTCAGGCACAATCCGCCGGCTTCGTTGATTTCAAAGGTCGCCAATTTGAGGCTGCCAGCCCCAAAATCAACCGCCAAAAATGACTTTCCGTTCAACATTGCTGTATTTGCGCCGTGCGCTGCCGACAAAGGACGCCCGAATGCTTACGTTGTATAAGTGCAGCCCGTGCTGGTTACTGTAAATTATCTGGACGGTCAAATACAAAACTTGGAAAAATCTTTATGCTGAATCTTGTAATATAATATTGCGCCCCGCCGCCAGCTTTGGCTTTATCACGCCGTGTCGGGACAAACGCCGGTCAACGCACCAGGTATGAAGCGTTGTCGCATGCGCATTTTTTATTCGGGCAGCGTGCAGGGAGTCGGGTTTCGTTACACGACGAAAACCGTTGCCACCGGGTTTGAAGTGACCGGCACGGTGCGTAATCTGCCGGACGGCCGCGTGGAATTGATCGCCGAAGGCGCGCGCGCGGAACTGGAAGCCTTTCGCGCGGCCATTCGCGACGCGGGACTATCCGGATTTATACGCGACGAAAATATGGCGTGGAGTGACGCGCAAAATGAATTACATGGATTTGACATCGTTCGATAGACGCAAATGAAATTCGCCATCATCGCTGACATTCACGGCAATCTGGAGGCGTTCCGCACCATTCTGGCGGACGCCGAACAACAGAAGCCCACGCATTACGTCTGTCTCGGAGATGTCGTCGGCTACAACGCGAACCCCAAGGAATGCCTCGACATCGTCCGCAACATGGACATCCCCTGTGTGAAGGGCAATCACGACGAATACTGCTCCACCGATGATCACCTGGAAGGTTTCAATCCCAACGCCGCCGAAGCCGTCCGCTGGACGCGCGCCCAGCTTTCCGCCGAGGAACGCCAGTGGCTCCGTGATTTGAAATACACCAAAATGGTTTCCAACTTTACCATCGTCCACGCCACGCTCGACGCGCCCCAACGCTGGGGTTATGTCTTCGACAAGCTCGCCGCCGCCGCCAGTTTCCCCTACCAGAACACCCAGTTGTGCTTCTTTGGCCACACGCACGTGCCCGTCGCTTTTATGCGCGACACCGTCGTCCGGGGCGGCACTTATTCCAAATTCAAAATTGACCCGGCCAAAAAATATTTCATCAACGTCGGCGCCGTCGGCCAGCCCCGTGACAACAATCCCAAGGCCGCCTACGTCATTTACGACGCGGACGCCAGCACCATCGAACTGCGCCGGCTGGAATACGACATCGCCACCGCCCAGAAAAAAATCCGCGCCGCCGGCCTGCCCGAACGCCTCGCGGAACGGCTCGAAGTAGGAAGGTAGAATGAAGAATGCAGAATGAAGAAATTTCGCTTCGCGGTCCGCACCCGCCCGGTTTCTTCCTTCTTCCTTCCAAATTCTGCATTTGAAAATTTTAATCCTTAAACCCAGTTCGCTGGGTGACGTGGTCCAGGCGCTGCCGGTCCTGCGTTTGCTCAAGCGCCATCTGCCCGCCGGCGAAATTTTTTGGTGGATTGATTCCCATCTCGCACCGTTGCTCGAAGATGATCCGGACCTGGCCGGCGTCATCCGCTTCGAGCGCCAGCGCTGGGCGGCGCCCCGGCATTGGCCGGAAATGTTGCGCAGCCTTCGCTGGCTGCGTGAACAAAATTTCGACTGGGTGATTGACCTCCAGTGCCTCGCGCGCAGCGGCGCGTTCGCCTGGCTGGCCAGCGGAAAATTTCTCATCGGCCTCGACGAAGTCCGCGAAGGCGCGCGCGGCTTTTATGACCTGGCCGTCCGGCGCGCCTCGTTCCACACGCACGCGGTGGATTGGTATCTCGCCGTGTTGCCGCACCTCGGCGTGCCGGTCCACTGGAATTTCCCGTGGCTGCCCGAACGCCCCGAAATCGCCGACACCGTCAAATCAAAATGGCAGGCCGGCCGGGCGCGCTGGATAGCGATTCAACCCGGTGCGCGCTGGCCCAACAAACGCTGGCCCGTTGAGAACTTTGCCGCGCTGGTCCGGCGCCTGGCTGAAACATTTTCCAGCGCACGCTTCGCCATTCTGGGCGGCGAGGAGGACAGGCCGCTGGGCGGAATCATTTCGCGCGTTGAACCGGAACGTTGTTTTAATTTGTGCGGCCAGACTTCGCTGCCGGAAATGGTCGAGTGGGTGCGGCTCTGCGATTTGATGATCACCAACGACACCGGCCCGATGCACGTGGCGGCCGCGCTCGGCAAACCGCTCGTCGCGCTCTTCGGCCCGACCGAACCGCGCCGCACCGGTCCGTACCGCCAGCTCAACAACGTATTGCGAATTGATCTGCCCTGCTCGCCCTGCCTTAAATCGCATTGCACCTATGTGAAACCGGACGAATGTCTGAACGCGCTTTCACCGGCAACGGTTTTTGAGTTCGCGCGCAAAAAACTCCAAGGTTGGACCGCATCCTGATTTGCCGACACGCAGGCAACGGGCCTGACGCCGCTTTTCGTTCCGGCCAGGACGATCGGCAATTTATTTGTCCATGGCGTTTTTAGCGCTGCCCGGCGGAATCAGAGCGTTGTGAATCGGTTCAAACCATTGCTCCTTTGGGATGTCATAGACAATGAAGTCCGAGTCGAATTGCCAATAAGCCCAGCTCCAGCCGTGCTTTTCCGCCAAACGCGCCACGTATTCCGTCCAACGCACCCGCGACGCCATATCGCCTTTATCGTACGCGCCAAACTCGCCCAGAAAAATGGGGCGCTGATGTTTTTGGGCCCACGCCTGAACTTTCTGGAAATCTGCGCCAATCGCCGCGCGTTCCTCGGGTGTGCCCGGCCACGCCACGCCAACCTCGTGCATCGGATGCACCCAGGGCGCACCCTGGTGGGTGAAGGCCATCGGCTTGTAAAAATGCACGGTCACAATGATGTTGCGGTCCTGCTCGGGCAGCTTCAGTTCGTCCAGGTGGTCAACCGAATTATGAAAGGCGGGTCCGATGATGACGGTGCGGGTCGGGTTGCTCTCGCGGATGACGGCCAGCGCCCCGGCGAGATACCGGTTCCAGACGTCCGGCGTCATGTCGTGATTGGGTTCGTTCATGATTTCAAAGAACACCTTGTTCGGCGCGTCCTTGAAATGCGGAGCCACCTGCCGCCAAAAGGCGAGGAACCTGACCTGGTTGGCCGGGCCGTTCGTTCCCATGATTTCGTATTCGTGGAAATCAAGAATCACATTGAGATGCGCGGCCAGGGCGTTGGTGACAATCCATCCGGTCGTATGCCACCAGGAATCGCTCAAGGCAAAATCGGGCGCAGAGCCCATGTGCCGGAACGGATAAAGATTCACCCGCAGGGTGTCGAAGCCGCCATCGTGAATCATCGGGAAATACCGCTGCTTGAACCGTCCCTGGTCAAAGGACTGCCAGATCGGATCGTAACCGAGGACATTCACGCCGCGGCCCAGCATTTTGTTTTGGGCAAAGGCGTCGGTTTGTGCGGACATCGCCGCTTGGCCGATGGAAGGTGAAATGGTCATAACGAATATGAAAAAACAAACCGGTTTTAATAGATGAAGAAACTGTTCAATCGGCACGGCACTCACGGAAGGAATATTGCCTGTGATTCTCCATGAACGCCAGCGTCTTTGTCTGGCGGGCTGCGGTTGCGCCAGTCGCGTCGGGTAGTGTCCTAACTTGTAGGCGACGAGGTGACGAGTCGTTTGGGCCAGCACTCCTTGCGTCGTGCCCTACAACCAAACCAGGGCACTACCTCGCGTCGGGCTCATTCGACAGCGGGTCAAAAGTGGTTTAAGGTTCGCCATCATGCGGAACCTGGTGCGAGCATTATCCGTTGCCGCCATTTTGATTGCGGCAGTGGCCATCGGTTCGCCCAACGAAAAACCGGCCGTCAGCGCTGCCGCGCCCCGGTTGCCGGCGCATTATGAAACAGCGACCCTGGCCGGCGGTTGCTTTTGGGGGTTGCAGGAATCCCTGCGCCAGATTCCCGGCGTCATCAAGACCACCGTGGGTTACACGGGAGGCACCACGCCCAATCCGACCTACGAACTGGTTTGCACCGGCAAAACCGGCCATGCGGAAGCGGTACAGGTCATCTTCGACCCAAGCCAATTGAGTTACGAGGAACTGCTCAACCACTTCTTCAGTGTTCATGACCCGATATCGCCCCGACATCAGACCAGCGGCATGAAGGTGCAATATCGCTCGGCCATCTTTTACCACAACGAAGCACAACGCCGGACCGCCGGGCGCGTAAAGGAGAAGGTCAGTCAATCGGGTAAATGGAACAATCCGGTGGTCACGGAAATTGCGCCGGCCACGCGATTTTATCCGGCGGAAGCATATCATCAGGATTACCTGCAAAAAATCTCCGGCGCTCACACCTGCCACGCAGTGCGGGATTGAGTTGGTCCGGCGGTTTACCGGCGGTTGAGCCGCCTTGCGATTTCCCAACATCACCCGTTTTTCCCGCGGTGCGCAAGGGGCGCATTCTCCAATTGACAGCCCTGCCACCACCGATCAGCCATCTTCGTTGACGACCCTTGCGCCTCCGTATAGCTTCGCATCCCATGTCAATCCCCGGTAAACCGAATGGAATTATTATGAGGCCAATCTCCCGAAGTCACCCGATCATGCACCTGTTCGTCAGCGTGGCCATTCTGGCCGGCGCAAGTTGCGGGCTGGCCCAAAGTTCGAACCAGACCCTCGTCCTGGACGGCAAGGTTCCCGGAAAAATATTTGAAGGTGTCGGCGCCGTCAGCGGCGGCGGCGCGACTTCGGTGCTCCTGAAGGATTATACCGAACCGCAACGCAGCCAGATCCTCGACATTCTCTTCAAGCCGCAGTTCGCCGCGTCGATGCAGACGCTGTACGTCGAGGTCGGCAGCGACGGGAACGCCACCCAGGGCACCGAGCCGACGCACATGCGGTCACGCAATGATGAGAACTACAGCCGCGGCTACGAATGGTGGCTCATGGCCGAGGCCAAACGGCGCAACCCGGCCCTCACCCTCGACGCCTGCGCGTGGGGTTGCCCGGGCTGGATTGGCAACGGCGACTTCTGGTCGCCGGACATGTGCGATTACTACGTGAAATGGGCCAAGGGCCTGAAAGCCAATTACGGCCTGGATCTGGATGCAATTGGCTGTCGCAACGAACGCGGCTCGGTCACGTCGTGGGTGCCGATGTTCCGCAAGGCACTGAATGACGCCGGCCTGAGCAAGGTGCGCATCCATGCGTTCGACGAGCCCGGCAACCGGCGGATGTGGGATTGGATCCCGGAGCTCAATACGAACAAGGAACTCGCTGCCGCCGTTGACATCCTCGGCAACCACTGCCTCACCGGTGTGCCCCTGCCGGCGTCCGTGCGCGAGACGGCCGACCGGCTCGGCAAACCGATCTGGGACACGGAAGAGCACGTTTATGGAGGCCGAAAACGCTACCCGACTGAATTCGCCGCCGCGTTGGGTTGCGTCCATCTGTTCAACGAAAACTACATCGAGGATGGCGCGACCAAAATCGTCAACTGGTATCTCTGCGGCTCGACCTATCCCATCGAGCCGTATTATGACCAGCCGCCGGCGATGTTCGCCAGCAGTCCCTGGAGCGGCCATTATTCGCTCAAGCCGATTGTCTGGTCCTACGCTCATTACGGCCAGTTCACCAAAATCGGCTGGCGCTACGTCAATGGCGGCTGCGTGAAACTGGCGGTTGGCGGAACGGCGGTCACGCTCAAGTCCGACAGCGGCGACTACAGCGTGATTGTCGAAACCGCCGGCGCGACGAATTCACAAAGTGTAATCTTCAAGACCGGCGGCGGCTTGTCCGCGCACGCGCTTTGCGTCTGGCGCACCACGCGCGATGCCCAGTTTGTCCGGCAGGCCGACATTACTCCGGCCAAGGACGGGACGTTTACGGGGACGTTCGAACCCGACGCCATCTACACGCTTTCAACCACCACCGGACAGCAGAAGGGCGCCTTCGCGGACGTGCCGGCAGAGAAGCCTTTTCCCTTCCCGTACTTCGAGAATTTCGATCATTACTCCAACCCGAAACAATTTGGCTATCTGCCGCACTACCTGGCGGACATCTGCGGTGTGTTCGAAATTGTTGACCGCCCCGACCACGCGGGCAGGTGCCTGCGCCAGGTCGTGGCGCAAAAGGCGCAGAGCTGGGCGCCTGAATGGAAGCCCTACACCATTTTGGGCGATGCGGATTGGACCGATTACGAGGTCAGCGCGGATGTGTTTTTTGACAACGGCGGTTGGGCCGGCGTCATGGGCCGCGTGAACGCCACCGGCAACGGCTGGGACGGGGACCCGAACGGATATTATGCCCGGCTCAACGCCGATGGCACCTGCGCCCTGTACATCGCGAACCAGCGCTTGAAAGGCACGCGCGACCAGCAACTGGCGACGAACGCCGTCACCGGCTGGAAAGCCGGCGGCTGGCACAACGTCAAGCTGCGGTTCGAAGGAACGAAAATCACGGTGCTGGTGGATGGTGTTGCGGTGGTCAGCGCCGAGGACGGGACGTTTCCGCACGGCCTGGCCGGTCTGATTACAGGCGACGCAGGCGACGTGCGAAACACCGCGCTGTTCGACAATCTACTCATCAATCGCGTTAACGGCGGCGCGGTCAAGCCCACCGTTTTCGCCCAGGACAAATATCCCCTTTACGGCCCGCAGTAACGTCCTTAGTAACGAATAAAAAAACGGGAGGTTTGGCCTCCCGGCAGTGTCCCGGACAATCATTCTTAATTGGCCGCCGGTATTTGGAAGTCTAACAATCCGAATTGCCACAGGAGAAATGCCCAGCCATCCGCCCGTTGCTCTTCGCTTTGCTTTTTCGTTGACCCAATACCGTGTCCGGCCTCGTAGTCCACGCGCAACAGGACAGGCTTGCCGCTGGCGGTGGCGGCCTGCAACCGCGCCGCCATCTTCGCCGATTGCCAGGGTTCCACCCGCGGGTCGTTGATGCCGGTCTCCAGTATCACGGCGGGATATTTCGTTCCATCGCTGACGTGAGCGTAGGCGCTCATTTCAAACAAGTCCTTGAACCCGACCGCGGTCTTGACACTGCCGAATTCGGGAATGTTCGGCACGCCGTTCGGGGTCGTCTCGATGCGCAGCATGTCCAGGCAACCCACTTGAATGATGGCCGCGTCGAAAAGATCCGGTCGTTCAGTAATGGCCCGGCCAATCAGGATGCCGCCCGCGCTGCCGCCGGTCCCGGCCAGTCTGGACGGCGACGTGTATTGGTTCTCAATCAGGTATTGGGCGCAGGCGATGAAATCCTTCCACGTATTCGGTTTGGTCAGTTTATAACCCGCTTTGTACCAATCCTCGCCATATTCGCCGCCGCCCCGGACGTGGGCGATGGCGAATACCCCGCCTTTTTCACACCACGCGAGCAACGCGGGGCCAAACACGGGATCCTGCGAAATGCCGTAAGCGCCATAACCCCACAGCAACGTGGGATTCGAACCGTCCAGTTTGATGCCGCGCTCGTGAATGATGGACAGCGGAATCATTTCGCCGTCGTAACTCCGGGCCTTGACCTCGACGGATTCCAAATTTTCTGGGGCATCGAATTTTCCCAGCGGCTGCAAGCCGGTGTTCGTGATTTTTTTCATCCGCGGGTCGTAGGCGTAAATCTGCCCGGCCTTGGTCCATGTGGCCATGTCCAGCCAGGTGCCATCCAGCCGCGGATCCACGGCCATCAACGACAGCGACCCATCGAACGGCAACGCGACCGGTTCCAGCTTTCCATGAAACGGCACCCGCCAGAGTCGTCCGATGCCGCCGTCGCGCAGTTGCACATAGAGCGCGTCCTTCGCCGCCGCCAGTCCCGTAATCACGGCCTGACCGGCCGGCACGACCGTCCGGGCGGCTGCCAGATCGGGTTTGGCCAGGGAAGTTGCGATGATTTTAAACCGCGGCGCGCCCTGGTGCGTCAGCAGAAAAATTTCCTTCCCTTTCAGGGCGCAATCGGTGATGTCATCGTCAACATCACAAATTTTTTGCCAGGGCGGATTGGGTTTGCCCAACGATGCCAGCGGCGCCACAAACAGGGTCAGTTCCTCCCGCGTCCCGTGCTCAATCATCCCCAAGGCGTATTTGCAATCCGGCTTGGTGTTGACGAACGGGTCGTCCGCTGGCTCCATCTTCACCCGCGACGAAACCTCATAGCCGAAGACGGGCGGTTCCTGTTCGGCCTCAGCGCCGATGACGTGCAGGTACACGCGGTTCTTCTGGTAACGTTCGGTTTCCGGCATCCCGGGTTCCATTTTTTGCAGGCGATTGTAGAAGAATGACTTTCCATCCGGACGCCAGCTGATTCCACCGTACTCGGCGCGGTCAATCGGTTTATCCACTTCCTTCCCCGTCGCGGTTTGCAGCACATGAATCACCGCGTCCTCGGAACCGCCGGCGGAAAGTCCGCAGGCAACGTAGTCACCGTTTTGCGACGGCTCAAAATAATTGATGGCAAACGGCTTGCCGGCCGCCCGGGCGAATTTCTCCGGATCAAACAGCAGCGTTTCCGAACCGGCCAATCCCGCGCGCGCATAAAGTTTGAACATGTTATCCTGCGGCAATCGCTTGAGATAAAAATAGCGGCCGTCGGGCAGCCGCCGGACGTTTTCCACCCGGGCGGCAACCGCATCGTCCAGTTCCTGAATCCGCGCGAGCAACGCCTTTCGTCCCGGAATGCGATCCAACCCGGAATGCGTATAATCATTCTGGGCTTTCATCCATGCCGCCACCTTGGGGTCCGACAAGTTCTCCAGGTAACGGTACGGATCAATGACCTCCGTCCCGAAATACTGGTTCGTCACGTTCTCGATTGGCGTGGCCGGCGGGATGTTGGTTGCCGGAAAGGCGGCGGCATCATCCGCGCGGGTTGATTGAACGGCAAAAGCCGCGCACGCAATCAAAGCGGCGAGACAAAATTGTTTTGGTTTCACCCGGACAATCCACGAAAAGATGGCGTCGGATGCAAGCCTGCTTTAAAGCAAAGCGCCATTTTTTGACGTTCACCCCTCCGCCCTTGGACGGGACCGGCATAAAATGAGACAGGTAACGGGACAGATTTTTAACGCACCGTCAATTTCCCCATTTTCATTCTTGGCTTTCGTCGCTTCTCGGGTAAACTAAGAGTTCCATGATTGATACTGATATTGAATTGTTGAAAGGCATCGCCAATCGGTTGCGGATTCACTCGATCACCGCAACCACCGCGGCCGGCAGCGGTCATCCGACCTCGTGCTGCTCGGCGGCGGACGTGGTGGCGGCGTTGTTTTTCGGCCACATGCGTTACGACGCGAAGAATCCCCATTACCACAACAACGATCGTTTCATCCTTTCCAAGGGCCACGCCGCGCCGTTGCTGTACGCCGCATGGGCGGAAACCGGTTTGTTCCCCGTGGATGATTTGTTGAAGCTCCGCACCTTCGGCAGCGATCTCGAAGGTCATCCGACGCCGCGGCTGCCCTTTGTGGACGTGGCCACCGGCTCGCTCGGCCAGGGCTTGAGCGTCGGCGCCGGCATGGCGCTGGCCGCGCGGCTCGACCAGCTCGATTACAACACCTACGTCCTGCTCGGTGACGGGGAAATCGCCGAAGGCTCCGTGTGGGAAGCCGCGTCGCTTGCCGGCATTTACAAGCTCAACAATCTCATCGCCATCGTGGATGCGAATCGCCTCGGCCAGAGCCAGGCCACGGCCTTCGGCCACGACATCGGCGTTTATCGCAAACGCTTTGAAGCCTTCGGCTGGCGGGTGGAAGACATTGACGGTCATGATCTCGAGGAAATTTCCGAGGTGCTCGGCGGTGTCGGGCTGAACGATCAGCCGCTTGCCATCATCGCCAAGACCTACAAAGGGGCGGGCGTTTCATTTTTGCAGGACAAGGACGGCTGGCATGGCAAACCGTTGAACCAGGAAGAAGCCGCCCGGGCCATTGCCGAACTTCAGCCAAGTTCCAAATCCGGCATCGGCGTGGCGATTCCCACCCCGAACGCACTGCCCGCGCCGAACAATGCCGCGCCCGCGGGTTACCCGCCGCTCGGTTATAAAATCGGCGATTCGGTTGCGACCCGTGAAGCCTACGGCAATGCGCTGGTGCGCATCGGCGAGGTGGATCAACGCGTTGTGGCGATGGACGGCGATACGAAAAATTCCACTTATTCGGAAAAATTCTTCAAGAAATTTCCTGCGCGGTTCACGGAATGTTACATTGCCGAACAGAACATGGTGGGCGTGGCCACGGGTTTCGGCGCGCGCGGCAAGGTGCCGTTTGCGTCCACGTTCGCGGTGTTTTTCACCCGCGCCGCCGACCAGATCCGGGTCGCGGGCATTTCGCAGGCCAATTTGAAACTGGCCGGCTCGCACGTCGGTGTGAGCATCGGCGAAGACGGTCCGTCGCAAATGGGGCTGGAAGATCTGGCGATGATGCGCGCGATTGCGGGCAGCATCGTTTTGTATCCCAGCGACGCGGTGGCTGCGGAAAAGCTGGTTGACCAGATGGCGCTCACCCGGGGCATTTGTTACCTGCGCACGTCGCGTCCCAAGACGCCGGTGATTTACAACAACGACGAGGCCTTTCCGATTGGCGGCGCGAAAGTGCTGCGTCAAAACGCGGGGGACAAGGTCACGGTGGTTGCCGCCGGCGTGACGTTGTTTGAAGCGCTCAAGGCCGCCGACACCTTGAAAAACGAAGGCATCGGCATCACGGTCATTGACGCCTACAGCATCAAGCCGCTCGGCCGGGACGTGATTCTGGCCGCCGCGACCAAAACGAACCACACGGTCATCACCGTCGAGGATCATTACACTGAAGGCGGTCTTGGTGACGCCGTGGCGGGCGAACTGAGCGTGGACGGCATCAAAGTCCACAAGCTCGCCGTGAAGACGTTGCCGCGCTCCGGCAAACCCGAGGAATTGCTGGCGCATTTTGGCATTGATGCCGCGGCGATCGTGAAAAAGGTCAAGGCGCTGTAACCGCCGGAAGATTTTCATCAACCCAAAAACGCGGAGACATTTCTCCGCGTTTTTCTTTGGATTTGCCGCGTTTGGGTGGTTTTCTTTTGCCAATCCGGCGGGCATGAGGCAGATTGCCATGGGATATGAGCGCGAACGGCAAATCCCTCAAAGGTCAGTTGTTGCTGGACGGTGGTAATTTGAGCGGTTCATTTTTCCACCAGTCAGTGGTGTTGATTTGCCAGCACGATACCGAGGGCGCGTTCGGACTGGTGCTCAACCATTCCCTCGGCAAAACGGTTGGCGAGATGGTGGTGGCCGACCTGCCCAACACGCTCAAAGAATCGCCTTTGTATCTCGGCGGCCCGGTACAGCCCGCGGCGTTGAGCTTTTTGCACACGGACAATTTCATTCCCAACGCCGACGTGCTGCCCAATCTGGCGCTCGGGCATTCCATTGACGAACTGGTGGACATCGGTGAATCGTTTTCGGCGGAGAAAAAAGTCAGGATGTTCGCCGGCTACGCCGGGTGGTCGCCCGGCCAGTTGGAAACCGAAATGAAGCGCAAGTCGTGGCTTATGTTTCCCGCGTCCCTGGAACTGGTTTTCGAAACTCCGCCCGAACAACTCTGGCAAAAAATCCTGAAAAGCAAGGGTGGCTGGAAAAACAAACTCCTCGCCCAAACGCCGGAGGATTTGTCGCTAAACTGAATTTCGGAGGGACGAGCCGCACGGGTTCCCGATTTTAATGGCTCAGGGAACCCGCCTCTCCGAAGTCTGCTCTACCTCGACGCGCAGGAGCGTCACCTTTGATGCCGCCAACATCTCCGTTTGCTCCAGGGACGCGGGCACCAGGCAAAACTGGCCGGCCGTCAAATGTACCGAAATCAAACCGCTCTTGATTTCAAGCTCACCGCGGACCGTGGCAACAATTTGAAGCTGGCGCGGATTCAAATTCAGACCCGCGCCGGCTTTCATTTCCAGCGCTTCGACCTTGAAAAGCGGGCTGTTCACCAACGGACGCGATTTGATTTCACCGCCGGCAAACCGGCCTTGAATCAGCGCCGGCTCAAAATCCTCAAAATTGACGCTCGCCAGCGATTCCGCGATATGGAGTTTGCGCGGCTGGCCGTCCAGTCCCGTGCGGTTCCAGTCGAACACGCGATAGGTCGTGTCCGAGTTTTGCTGGATTTCGAAAATCACGAGGCCCGCACCGATGGTGTGGACGCGGCCGCCCGGCAGAAACATGGCGTCGCCCGCACGAACCGGGATGCGATGGAAACATCCGGCGACTTCGCCGGTCCGGATTTTTTTTTCAAATTCCCCGCGCGTGACGCCGCGTTTAAGCCCGACATACAATTCCGCGCCCGGCGCGGCGTCGGCGATGAACCACATTTCGGTTTTGGGCTCGCCGCCGAGCGCGGCGGCCTGGGCCGCCGAGGGGTGAACCTGCAGGGAAAGTTTTTCCCGCGCATCGAGAATTTTGCACAGGAGCGGGAAATGATTCTGGCCGGCGGGTTTTGCGCCACCGAGCAGTTCATGCGCGTGATGTTCCATGAGCCAGCGCATATCCTTCCCGGCCAGCGGGCCGTTGGCGATGACGCTGGCGTCGCCGGGCCGGTCGCTGATTTCCCACGATTCGCCAATGGGCGCGCCGGAGGGGAGCTGCTTGCCAAAAAGCCGCTGGATTTCGCGTCCGCCCCAGACGCGTTCCTTGAAAATCGGGTGAAAAGTGAGCGGATAAAGCACGGAAATTACGCCGTGGCGGCCGCGCGGACCATGACTTGGGAAGCCGGATTGAGAGCCGGTCTGGCTTCGCTGGCCGGGGGCTGGACTTTTTCGAGGAATTGTCCGTGGGCACGGAATTTTTCGTAACGCTGCTTCAACCGATCAGCCGCCGGCAGCGCGCGGAGGGTCTCAAGGTGTTTGAGCAGATGCGTCTTCAAATTTTCCGCGGTGGCCGGCAAATCCGTGTGCGCGCCGCCCAGCGGTTCGGGCACGATTTCGTCCACGAGTTTGAGTGCGAGCAGATCCTTGGCGGTGATTTTGAGGGCGGCGGCCGCCTTGGCGGCATTGGCGCGGTCCTTCCACAAAATCGCCGCGCAACCTTCGGGACTGATGACCGAATAATAGGCGTTCTCCAAAATCAACACGCGGTCGGCCACGCCGATGCCGAGCGCGCCGCCGGAACCGCCTTCGCCGATGACGGCGGCAATGATGGGCACTTCGAACAGCGTCATTTCGCGGAGGTTGACGGCGATGGCCTCGGCAATGTGGCGTTCCTCCGCCCCGATGCCGGGATAGGCGCCCGCCGTGTCAATGAGCGTGATGATGGGCAGGCCGAATTTGTTCGCGAGCCGCATCAACCGGAGCGCCTTGCGGTAGCCTTCGGGGTGGGCGGAGCCGAAATTGCGCAAAATGTTTTCCTTCGTGTCCCGGCCTTTTTGCGTGCCGATGACCATGACGCGGTGTTCGCCCAATTGGGCAAAGCCGCCCACCATGGCGCGGTCCTCGGCAAACAGGCGGTCGCCATGCAGCTCGTGAAAATCGGTGAAGGTCGTTCCGAGGTAATCCAGCGTGTAAGGACGTTTGGGATGCCGCGCCAGTTGCACGCGCTGCCACGCATTGAGATTCGAGAAAATCTGCCGCCGGGTTTCTGCCAGCTTTTTTTCGATGAGCTGGATCTCCTCCTCGAAACTGACGCCCAGCGAATGCTTGTCCGGATGTTCCCGGAGCTCGTCAAGCTTGCCCTGCAGTTCGATAATCGGTTTCTCGAAATCGAGCTGATGTTTCATGTGTCGGAGGTTATACGTTTTTCACCGGACAATCAATGGGGAATTCCACTAATGCGAAAGGCCGGACTTTCGTCCGGCCTCCGCGGTGACGAGGCTTATACGCCTTCACCTAGGCGCTCAGAAGGGTGGCGCGGCCAACTTGGGGTCGCTGTCCGAGCCGCGCCACGAGCAAAACCTCTATGCCAACCCTAAACGAACAGCGAAATCTCAATCTGCTCAAATTAATAGACGGAGAGAGGGCGCAAACGGTTCAAAATAATTCAAAAAACTCTCAATTTGACCTGATTTCGCTGAAAATCCGGGTGCTTTTGCGCAATTGAATCACCCGGCCCAATGGCGTTTTCCCCGACAAATGAAGCGACTCGCGCAACGCCTTTTCCTTGCCGGCGCCCGAAATCAAGACCCAAACCTGCCTTGCCGCCGCTAGTGCAGCGTAACTCAGCGAAAGGCGCCGGGGCGGCGGTTTGGGCGAATTTTCAACCGCCAGGAAAGGAGCCGGGCAATGGACGATTTCCGCCGGGGCGCCCGGAAATAGCGACGCAATGTGGCCGTCCTCGCCCATGCCGAGTAAAACCAAATCCAGAACCGGTTGCGAACCAACTCCCTCTCCCCGCTTAAGCGGGGAGAGGGCCGGGGCGAGGGGATTTGAATTTGAATTCGGAGGCGTTGACCGCCTCTCCCCGGCCCTATCCTTCGTTGGCGGAGGATAGGGAGAAAAGGGCGCAGTTGATGTAACACGCCGGATTTCCGCCGTTGCCAGCTCCGCCGCTTTGTCTGGCGACAGTTCACCGCGGATGCGATGAATCTGATTTTCGGGGATTTTCAGCGGCGCGAACAAAAGCTCGCCGGCCAGGTGAAAGTTGCTTTCCGGATCGTTTGGCGGCACGCAACGCTCGTCCGCCCAGAAAAAATGGACATTGCCGGGAAGGGATGGCGCGCCGCCGTCCCCGATTTTTCGCGTTTTGGCCAGTTCAACGACCGACGCGAAAAGTTTTTGTGCGATGCGCCCGCCGGACAGCGCGACGCAATGCAGTTTGCCCGCGCGCTGGGCCGTTTCAATTTCGTCCAGCCACGCACTGGCAGCGGCACGGGCCAGTTCGTCGGCAGTGGCGAAGGTAATCAGTTCAAAGTTTTTCATTTAATTTGGGAGGGACGGCGTGTCGGCGTCCCAAATCAATTCCGGGAAGGTTGGCGTATCGCCGACCTGAATTTCCGAATGATTGTTTTGCAAAGAAATATGGGGACGGCGACACGCCGTCCCTCCCCAAACTTATTTTACCATCTGCGGCTCGTGCCAGGCATGGCCGTTTTGGGCCAACAAGTCGTCTGACGCCACCGGTCCCCAGGTTCCAGCAGCGTAAAATTCCCGGTTCGTCAAGGATTTGCCTTCCCAGCCTTTGCGGATGGAATCCACGATCTGCCACGCGGTTTCCACTTCGTCGCGGCGGATGAACAACGTCGCGTCGCCGGCGATGGCTTCCAGCAGCAGCCGTTCGTAGGCTTCCGGCGTGTAGGCGCCGAACTCGGAATCGTAGCTGAAGTGCATCCGCACGGGCCGCACGCCCAGGCTCATGCCGGGCACCTTGCCGTTGAACCGCAGATAAATGCCTTCATTCGGCTGGAGGCGCAACGCAATCGCATTGGGGTCGAGGCGCTGCCCGCACTGCGCGGCGAACAGCACGTGCGGTGTGGGGCGGAATTGAATGCGCACTTCGCTGGCGCTCATCGGCAGGTTTTTGCCGGTGCGCAAATAAAACGGCACGCCGGACCAGCGCCAGTTGTCGATCAAGAGCTGTAGCGCGACGTAGGTTTCGACGTTGGAATCCGGCTTTACCTTCGGTTCCTGCCGGTAACCGGGCACGGGCCGGCCGTCGATGGCGCCGGCGAAGTATTGTCCGCGGACGACCTGGCGCGCGACGTCTTCAGACGCCAGTGCGCGGATGGATTTGAGCAGCTTTACTTTTTCGTCGCGGACGGACTCGGCGGCGAGCGACACGGGCGGCTCCATGGTCACGAGCGAAAGCACCTGGAGCATGTGGTTCTGCACCATGTCGCGCAACGCGCCGGCCTCCTCGTAATAACCGCCGCGGTCGCCGACCCCGATTTTTTCGCTGACGGTGATTTGCACGTGCTCCACGGATTCGCGGTTCCAGAGCCGTTCGAAGATCGAATTGGAAAAGCGGAACATCAAAATGTTCTGCACCGTTTCCTTGCCGAGATAATGGTCAATGCGGCAAACCTGCTGCTCGTGGGCGTAGCGCGTCAATTCGCGGTTCAACATCTGGGCGGAGACAAGATCATGGCCGAACGGTTTCTCCACCACAATGCGCTGCCAGCCGGCGCCGTCCTTGTGCAACAGGCCGGCGCGATGAATTTGTTCGATGACCTCGCCAAACTGGCTCGGTTGGGTGGCGAGATATAACAGCAGATTTTCCCGCAGCGGACCGCTGCCGAACGAGGTCAGCAGTTCTTCCAGTTTTTTGTAGGCCGCGGCATCGGTGAGGTCGCCCCGGCAATAAAATAGATTTTTGGCGAATTCCTTCCACACCGCCTCGTCCACCGGCTGCGTGCGGGAGAACTGGTTGAGCTCCTCGCGCAATTCGTTCCGCCACGATTCATCCGTCTTGTCGCGCCGGGCAAAGCCGATGACCCGGAACGCGGACGGCATCTGCTTGTCCTTGCACAGATGATAAAACGCCGGGATGAGTTTGCGCGCGGTGAGGTCCCCGCTCGCGCCAAAGATGACGATGGAACAGGGTTCAAGCGGTTTGCGTTCGGCG
>Ga0265338_10001159_pt1 | contig 43561 bp, 39 predicted proteins | sample 42126metaG_FD_193579 | JGI IMG/M metagenome (GOLD analysis project Ga0265338, IMG submission 193579) | Rhizosphere microbial communities from Carex aquatilis grown in University of Washington, Seatle, WA, United States - 4-21-26 metaG | ecosystem: Host-associated > Plants > Roots > Rhizosphere... | reverse complement strand
CCGCTCACGGTCGCGGCTCCTGGCGGAGCGCAAACCGTTCGATGGAGCGGCCAGGGAACGGAACTTTTTTTAACCGGGCCGGCAGCGCTGATTGCGCGTGGTGAGGCGTATTAATATGGATGCGCAACGAAAGCCGCTGATTAAACTTGACCCGATTGCACAAGGAGCGAGGATAAGCGTAATTGCGCCTGCCAGCTGTGCGCGGCCTGAACGCATCGAGCGTGGCTTGGCAGCGGTAACTGCGCTGGGATTTGAGCCCAGGCCTGCGCCAAACGCGCTTTCTCGCGGACCGCTCTACTTCGCCGGCACGCCGGAACAGCGACTCGCTGACCTGCACGCAGCGTTTGAAGACGAGACGACCGATGTGGTGATGTGCCTGCGCGGCGGATATGGGTCGAACTATCTGCTTGATGGAATCGATGTATCAAAGATTGCAGCACATCCCAAGCCGTTTTTTGCGTACAGCGATCTGACCGGCGTTCAACTGCGACTACTCGATGAGTTGGGGCTGCCTGGGTTTCACGGGCCCATGCTGGCCGCGGATTTTTACCTCGAAGACGGCGTACATCTGGAGAGCTTTCACGCGGCGCTCCGTGGCGCTGCGTACAGTGTTGGCGAAAGCGAGGGATTGCGCACGCTGATGACAGGCACTGCGCGTGGTGTGCTGTATGGTGGCTGCCTCAGCATTCTGGCTGCGCTCATCGGCACTCCGTGGGAGCCGCGCACTGAAGGCACGCTGCTGTTTCTTGAAGATGTTGGCGCCAAGCCGTACCAGATCGATCGCATGTTGTGGCAGTTGCGCAAGGCCGGCAAATTTGACGGCGTCACGGGAATTATCTTCGGCGAAATGCTCGATTGCGTTTCACCCGGCGCCGCGCCGAATCTGCTGGATGAAGCAATCTTGAACGCCCTCGATAGCTTCGAGGGACCGATTGCGATTGGACTGCGCAGCGGTCATGTATCGCGGAGTAACGTGACGCTGACCTTCGGCGTTGATGCGGAGCTGACGGCGGGATTAGAAGCGCGGCTCAATATACAAGGACTAAGGGAATAGGAACTGAAAGATGAAAATGCGAACTGCACCGGCGGTGACAGATTGAGCGGGACGCCGCGGCACATTCATTTAAGCGGGATCTGCGGAACGGCGATGGCCTCGCTTGCCGGGCTGCTGCAGCTCGAGGGCCACCGCATCACCGGATCGGACAAAGCAGCCTATCCGCCCATGAGCGATCTGCTGCGCGAGCTCGGCATCCCAATCATGGAGCCTTACTCCGAGGCGAATCTAACGCCCACGCCTGACCTTGTTGTGATCGGCAATGCGCTGTCGCGCGGCAATCCTGAAGTGGAGCGAGTGCTCGATGAACGCATTCCCTTCACATCGATGGCCGCGCTGTTGCGCGAAGAGTTTCTGAAAGGACGCGAGTCGCTGGTGGTGGCCGGCACGCACGGCAAAACTACCACCACAAGCATGCTGGCGTGGATCTACCAGACAGCGTCGCAATCGAATCCCGAACTTGAGCCGTCGTTCCTTATCGGCGGCGTGGCTGAGAATTTTGGAACCAGCTTTCAACTGCGGCCCACAAGAACGTTCATCGTTGAAGGCGACGAGTACGACACGGCCTTCTTCGACAAGGGACCAAAGTTTCTGCACTACTTTCCTGACGCGCTCATCCTCACGCACGTGGAGTTTGACCACGCGGATGTATATGCCGATCTTGATGCTGTGAAGACCGCATTCAAGCGGCTCGTAAACCTGGTTCCACGGCGTGGATTGATTGTTGCCTACGACGCAAACGCTAATGTGACCGAATGCATTCAGCACGCATTATGCCGCGTGGAGCGCTATGGATTTTCAGACGGCGCAGACTGGCAGCTTCGCAATATGCGCTACGCAACCGGCGTTTCGCGCTGGGAAGTCTGGCATGAGTGCGCGCTCTGGGCCGAGCTTGAGATGCAATTGGCTGGCGAGCACAATGCGCTGAATGCCACGGCCGCCGCGGCGCTGGCCTTTGGATGCGGCGTGACCAAAGAGGCAATCACCGAAGCCATCAAGACATTCAAGAGCGTGAAACGCCGGCTTGAAGTGCGCGCGGAAATTGGCGGCGTCACGGTGATTGAAGATTTCGCACACCATCCGACTGCAATTCGAGAAACGCTGCGAGCACTGCGAGCCGTCTATCCAAACGCAAGGCTGTGGGCAATTCTTGAGCCTCGTTCAAACACACTGCGCCGCAAGGTGCTTGAGGCCGACCTGGTTGCAAGCCTGCGATTGGCCGACCGCGTGGTGCTGGCCGGCGTTTACCAGCAACAGCGCATTCCCGATGCCGAGCGCCTGCATCCTGAAGACGTTGTGCACGCGCTCAACGACCAGGGCACTCCGGCTGAGCTGCTTGAAAATGCCGACGCAATTGTCGAAGGAGTTGCTTCCGAACTTGCCGCCGGCGACGTCGTGGCTATCCTTTCCAATGGCGGCTTCGACGGCATTTATGAGAAACTTCCAGCGCGTCTCCAACAACTCTTTCCCGCAGCCTCGTCGAAGTAAGTTGCACGCATGATCGCATCGCTCACCATTCTCGCCACCTTCGTCCTCCTCGGCATTCCAACGGCGCTCATCCTGATTCCGTGGGCGCTGCTCACGGGCAATGTGACGCCGCTCTACAACGTCGCCATCGGTATTCAGCGGCTGGCATTTAATCTCGCCGGCATTCGCGTTGACGTGAACGGCGCTGAGAACATTCCCGCGCGCACCGCGTGCATCTTCATGTCGAATCACGTTTCGAATCTCGATCCGCCTGCACTGATTCCACGCATTCCGGGGCGCACGGCCGCGTTCATCAAGCGATCGCTCATGAAGATTCCCTTGCTGGGCTTCGGCTTCAAGCTGGGCGAGTTTATCCCCGTGGATCGCGACGGCCACGTTGAAAGCGCGCAGGAAAGCATCGCAATAGCGCGCACCGTGATGGCCAAGGGAATACATATAACAACGTTCGTCGAGGGCACGCGTTCACGCGATGGGCGCATGCTGCCGTTCAAGAAAGGCCCGTTTTATCTGGCCAAAGAAACCGGCGCTCCATGCATTCCCGTGTCGATCCGCGGAACCGAAAACATGATGGCCAAGGGCAGCATGAAGATCAAACCGGGCACAGTGCATATTGAGTTTCACTCGCCCATCTATCCTGACAACTTTGCCACTCGCGAAGAACTGCTTGAGGCAGTCCGTGCGGCAATCGCGTCAGGGCTGCCAGAGTGGATGACAGAAACAGGGACCAGTGAATAGAAAGCAAGTCCCCGCAGCGCGCCCTATTGCTGCACAATCGCGTTATATCCATCGTTGAGCAGGCGAATCTTCCAGCTATTAGCCTCAGCCGCCGTTGCAAACGGGCCAATGCGCACATGGATGAGATTGTCGACAGGTTCGCGCTTTGCGTTTACCGCATAGCCGCGCTTGCGCAGCGCATTGCTCAGCACATCGGCGTCTTCCTGGTTTGAGACCGCGGCGATCTGCACCATAAAAGAACCGGCCGGTTCCAAAGCGGAATGAACAGTTCCATTTTGCTGCATTACCGCCGGGGATGCCGCATTACCCGGGGCGAACGCCGGATGCACTTGTGACTGAACAATGTTAGCCGCCGGTTGCGCTATCGGTTGCGGCGAGGGTTGTCCCTGAGTAACGGTTTGCGCGGGCGCTGTTTGAGCCGTGCCGGCGGGCACAACTGTAGCCTGCGGCGCATTTGTCGCAGAGGCAGTTGCGATGTCAGCGACCGGAGCGGCAGGCGTCTGCGCGGCGGCGGAGGGTTTGGCTGCCGATCCGCCAGCTAAAGGTTGTGGAGCGTTTGCGCCGGGCTCCGCAGCCGCCGCGTTCTGCGTCCCCCGATGACCCAGCGCGTACCCCAGGCCAAAACAAAGTCCGCAAAGCAGAACCAGGCCGAAGAAGATAGCAAGCAACGTGCCCGACCCCAGCGTGAGCTCAGTGTCGCGCCGGGGCCTTACCGGCTCCAGATCTTCTTCGTCAAAAACACCCCGCATATTCCGCCTTTACCGCTATTGTTTCAGACGCGCCCACTATGGCTTAGGCGTCTCGGGCGGTATCGTTCCGGCCATCTTGTTCATCAGCGTAAGAAATTCCATCGGCAGCGGGAAGATGATGGTAGTGTTCTTTTCAACGCCAATCTCGGTCAGCGTTTGCAGGTAGCGCAGTTGCAGGGTCATGGGTTGCGTGGCCATCAGCGCTGAGGCGTCAACCAGCTTTTGTGCAGCGTTGAATTCGCCCTCGGCGTGAATGATCTTCGAACGGCGTTCGCGTTCCGCCTCAGCCTGCTTGGCCATGGCGCGAGTCATAGTTTCCGGCAGGTCAACCTGCTTTACTTCAACCGACGTCACCTTTACGCCAAACGGCTCCGTGCGCAAGTCGATGATGGATTGAATCCTCAGATTGAGCTGATCGCGATGGCTTAGCAAAGTGTCGAGTTCCACCTCGCCCAGCACCGAGCGCAGTGTGGTCTGCGCAAACTGCGAGGTCTGGTAAACGTAGTTGGCCACCTTAACGGCAGCGTCGTTGGGATTCACCACATAAAGCGTAACCACCGCGTTCACTTTGATGGTCACGTTGTCGCGTGTGATCACGTCTTGAGGCGGCACCTCAAGCACTTCCTGGCGCAGGCTGATGCGGACCATCTGTTGAACCGGCTTGAAAACAAAAATGATGCCCGGACCCTTCGGCTGTGACCGCAGGCGCCCCAGGCTGAAAATTACACCGCGCTCATATTCGCGCAAAATCTTGATGCAATTAATCAGGTAGAGCAGCACAATGGCGCAAAAAATCAAAAACGGAATCGGTAGATCGCTGGCTGACATAGGCTTACCTCACTCAGTGGGAATTGTACGCCAGTGCGTTAACCCAAAGCTGAATCAGAGCGAACTCCTGGTCAATGCGCCTCGCCGATTCATCGTCGTCAACTGCCAGAAACATTTCGCGACACCAGCCCACCTTTGGATTGTCACCGGCATCGAAACCATACGATCAGGTTCTCTGCCTACAGGCATTTAGCTTAAATCAACGTTACTGCAACGTCTGCGGCCCCCAGCACCATTCTTTACACACGTCAGGCAGCTCCACCGCCGGCTACATCATGGAGAACTGAACGTCGTATGACGCAAGACAACCAAGACAGGCTGTCCACCGGAATTCCCGGTCTGGACAACATACTTCGCGGAGGCCTCGCAAAAGGCTTCCTTTATCTGATTGAGGGCAACCCGGGCGCCGGCAAAACCACGTTGGCTTTGCAGTTCCTGCTTGAGGGCACAAAGCGGGGCGAGAGCGGCCTATACATTTCGCTCGCTGAGAGCGAGGGCGAACTGCGCCACGTGGCCGCGTCGCACGGCTTCGACCTTAACAACGTCACAATCTGTAAGATTGCGCCACCTGAGCTGGCGGCGAACGGCGGCGAGCACTACACGGTTTTTCAGCCCTCTGAAGTAGAACTCGCTGACGTGCTTGAGACGATTCTGGCACGCGTCCGCGAAGTTGCGCCCTCGCGCGTGGTAATCGACTCGATGTCGGAGCTGCGTATGCTGGCGCGCGATTCATTGCGCTACCGCCGGCAGATTCTGCTGCTCAAGCAATTCTTTGAAGGGCGCGACTGCACCACCCTGCTGCTCGACGAGCGCTTCCGCGACAATGAAGAGAGCCAGGTGCAGACCATCGCGCATGGCGTCATCACGCTGGAAGTACTGCAGCGGAACTACGGCATCACGCGCCGCCGCCTTGAGGTGCTGAAGATCCGCGCCTCGAGTTTCCGCGAGGGCTATCACGATTACGTGATCGTGCGCGGCGGTTTGCGCGTGTTTCCGCGTCTTGTCTCGGGCGAGCACCGCAACGTCCAGTTCCCTGAGGAGATTTTGCCCAGCGGCCTAGCCGAGCTCGATGCACTTTTCAACGGTGGCGTGCAGCGCGGAACAAGCACGTTGATCGCCGGACCCACCGGCTGCGGCAAATCTACGCTATGCGCGCAGTTTGCCTTGACCGCGGCTCAGCGCGGCGAACGAGTTGCCATCTACACATTCGATGAAACCCGGAATTCATTTTGCGAGCGCAGCCGCGGATTGGGCATGAACCTCGATGCTTACCTCGAAAACGATACGCTGCACCTGGAGCAGGTTGATCCAGCCGAACTCTCTCCCGGCGAATTCATCGACCGCATCCGGCGCGGAGTGGAAGACAACGAATGGCGCCTGGTGGTGATCGACAGCTTGAATGGATTGATGAATTCCATGAGCGAAGAGCGCGCGCTCACCGTGCAGCTTCACGAGGTTCTCTCGTATTTGAACCAGGTTGGGGTAGCGTCGTTCATGGTGCTGGCCCAGCACGGCTTGCTGGGCGCAGCAATGGTATCGCCCACTGACGTAAGCTACCTGGCCGACAACGTGCTGTTGCTGCGCTACTTTGAGGCGGCAGGCGAAGTGCGCCAAGCGCTTTCGGTCGTCAAACGCCGCTCCGGCCCTCACGAGCGGTCCATTCGCCAGATGATCATCAAAGACGGCAAAATCAAAATCGGCGAGCCACTCATCAACTTCAAGGGCGTGCTCACCGGCACACCGGAATATACGGGAGGTCAGCCGCTGCTGTAATGGTTACTCCTCGATTCCTAATTGTTGCTCCGGTTGGCCGCGATGGCGAACTTATTTGCGGTCTGCTCAATGCCTCAGGCTACGCGGCGGAACATGTCGTCACCATTCGTGCGCTTGAGAAACTTGAGAGCGCTGAAATTCTAGGCCTGATTTTTACTGACGAAGCTCTGGCCACCGACGGATTTGAGGCGCTGCGCATCGTGGTTGAAGTGCAACCGGTATGGTCTGATTTGCCGCTGTTGCTGCTTACAAGCGGCGCCAGCATTCCCCGCTATGGCGCCATCGCAACGCAGGTCCGCGTGGAGTTTCGCAGCGTTTTCCTTCTCGACCGGCCTATGCGCCAGGAACTGCTGTTGAGCGCGGTGCAGGTGGCCTACAATTCGCGGCTCAAGCAGCTTGAGATGCGCGATGCGCTGGCCCGCCAGTTCCAAACTGAAGAAACCCTGCGCAATACTGAGAAGCTAGCCGTCGCGGGCCAACTGGCGGCCACCATGGCGCACGAAGTCAATAATCCGCTTGAGGCAATCACAAATCTTCTTTACCTTATTGAGAACAGCAACAACGTGGATGAATCGCGTTCGTTCGGTAAGCTGGCTGCGCAGGAGTTGGGCCGCATCAGCGAGATCGTTAACCAGACCCTGCGGTTCCATCGCGCACCCGCCAAGCCGGCGTTTACCGACATCGGCGAAGTGGCCCGCTCCGCTGTTACGCTCTTCCAGGGCATGATGCGCAAACGTAACATCGCCGTCAAGCTTGAAGTCGAAAAGACGCATGCATTCTGCTCGGCTGGGGAGATTCGCCAGGCGCTCGTCAATTTGCTTGGGAACGCGTTCGATGCCACGCCCGACGGCGGCAGCCTGCACGTCCGCGTCTCGTCATGCCTGCGCGGTGACTTCCATTACGCGCGTCTCACCATTGCCGATACAGGCACAGGCATTCCGCAGGAGGTGCGGAAAAATCTGTTCGCCCAGTTCTTTACCACCAAGGGCAGCCGGGGCACGGGACTTGGGCTGTGGCTCACGCGCGACATCGTGCTGCGCAACGGCGGCCGCCTGCGTTATCACTCGCGCACCACCGCGCCCAGCGGCACGGTGTTCGCCATCTACCTGCCATCGTTGCCGCCGTTCGAAGAGATTCGCAATAGAAATCGCCATACGGCTAGCGCGCCGGCTGCCGAAACTCGAGTGGCGTAGGAACATCAGGTGGCGCGCTCCACTGGGCCCCGCAGTTCCAAACTGGAATACTGGTCGAGGTAAATCGTGCAACGCGGATGGCGGCGCAGGGCAGAAGCCGGGCACTCGGCATCGATTGGACCCAGCAGCGCACGCCGAACAGCATCACTTTTTGACAAACCAGGCACGGTGCAGAAAATTGCGCCACATGCCAGAAGTGCCGGCACGGTCACGGTCAACGCTTGCGTCGGAACCTGGTCGAGCTTTGCAAAACATCGGTCGTCCACCTGTTGTTGACGGCATCTTGCATCTAGGTCCACGAGTCTCACAGTGAGCGGATCATCGAAGTCGCACGGCGGATCGTTGAAGGCAAGGTGGCCGTTGACGCCGATTCCGCAGCAGACAATGTCGATTGGCGCCTCATTCAGTTTCGCCGCATAGGCCGCGGCGATTTGCGCTGCGTCGCCTTCTGCCTCAAGCAAATGCACTGATGCAAAAGGAAGGCGATCGAAAATCGCTTCTCGTAACCAGTTCCCGAAGCGTTGCTTGGAATTTACCGCCAATACAACATATTCATCCATATGGAAAGCAGTGATCCGTGTCCAGTCGATAGAGTCCTCTCTGCAAAGCGCAGCCAGCATCTCAGCCTGGCTCGGCGCGGCTGCAAACATTATGCGAACTCCGGGCTGCTTCCGAAGGCAGGCACGAATCTCATCCGCGATCCCGGCGGCAGCTTGCAAGCCCATTGCGGCACGCGACTGCGCAACATGAACAACGATTCCATTGAGCGATGAACTCGCCAATTCTGACATTCTCACCCTTTGCAGATCATTCCGGGTTAGATGCCGTCACAAGATCGAAAAAACGGCTTGGATGCGAAGCGAGAGACGCCGAATAATCCGCCGCTCGCTCGAACTGGAAGACAACTTGGTCTTTCGGCTCGAAACCATAAAGTGGTTTCAACTTTGCGGCGGAATGGGCGAATCTCCCTTCATCCCAATCCTTTGAAAGCGCTTGCGCCAAACCCTGATCGCGCTCTGCAACGTTCTTAATCACCTGCTCCGCGTCGTCCCGCGTCGACGGCTTCCGCGCCGCAAGTTCAACAACAATTGTCTCGCGCCAATACAAATGCCCCATGTATTCGATTGAAAGTTCAAGCGCTTGAAAATCCTCCAGATTCTTCTGCACCTGCGCTTCCAGTCGTGTCAAGAGCCGGCGCAGTTCCGCAAACCGATTCGACCGAAGCGATCGATCTTCAAGCACTGCTGAAAGCTGCTCATCGCTGCTGAAAGGCACATGTAGCGGCACCGTTCCAGCCGTGGACGCATGTTCAATCCCTGGCGCGCTCGCGTAAGTAAGCCTGAACGCCGCATCCCAATCGTTGTTCCAGCGTGCCCCGTAGTGCTTCTCCACAAAGCGCTGAAAACCGGAGTTACGCGCAGCCTTCGACCCTTCTTTGAACGCTGTTGCCGCATAGGCAAATCCATCCCAAATCGAGTTCTGAATGTAACGGCTTGGCACCCAGTTTGTCAGCATCACCCCAAGTGAACCGCCATCGTCCTTTGCCCGGTATGCCTCGGCGAATGCCTCGATATTCGCCAACTGCTCGCTCCCGGCACGCGGACCCCATTTGTAATTGATCAGGGCCGGCGCACCGATGCCCCGGGAACCATTGCTGCGCACCTTCGAAAGAACTTCACTCAACTTTGCCGGATTCGTTTCACTGTAGTCCCAATCCATCACCACAATGTTCTTGTTGAGCCGGTTAAGAATTCGAGGCTCCTTGTGCAGTACATAATCGCCCCATACAATGAATTGCTTCCCCAGCCCCTCTGCAATTTGATTAAGAGAATTCAGATACGCAGCCCATATCTCATGCCGCGGCTTTGTTTCAAGCTCCCTGCGCGACAACTCCGAACCTCCCCAATTCACTTCATCGCACCCCCCGTGCAGAAAGGCCGATGGAAAGTGCGCTGAGACTTCGCTGTATAACTTCTTGAACAATGGCAGCGTCTCGGGATGAATCGGAATGACACCGGTGAACTCTGAAGAAAGCCTCGGATCGGCATCCAGCAAATGGGCATATGCGGCAGACCTGGTGATGTACCCCGTATGGCCGAAAGATTCCAGTTCAGGAATTAATTCGACACCGCGGCTGCGGGCGTAGTGCGCCAGCTCGCCAAGCTGTTCCGGCGCAAATGCATTTTCATGGAACAAGAGATCGGGAGCGGAAGAAAACCGTATGGCGCATCCCTGGTCGTCTGCAAGACGGAATTGGAGCGCGTTGAATTCCCATTCCGCGCAAAACTCTATGACCCTCCGGTAATAACTCAGAGGCTCCGGAACTCGGCCCGCATCCACCATAAGGCCGCGCAGGTGCTGGCCTCCCGCATTGGGTTTCATTGGCCGCAGCCGGGGAGCAGCAGCCAGGCCGCCCAAGACAAAACCGCTCTGCAAAAGAAAATCTCGCCTCGTGCGATATTTCGTCCGCATACCCCTCACTGTTTTTGAAAGCCTGCCGGCTCTTTCAGCAATTCTCTAAACCGCACTGTGCGCGGGCTCATTCGCGCCGAGCGGCTCAACGCGCAGCACCATGTGGTCTTTGCCTACAACCATAAGCGGCGCACCGGCGGGCTGAGGCTGGCTCGCGACCGCCTGCCAAATCTCGCCTTCAACCAGGATGTGTCCAACCGGCGAAAGCGGCTCCATGGCCGTGGCGCGCGAGCCGATGAGGGCATCGGCGCCCAGGCGCGCCTTGCGTTGTCGCGCGCGGATTGCGATGCGGATCAGAATTAAAGTGATGCCGCCGAACGCCGCGCCCACTGCGATCGCCACCAGCGGACTAACTCCCATCTCCGGCACCGGCGCAGCAACCAGCGTCAACAAGCCGAAGGTAAGGCAGACAATGCCGGTGATAGCCAACGCTCCGTGGCCGCCGAATTTAGCCTCAAGCAGCATCAGCACCAGCGCAGCCACCAGCAGCAGCACCGCCGTATAGCGAATGGGCAGCAGGTCGAGTGAAAAAACCGCCAACAGCACCATCAGCGTGCCCAGCGCTCCGGGAACAATGGTGCCCGGAACATTGAACTCGAGATAGATAAGCAGCGCGCCGCCAAACAAAAGCAGCAACGCAATGTTCGGATTCACCAGCCAGCCGAGCACGCCGTCGCGCAATGTCGGCCGCACAATTTCGACACGCGCATTGGCCGTGTGCAGCGTAACCTTGCTGCCGTCAAAGCGAGTCACCACGCGTCCATCGAGAGTTTGCAGCAGTTGCCACTCAGAGTTCGAAACCAGGTCGATCAGGTGCTGGTCGAGCGCCTCCTGTGCTGTGTATGAGTGCGACGATTGCAGAGCTGCCGTGGCCGCTTCAGGGTTGCGATTGCGCTGGGTAACGTACGAGCGCAAAAAGGCCTCGGCATCGTTCTCAATCTTCTGCGCCATGGTGTCGTCGGGCTTGCCCATCTCAAACACCACGTGCGCTGCTCCAGCCTCGGTCCCCGGAGCCATGGCCGCAATGTCGGCCGACTCGAGAATAAAAAATCCCGCGGAGCCGGCGCGCGCCCCCGAAGGACCCACATAAACCACCACCGGAACATGCGAAGCCAGAATGTCGCCCACCATGCCGCGCATGGAATCCACCATGCCGCCGGGGGTGTCCATCTGAATGAGCAGAGCGCTGGCGCCATCGGAATTGGCTCGCGCAATAGCGCGCTTCAGCTCGTCCGCAGTCACCGGCTGAATGGTGTCGTCGAGCACAAACTTGTCTACGATTGGCTGCTCAGCACGCGCAGGACGGGCAACGAACCCGAGCGGAAAAATGAAAACCAGCGCCGCGAAAGCCGCCAAAACATTTCGAATTCTGTCACCGTGCCGATTCATCACTTGCACCTCTAAGCACCAGGGACCCGTGCGAGCCAAGCATACACCCGAAGGGAATTGCGCGACAGATGCTGGCGGCGCGGCCTCAGGTGAATTTACGCCCGTAGCACCGCTGGCTTACTTCGCAGTGCCGCCCCGCGCTTCAACTTCCCGCATCAGTTCCTGCGCAGCGGAGCTGGCAGGACTCAGCTTAATCGCATTATCAGCTTCGCTCTGCGCGTCTGCCAGGTGGTTCTCAGCCAGGTCAACGCGTCCCAGCACCAGATACGCATCTGCTGAGGGCAAGAGTTCCAGCGCCCTCTGCGCCTCTTTGCGCGCGGTGTCGTTATCGCCCACGCGTTCCCTCACCTCGGCCAGGCCGGCATGACCATCGGCCACGGTTCCATCGGTCGAAACCGCGGCCTGGTAAAGCCGCTCCGCTTCAAGCAAAAGTCCGCGACGCAGAAAACCGCCCGCTTGCTCGCAAAGCTTCAGCGCCTGTTCATGAGGAGTCAGCGCCGCAAGATGCGTGGCATCAACCTGGTCAAGCATCACTGCGGCCTGCCGAAAAGCATTGGCGTCAAACGTGCGAACGATTCGCTCCAGCGGGTCAGGCGCAGCGGCCGCGTCACTGCCTGCCGCCGCCTGCTGTGTAGCCGGGCTCTTCCACACCTGTTCAAGCAGTTGCGCTTCGCTGTCATTGGGCCGCAATTTCAGGTCTTGCCCCAGCTCGTTCAACGCGGTTGCGGTTTTACCATGGCGCTTCAGGCTAACCGCCAAGTTGAAGTGATAGTCGGCGGCATTAGGATCGGTCGAAGCCGCCTGCACAAACAGCGCGGTACCGTCGCGGCCCTGCCGGCTTATGGCCACTGCTTCGTTGTTCACCACCTCAGCCAGCGGAAGCACGCGCGCAACGCCGGCAAACGCCTTTTCAGCTCCGGCATAGTTGCCTGAAAACATCAGCGAAAGCCCGCGATAGAATCCCGCTTCAAGCGTGTCCTCGCTGTTGGCATCAACCTTCGCAAACGCTTGCGCTGCTTCCTCGTATTGCTGGCCCTGGTATTGTTCTCGACCCAGCGCCATCCACGCCGGACTAAAACCCGGACTCAGCTTGACCGATTGCGTCAGATGGCGCAGGCGCTCTGTCTGGTCCGGCTCAGCGATGCCGCGAATGTACTGTTCGAATGCATCCAGGCGCAGGCTTTGCCCCGCGGCAACAAACGTCTCCTGCGCCACGCTGAAACTCGGATCGAGCTCGCGAGTCAACTTCCAGGCAAGCGAATCGAAAACCGCGATCATGTTGCTCATGGCGCCGTACGAGATCACCGTTGGAGTCATGCGCAGGTGTTGAACATCGACAAGTTGCGCCTGGGCCTCAATCTGGTTGCCGTCGGTGCGATAGTTGCCCACCACAATGTAATCGGCGTCCAGCGTCTGCGCCAGCTTCAGAGAACTCGCCCGCGATGGCTGGAATCCCTGCGGAAGACCGAGATGATCAAGAGCGTATATCCGGTCCGCGCGGGTCATGGGCGCAAAGCCGGCCGAGGCGAATCGTGCACTCAGCAAATTGGCCGCGGCCTCGCGAATCCATTCAAGGCTGGGCTGGCCCGTTCGGTTGTCAAACGGCAAAACCAGCAAAATCCGGCCATGATTGGTAAGCGATTTTACCGGGTCCGTAGTGAGCTGGGCGTTAAGGCAAGTGCATGAGAATAAAGCAGGAATGAGCGCGAACGCCACGCGAGAAAAACGCAGTGGCAATCCCCGACGCCAGGTTAAGAAACGTTGCAGCACAAGGCTGATTATAGGCGTTTAGCCTTCATGAAAACCGGTCGTAGCCGCCAGCAGCTTCGCCGCGTACGATTCCGCTTCGTCTTACATCACTTCGCCTTTATCATTTGTTCATGGCGCAAGATCCCGTTCGTCGCCGGAGAGTTAGCCCGCTCTGGCGAGCGGCCGTCGAAGTTGCGTTCATTATCTTCTTGTTTTACTCGAACCTCCTCATGGGCGAGTTTGTGCGCTCCGCCAGCCATGGCAAATCGCTGGCCTTCGCGCTCAGCGATATTATGACGCCCACCAACTTCGCCATCGGGTTTTGTTCGGCAGTGATCGGCTTCGGGATTTTCGAGTTCCTGCGGAAAAAACTCTGAGGTCGGTCGGCGCTTGGTGTTGATTTCAGCAGTTTTGTCAGGCCAGTTCTTATCTGTCCAATCGAATCCGCCGCAGGAAATCCTTAAACCGCGGATCGCTTCGAAGCGGGTCGTAGAGTGGATCCACTTTGATTCCCACCACCGCATTTGAGTGGTCTGCATACGCTTTCTCGAGCAGTTCGACAGACTGCTCCTTCTGGCCGGTAGCCAAATAAGCGATCAAGAGCAGTGCGTATCGATCTGGCCGCGAACGGTTAGTCTGCTCGAGCCGGGCCAGGGCTTGACGCGCCTCCGCGGCGCGGCCCGAGCGCCCGTAGACAGCCGCCTTCCACGCCAACGGCCATCCTTCTTCTCCACGGGCGGTCCAGCGATTCGCCATCTCGATCGCCTCGTCGTACCGGCCCAATTGCAAGTACGGACCAATCATTTCGGTCTCCGCATGGTCGTAAGTGGGGTCCAATTCGAGCACCGAACGGCATTGCTCGATAGCGCTCTCGTATTGGCGCGATTCATACAGGATCGCTGCGTGATCGGTTGCGATAATCAATGACAAGGGATCGAGCTGCCGCGCCTGTGAACTCTCAGCAAACGCCTCATCGAATCGCCCTTGCCACGAGAGGAACTCGGCATACCACTGGCGCGCGGACGCGTATTGCGGGTTAAGTTCAATCGCCCGCCGGAATTCTTTCTCCGCTGCCGGCCAGTCGTAATCGTAATTCTCTTCGACAAGGGCGAGTGAGGCATGGGCCTCGGCCAGACCCTCGTCGAGTTGGAGCGCTCTCAATGCCGCGGCCCGCGCCTTGGGCATCAGTTCGTTCTGCGGACCCATGTACCATGTACTCATCAGGCTGAACGTGTCAGCCAAACCGGCGTAGGCCGCCGCGTACTTCGGGTCCTTATCGATCGCCTGCTGAAAATAATCGGCCGCCTGCCGGAATCCCTCCGCCGTCCTTTTATTCCACATATACCGGCCCTTTAAATACAGGTCGTACGCTTCATACGACTTCGTGCCCGGCGAGCGTGAAGCGGCTGCATTGGTAGCCTGGATCTTTCGCTGCCCACCCAGGCTCATGTCGATTTCGTTGGCGACCTCGCGCGCAATCTCACCCTGCAATTCCAGTACGTGCCCCAGGTCGCGATCGTATTCCCGCGCCCAGACGTGGCTTTGGTCTTTGACCTCGATCAACTGCGCCGTAATCCGAACTCGCTCCGAATCCCGGCGAACGCTGCCCTCGATCACATACTGCACCCCCAATTCCTTCCCGATCTGGGGAAGCGATTCCTGCGTGTGCTTATAGTGCATCACCGAGGTCCGTGCAATTACCCCAAGATGAGCAGGATCGAGGTCGCCAAGCTGGCTGATCATTTCTTCCGTCAACCCGTCGCTGAAATAATCCTGTCCCGGATCGCCTGTGAAATTCTCAAACGGCAGCACCGCCAACATGATTTTGCCTTCTGGCTCTGATACGGGGCCCCGTGAGCGCCAAGGCCTGCTGGCGAGCCCCACTATCAGCACCAATGCAACCGCGGCGTAAGCGATAACAGCCACCCTCCGCCGGCCGCTGCTCCAGCCCGAAGACATAGGAGCTTCGGCGACACTAGCTGCTTCCGCGGCAGCCACCGGCGCATCCTGCTCCGGCAACTGATCTGACGATTCGGTTACCGGAACAAGGAACCGGTATCCCTGGCCTTGTACGGTGAGAATGTAGCGCCGATCGCTCGTCTCATCCAATGCTTTCCGAACCATGAAGATGGTCTGCGTCAGGTTCGACTCTTCAACAAAACTGTCCTGCCAGACCGCCTTCATGAGTTCGTCTTTGGTCACGATTCTGCCGGCGTTCTGCACCAGCAGCAGCAGCGTATCGAAGGCCTTCGGGGTCAAGGGCGCCGTTGCCCCGGCTCTCTTCAATATCCGGCTCTGTGCGTCGAGACTGAACTCGCCGAACTGATACAAGTGATTGGTCAGACTGGGCATAACCGGTCTTTGAGAGACTTTGAGAACTTTTGAGCACCAGTTTTTAGGACATATTAGGGGAGTGCGATCTAACTTCTTGCCTCAGGATTGGCGAAGCGGCCTAAACGAGGGGGTTGGAGAAATCTTACCACGATTCCTTCTTCTTCCTTGGAAATGCCGCCGACTTACTTTCCCTTACTTAAATACCAAATTGACTTCTCGCCATGCCCTGCGGCATGCGAGGCCGAGGGGAGACCGTAGATGCGAAAAGTGGCTCAGCGTTTTCGGGCAGTAACCTGCTTTTCTGAATTGTGGGCAGTCAAGCGAAACCGGCGCCTCGCCGTCAGCGTGGCATTGTTTGCAGGCGCCATGCTGGTTGGCATCGCTGCGGCAAACGGCCAGTTCCCCTATTTCACGAAATTCATTCGCAACGGAATATTGTTCCCGAACTCAAATGGAGCCTCGGAAACTTATAGCACCACTGGCGGCGGCATCGATCTCACGGGCCCCTTCTTCCAAAGCATGGGAACCAATGGCCGGTCATGCGGAACGTGCCACCAGCCGAGCGACGGAATGTCGATCGCCGCAGCAAATGTCGATCTGCGGTTCTTCCTCACTCAAGGCAAAGATCCGATCTTCAGCACAGTGGACGGATCGAATTGTGACCACGACATTGATGTTTCGACGGTGCAGGGGAAGAGGGCCGCTTACAGTCTGCTGCGGACGCGCGGGTTAATTCGGATTCCTCTCGCTGTGCCTGCAAACGCAAACTACCAGGTAGTGAGCGTCAACAATCAGTATGGATGCAACGAAAGGGATACGATTTCGGAATATCGCCGTCCATTGCCGACAACCAATCTTCGCTTCCTGAGTGCGGTAATGTTCGATGGACGGGAATCGTCTCCTGCCACGGGCACCACAAAGATTGTATACAGCAATTACCCTGGATCGCTGGTCAGCGATCTGGAGCATCAGTCCCTCGATGCCACCGTAATCCACGCACAAGGAGACGGTACGCGGCCCTCACCTGCTGAACAGCAACAGATTGTCAACTTCGAGATGGCCCTGAACACCGCGCAAGCGTTTGGATACAACACGGGTCCGCTCAATGCCAAAGGCGCAACCGGAGGGCCCCAGGCGCTGGTGCAGCAGCCTTTCTTCCTCAGCGTCAATTCGAGCGTCAACTTTCTGGTTCCGCAACTTGAACAGCCGGGCGGTTTGGTTGCGCCGGGAGATGGCCAGTTCACTCCTGCAATCTTCAACACATTCCAGAGTTGGGCCAACCTGCCGGCGCGAGACCCCAGAGCGGCAGTAGCGCGCGGCGAGGCGCTCTTTAATTCGCTGCCGATCAATATTACCGGCGTCGCGGGTATCAACGACGACATTGCAGCGGGCGGCCTGGTGGCCGGCGGCGTTCCCTCCCTCACTGGAACCTGTGGTACTTGTCACGACACTCCGAATGTAGGAGACCACTCCTTCCCCACACCGCTGAACATTGGCACCGGCGATCCGAATCCATCAAACGCCTCCACAAATCTGGGTGGACTCGACGTCAGCTATTTGCCGACGATCACTGTATGCAAAACCGATCCGGAAACGGGACTGGCAACATCCACGTGCAAAACAACCACCGACCTGGGCCAGGCTTTGATCGATGGCAACTTCGATCATGTCGGCAAAATCAAGGGGCCCATCCTGCGCGGTCTCTCGGCACGTGCACCCTATTTTCACAATGGCTCTGCACGAAACTTGCTTGACGTCGTGCGTTTTTATGAATCACGCTTCGGGTTTACATTGACATCTCAGCAGGAGTCGGACCTTGTCGCCTTCCTGAGCTCTCTATAACCCACGGATTCTATTTGACCGAAACATGGGGGGTTCCAGCCAGCTTCCACGGGGCCGAAAAAATTCACCATCCGGCTTGCAGTTAATTAGGCATCGGGCGCGCAGAATTAAACCATGCAAGTCGATTCAGAGCTGCACATTTCGTCGCACAGCCCATTTATCCGCGCACATGCGCAGAAAAGCGTGCTTCTCGATCAAAGTTTTTCGGTTGAAAACGTTACTGAAAGATTACGGGGGGGGATACCCCCCTCCCCCCCCGTGAAAATCAGGGAAAAACAGGCATCAAGTATATGGAAATAAATATACTTATCTTGAAAAAAGCACCCCAAAAAATCCCCGAATTCGACCCAAATCGGAACTCTGTTCTAAAGGACTTGCGAGGCAAATAACCCCAAAAAGCTCAAAACTCTGCAATTTTGGCGCAAAACAGGCCCGATTGCCCTCTCCGTAACCGACTGAATTTAAACGATCGGTATAAATCGCGAATCGAACTAATTCATGCCCGGACGAAGCGAAATGTTACCGATGCGTAAACAGTTCTTCAGCTCTCGACTAACGTCGGCCGGCGATGAGCAGCCTGTCGAGGCTCTCAGGATTGTCAACACGCGCCTCAACCTGCCGATTGAAGCGAATCAAGGCGATCCACATGCCATGATCCGCAGCCTTCCACACCAGCGTTCCACCCAAACGAAACGCAATCACCTCAGGCGGCAGGTCGTGGTGCAGTCCAAAATACTGCTCGTCGAGGGCGCGGCTTTTCGAGCCCAGCGTGAAGAGCGGCGATTGCGGATCGTACTTGGTTGAGAAAACCAGCGCGGCAGAATATTTCTCAGGCTCGTCGGCGGCAACGCCGATCTGTGCTGCAGAAAAATCGTCGATCGCGCAAACGTCCCAAGGCTGCTTCACGTATCCGAGCTCAGGATGAGTCAGCTCGTCGGTCGCCGGCCAGGCAGTAAGCACGGGTGCGCCGGGATAGCGACGCTGAAGCTGCGCAATCCCAGCCAGGTGCATCCTCACAATCCGCGCGTAACTCAGATTGTCTTCTGGCGCGAATCCGTAAGGCGGATTGATGAATAGCCCCGCGACAAACGCGCTTGCCGATAAAACTGCGAGAGCCTGCCACAAAGCAACGCGCCGGTAGATGGTAGTAACCGCAAGCAACAGCACCAGCGGATACATGGGAAGCAGATAGCGGGTAAGCAACGCTCCGCCCAGCACGCTGAAAAGAAGCGCGTTCGAGAGCAGCACGAGCAAGATGCGAAACTGCACAGACCGGTCGATGGCTGCTCGGTCGCTGCCGTCGGAGTTGGGCCGTGGAGCGAGCAGTAGCGACGCCAATGCAATAGCCACCGGCACAAAAAGATTCATGTGCGCGGTGAGGTGCAGAACACGATGGCCAAATGCATCGAGAATGCGAATGGGTGCAAGCGTGGATTCGGCGTTGTAGCGCAGGAACTCGGGATTGCCAAACAGAAAGCCGGTCTTCGAGTAGTGATAGACATACCAGCCGGCAAGCGGAACAACGCACGATGAGAGCCACGCCGCCTCGCGCCAAAGCCGCTTGCGGTCAAGCCCGCGGGCAACAAAGCTCTCAACCAGGCACACGGCCGCCAGGGCCAACGGAATGGCAATGGCCGTCTCTTTCGACAGCGCCGCAGCAGTAAACCAGAGCGCGGCTGCCATAGGATTTCGGCCGCGCGCGGGCAGTGCGCACACCATTCCCCAGATGGAGCAAGCCGCGGCAAAGATATCGGCATGCGCCAGCGAACTTTGCGCAAACCAGATGGGGTAGAGACCAGTAAGCGCCACGCTCCAAAAAGCAACCGATGCCACACCAACCAAGCGCATCGCCAGCCGCCAAACGCCGAGCAGTCCGAGTGACGCAACCATCAGCACGGCTTCGCGAGTGACCTCGGGATAATAGCCTGAGAGCTTCCACCACAGGGCGAGATAGATGCTCGGCAGAGGCGGATGCGCATTGCTTAGCGTAGTGGTGGGAATCAGCGAACCGGTACGGAAAAAATCCCACGCCGCTGGGATGTAGTAGCCAGCCTCGTCCCAGTAATAGGGCACCCGCAGCAGCGCGAAATGGCTGGCGTAGAGCGTCGCGAAGATCACGGGGAAAATCATCCACAGCGGCAGCGGCGCGTCGGGCCATGGATTAAAGATCCGTTTCAAACGCAAGCGGCATGCTCCTGAACTGCAGCTACTAGCTTCTAGCTTCTAGCTTCCAGCTTCTATCTTTTAGCTTCTGGCCACTGGCTATTGGCTACTGTTCCCTGTTCCCTGATCCCTGTTCCCTGTCTTAATTCACCGGCCCGCGCGGAAAACTTTGATTCTGCGGCTCCAGGTTGAGCTCGCCGAAGGCCTGTTCGTATTGGGCCAGGTTCTGGCCGAGTATGTTCCACAACGCCTTGGCCTGCTGGGGGCTCAGAAAGATGCCCTGATGGTTGCGGATGGTCACCTGGTCAGGTGTCTCACTCGAGGCAAGACCAAAGGTGAGCTGGAAGTCCCAGACGCTGACGCGCACTTGCACACTATTGGCGTAGGACTCGCGGTAGTCGTCGGTCTGGGAAAGATTCAGTTGGGGTTGTTGCGGTGCTGGACTCATGAAGACAGATTAAGGCATAGGGCAGGTTTGAACTTCTGCGACTAACCCCTGGCTTCTCGGTTGAGAAGCGAAAAGCGGCGTTCGAGCACGACAGAGCTAGAAGCTAGAGGCTAGAAGCTAGGAGCTGCTTTTAAGATCTCCAACAAGCGGGCACCCTTCACAGCGCGCCGTACGTCCGCAATGGGCTTTGCCAACAGCGACCGTTAATGCGTGGAACTCGTTGAAGAGCGCAGCGTGATTTCGGGCGGGGTCAGTCGAGAATGCGCTCCGGGTGAGATCGGTAAGCGCGTCATACGCAATATGTTTGCGGCTGGGCTCGCCAGCAATCAGTCCGTGCCGTTCAACCATGCGGCGCATGTACTCGTCCGCCACTGGCACCGCATGGCCCAAAGCGTAAAGCAGAATCGCATCGGCGGTCTCTTGTCCAACTCCGGGCAATTCCAGCAGCCGCGTACGCAGCACTGCAGTCGGCGTGGCTGCTAGTTTTTCAAGCGAGCAATCAAACTTCTCATCAACCATGGCGGCAAATGCCTTGAGCGCCGCTGCCTTGCGCGTAAAAAATCCCGAAGGCTTGATGAGGCGTCGCAGCCTTGCAAGTGGAATTGTCCGCAGACCTTCGAGCGAGAGCGCTCCAGCATTGCGCAGGTTTTCGAGCGAGCGCTCGACCGCCTTCCACGAAGTGTTTTGCGTCAGGTACGCGCCCAGGATCACCTCGAACGGCGACTTCGCCGGCCACCAGTACTGCGGTCCATAGGCATCCAGCAGCAGGTCGTGCATGCGGCGCAAACGGCGTGCAGCATCAGGGCCGCGCTTCACTTCAGTTCCTTGCCGTCTTCCGCCGCAGGCGGGTTTTTGAGTTGCAGCTTCCACTCCAGCACCTTGGCGCGTGCAGCCGCAGCCTCGGCTTGGGGGACGTGGCCGGCATGTTGCAGAGACACTGAGAGCGCAGTATGCGCCAGCGGATCGTTGGGCGTGAGCGCAGTGAGTGCGAGCGCGGCCGCGATGGCTGGCTCGAGCCGCCCGGCATCGCGAAGCGCGCGCACCAATCCATGATGCGCCTCAACATGCGCGGGATCAGCCTCAATCGCGGCGCGGAATGCCTGCGCAGCTTGAGCCGGTTCGCCGGTTGCAAGTAGTTCGAGGCCGCGATCTGAGAGCGCGTCGGCGGAAGGCATGTCGGAATCGGTCACGATCTTTATTAGGATAAGCGGTGAGGAGACGCTCATGAAAAGTCATACCGAATACCTGGTATTTGAAACCCGCAAGCGGCGGGAGATGGTGCACATTACAAACGAGGTGGAGGAGATTGTGAAACGCAGCGGTGTGAAAGACGGTCTGTGTTTTGTATCGCCCATGCACATTACAGCCGCCGTTTACGTGAACGACCATGAGAGCGGGTTGATTGAAGACATCGGCAAGTGGCTTGAGAAACTGGCGCCGGCGCGGCCCGACTACAAGCACCACCAGACCGGCGAAGACAACGGCGACGCGCATCTCAAGTCGCTGCTGCTGCACCATGAAACAACGTTACCGGTCACCAACGGCAAGCTCGACCTGGGCACATGGCAACGCGTATTCTACGCAGAATTCGACGGCCAGCGTCGCAAGCGTGTGATTGTGAAAGTGCTGGGGGTTGAATAAGGCAGCTGGGTTAACGGAGTTAGCCGCGGCATATCTAACTCCGCGAACACCGCTAACTCCACTCTTTTACTACTCATCCGTGATCTTGCGCCAGGTACCATTGGGCTGGGAGGGCACTCCGGCCTTCGCGGGTGACGAAAAATCAATCTGGGCGCGTGGCAAAACCACAAGATCGATGCGGCGGTTTTCGGAGCGGCCTTCGGGTGTTTCGTTCGGCGCGACAGGATGAAACTCAGCATAGCCTGCTGCCGAAACCCGGTCAGGCGCAATAAGTTTCTGGTCGAGAATCAACCGCGCTATGCGCGTAGCGCGCGCCGAAGACAGATCCCAGTTTGAATCGAACTCCTCGTTACGAATGGGAACGTTGTCAGTGTGGCCTTCGATACGCAGGTCGTACGGGGTGGCGCCCAGGCGCGCGGCAATCTGGCGCAGAGTCGGCAAGGTCGCAGACTTTGGCGTCGCTGAGCCTGAGGCGAAAAATCCCGCCTCGCGAAGGCTGATCACCAATCCGTCGCGTCCCATTTTGATGGAAACGGTATGCGTTGCCACCTGGTTAGAGAGCGCCTGGGTCAAATCGCGGCGAATGCGCTCGAGATCGCTCTTGACCGCGGCGGGTGCAAGCACATCTTCGCCCATCACAATGTTCATGGGCACCACCGGTTGATCGGCGGTTGCCGCGGCGCCGGCTGTTACTGCCGGGCTGCGCGTCGCACTGGCGAAGATGCCAAGCGAGCGAAAGGCCGCATCGATGGCCACGGATACATCCTGCTGCTTTTTCTTGTCGGCATTGGCTGAGGCATAGAGCACCACGAAGAAAGCAAACAGCAGCGTGATGAAGTCGGCGTAGGAGACCAGCCAACGGTCGTGGCTTACTCGGGCGCGGTGTACGCGCGTCCTCATGCGGCGCGCTCCTGTTTTTGGCGGCCGGAGTCATACACAAAGCCGGCCAGCTTGATCTCAAGCATGCGCGGATTGAGGCCCTCCAGGATCGAGATCACGCCTTCAAGCATCATCTCTCGGCGGCGCTGGCGCTCGCGAATGCGCAGGCGCATCTTGCCTGCGAAGGGCAGAAAGAAAAGATTGGCAATTCCCACTCCGTAAATGGTGGCCACAAAGGCCACCGCAATACCCCGGCCCACCTCCTGCATATTGTCCAGGTGATGCATCACCTGGATAAGGCCTAGCACGGCTCCGAGAATGCCAATGGTGGGCGAGAAGCCTCCCGCCGATTCAAAAACCGCAGGCAGCCCATCCTCGTCTTCGGCAATCGAGTCGAGACTGACGTGCATAATCTTGCGCAGCTCGGCTGGCTCGGTGCCGTCAACGGCCAGCATCAGGGTCTGTTTCAAGAAGGGATCCTGAACAGTCTGCAGATCAGAATCGAGCGAGACCACGCCCTGGCGGCGGGCTTTATTCGCGAAAGAGATCAGCAGCTTGATGATGTGCCCTTCCTCCTTGCGCGGCGCGGTAAAAATGTGGCCCAGGCTGCGAAATGCGGCGAATACCGTGGTAAGTGGGAACTGCAGGAGGACCGCCCCCAGCGTGCCTCCAAACACAATAAGAGCGGCCGTAGGCTGCAGAATCTGGCCCAGGTTGCCGCCTTCAATCAGCAGGCCGGCCACAATCCCGGTAATGGCCAGAAGAACTCCACCAATGCTCGCCTTGTCCATCAATTGCTCCTCGGCCCCAGCGCCAGATGCGGAAACGTGCTTCGCGACGCTTATGCTTTTGTAGCTCCGCCGGGCTTTTTATTGGCGGACGACCGCGAATCTGCAACGTCAAGACTCGCCAGGGCCACTACCCGCTCCAGGTCGCCGAAATGCATCATGCGCCGGCCCACAACCGTCAGCAGCCGTGCGCGATAAACAAGGGTGCGTTCGATGACCTCGCCGATTTCCTCTCGCACAATCAGCTTTTCTCCATTAATAAGGGTGAGCATAGTGTCGGGCGAAGCTTCGGCGGTCTTGATCAGGTCGCTGTTGACGACCATCGTGTTGCCGTTCAGGCGGGTCAATTCAATCATGGCCGTGAACTCCTTCGCGAAGTTTATCGGCATGCGGAGGCAGAAGTTAAAAAATTAAAATCCGGCGAGCAAAAGTGTCCTGCCTCCGGACACTCGGCACGGGTGCATAAAGTCCTAAGGCCAAAAGCCGAAAAACCCGCCAGATGCGACGGTCCCAAACCGAGAGCAGCAACCCAAGCACTTATAAAGGGAAGCGCGAAGGAGCGAGGGCCGCAAATCACCGCATCCCACAAGGAGAACCCCATGTCCCTGGGTGTCTTAAATAATCTCTCCGCGGTGTATGCGGAGAACAACCTGAACAGCACAAACAACAGCCTGTCGAAAACTCTTCAACAGTTGTCTTCGGGCTCCAGAATCAACTCCGGCTCAGACGATGCCGCCGGCCTTTCACTGGTCGACGGTCTGCAGGCCAACCAGCAGGCACTCACCCAATCGGCGACCAACGCCAGCGAGGGCGTGGGCATGCTGCAGGTGGCCGATGGCGCCCTCTCGCAGGTCACCAGCCTGCTCAACCGCGCCGTCACACTGGCCACCGAGGTTTCAAACGGTACACTCAACAGTTCTCAGGGCCAGGCGGCCAACCAGGAGTACCAGTCGATCCTGTCGGAAATAGACAATATCGGCTCAACCTCCACTTACAACCAGCAAAAAGTCTTCGGCCAGGGAACCGATACGACGATCTACACCGGCGACTCGTCCTCGCAAAGTGCCTCGGTTGACAATCTGCATTTCTCCCAGATCAACAGAGACAGTGTGGGCGACGCGGGCGGCAGCATTAACTACAGCAGCGGCCAGGCGAACATGTTCTTAGATACCACCGGAACCAGCGCGTCCGCCTACGGCGACAAAATAACCACCGGGGGGACTCTGGCGTTCACCTCCACCCTGGCTGACGGTACAACGACAACTGTGGCCACGATCACCACAGTTGCCAACGAAACGGTTGAGCAAGTGATCGGCGCTGTCAACGCCCTCGGCATCGGGGTCACAGCAACCTTGGCGACCGCAAGCTCGGCAGGAGACGGGAGCGCGACAGCACAAACAGATACCGGCATCGAGCTCTCGGGGCAGATCGTGGCTTCAAATGCGAAAGCTGGCGATGTTTCCATCGCAGCATCCATTGAAGATGCAGCTGACGGAGCATCCGCAGCAGTCACAGGCGATCTTGATGCGGCCACCGGCGAAGCCTCTATTAAGTACACGGCAGGAACAAGCGAGAATCTGAGTGCTCTCGGCGCCCTAAATGAGAATACGGCGCAGAGTATCCTGACCGGCCTCAACACTGCGATCACCGACGTGGCGGCGCAGGACGGGTACATCGGCTCTCAAATCAACACACTCAATGCGGTCAGCAATGTGCTCAGCACCCAGCAGGAAAACGTGCAGTCGGCGCAAAACGCAGTGCAGGCTACCGACTACGCGTCCGCATCTTCAAACATGTCGAAGTACGAAATCCTGAGCCAGACCGGCATCTCGGCCCTGGCGCAGGCCAACAGCGTGCAGCAGGAAGTGACCAAGCTGCTGCAATAACCCAGTCAACCGGCGGTGCAAACGCAACCGCAAACTGAAGAGGGCGCCCGTAAGGGCGCCCTCTTTCGTGGGTGCGTTGCTAGAGTGATCCTTCTCGTCGTACGCGCCTCAATTGCGGAGCAGCATAGTTAGCCCATAGGCATTGTCCAAGTTTCTTTCCACCAGCATGGCATGAGCTTCGAGAAGAAAATGGCGGTAGTGCTCGAAGTGTTTAAAGGTGGTCTGCACCGTCTCGACCACGTCCGCGGAGCAGAACTTCCGACCGCGAGCTCCTGCAACCCCGATCAGCAGGCCTTTGATAACAGCGAACGGGAGAACGATCTTCGCAAATTCTTTCGTGAGCTCCTGCTCGCCCTGGGCAGAGCCTAGGTCTGGACCGAACGGAAAGACCTCACGCAGGACTGCGTTGATGAGATAGTTTTCGAGAATGTACGGGTGGCGCGAGAAGAACGGAGAAAAGAATCGCGTATATGCATCCGCGTACCTCGCCACCTGGCTTTCAATCGTGGCAGTGCGCGAGTGGCCGACGCCTTCGCAAAACGCGTCCAGTACCTCGTGCATTCGAGGACTGATGTGAGCGTTGTTCACTCGCTGCGCGGTGAGCCGAAAAACGAACTCCAACTGCAAGGGCAGATTGGCAGGAATTTTTTCCATCGCAGTGCGCAGGCCTTGAGTCGATACGGCAGATTCAAAGTCACTCAGCAAGCCGGGGACGCTTCGCTTGAGTTCTCCCCGGGCCAGTGCTTCGAGCCGGCGCGAGAAGGTCCCCAGCAGAAACAAGCGCTGCCACAACGCATACTTCCGGTTCTGGATCAGATCGAGCGCCAAAGCCCTAATCGGCCAGAAATAGAATCGGAGAGGCTGGTCGGTGGCAGTCTCATCCCAGTTCATCTGGTAGCCGCGGCCTGACGCACTCACTAAGAGATTTCGATTGAGGAGAACCAGGCGCGCAGCCTCGGGACAAGAGAGCCAGAGCCCCCCTCCCTTCACACCATCGATCGTATGGACATATCGCGGATATGTGGCGCAGGTGTAACAAAGATACGACTCGCCAAGTTCCATATGAATGCGGCAGAGACGCTCCTCGGTGAAGAACGGGCAGAACCCTGAGGGCAACATCCGGAACGTGGCAAAGTGAGTCGCATTCGCTTTTTCCGTACCATCGGAAGCGAGCAGAAAGGAAGCGTTTGCCAGTGAGCGCAGCGGTCCGTCTGGCAGGTTTGAGTATTTCCGATACGAGGCCTCGTCGACTGGGACGGTCCACCCCGCGCAGCACGTATCTTCACACGCAGAGCCGATGCAGGAGAAGTTGTCGGCGTACTCGGGGCGGAAGATCTTGGTGTGGCGCAAGTGGAACTCCTCTCGCTGTGGGCAGACAGGCGCGCTGCGGCCTGATGGGCTCAGGCTGCAATGAGCCTGCAGCATAAGTCAAGCCGCGGAGGCCAGATGCGAATTGGGATTTTCTGAGGCAGGTCGGCGCGTGCTCATGACGCTGTGGCGACGGAGACGCTAAAACGTGTTCAACAAAACTGAGATTATGCCGATAACCCCGCTGAACGGAGGGGTTCGGTGCCGTGGAATCCGATCCCGTGGCCCTTCGCCGTTCGTGAAAGCTTTCCAATTCACTGATCAGGCATCTGGCCTGAAGGCTGCTTCAAGCGTCGTAGGAGGTTGTGATGGGTACAGTAGGCTTGAGCTTCGGCTCGCCGACCAGCGGCGCCGGTTTCAACGTGAGTTCCACAGTCTCTGAGATCGTGGCCAATCTCCAGAATGTTGAAACACCATGGAAAACCCAGTTGACCTCGCTCGATAGCCAGGACGCAGTCATCTCCAACTTGGGTTCGTTGATCTCAAATCTGTCGAACGACGTAAGCTCGCTAACCGATTTTGACGGGATCCTGGCACAGAAGGAAGGTTCGAGCTCGAACAGCAGTGTTCTCGAGCTCAGCTCGGCTTCGGCATCGGCCACCGCCGGAACACACACTGTAACGGTGAACAACTTGGCGCAGACTTCGAGCGGATACATGGCTGAAGTTTCGAATTCTTCGGCAGCGCTTTCAGGGCAGCTTACTTTGCAGGCGGGCAACGGCTCCGCGATCACTTTCGTGATGGGGGCTGGCTCGTCGACGGGCACGACCTTCTACACCGGCAACGGGAAAAATACTCTCGGCGATCTCGAATCTGCCATCAACGCGTCGGGCGTGGGCATCACCGCCAATGTGGAGAGCGACTCGGCGGGCTCCTGGCTAAGTCTCATTTCGGAGACTTCGGGGGCGGGCGGAAGCATTTCGGTGAGCAATAACGGGATCGCCGGCACTGGCCAGATCCTGAGCTACTCCGGTACGGCGGGCACAGACGGCAGCAGCCCGACGGCGTCAACAGGAGCGCTGACGGGGGTGGAGAGCAGCGACTCGCTCAAGGGCTCGATCACTATCAAGTTGGGCAGCGGTGCGGTCGTCACGGTGGCAATGAGCGCGGTACAGTCCGCCGAGGGCGGCACGACGGTTGCCAATCTTGCGGCGTACATCAATGGAGACGCGGCGTTGTCTGGCGTGACTGCCGGCACCACGCCCAACAGTGACGGTACCGTGAGCCTGACGCTGACCTCAAATGCCAACGGAAGTGCGAACTCGTTGACCGTGAACTCGAGCATCTCCGACTCGAGCGCCACCGCACTGGGCTATACGGCCGCGGTTACAGGTATTGACGCAAACCTGACGATCGACGGCAAATCGGGGATTCAAAGCGCATCCAACACCGTCTCCAACCTCATCCCCGGCGTCACCTTTCAGCTTCTCGCCGCCTCCTCTGACCCGGTTCAGATCGTCATTGGCAACGACAACAACGATGTCGAGAGCACCGTTAATCAGTTTGTGAGCGATTACAACTCGCTGATCAGCGCCATCAATACGCAGCAAGGAAACACCAGTTCGAGAACTGCGGAGCCGCTCTTTGGATCGCCCACACTCTCCCTCTTGCAGGAACAAATCCTGGGCGGTATCAACATGCAGAATCCCGGCGGCTATCTCGATCCGATCAAAAATGCGGGCGACACGCTCTCGGGTTCCATCAGTTTCTCGCTGGCCGGCGGCCTGCCATTGTATTACTCGGGCACGGATGGCACCGACGCCAACACCACCACGGGCGCCGCCGCCGCAACCTCAACCGGAACCCTGGCGCCCATTATGAGTTCCGGAGATACACTGTCAGGCTCGATCAGCATCGAGGTTGGCGCCGGCACAGCGGAAACTGTGAATGTCGGCGACTCATCGACACCGTACACACTCGCCGGACTGGCTCAGGCCATCACCAACGCCGGTATCGGGGTGACGGCCCAGGTTATCACCAACAGCGACAACTCTTCGAGCCTCTCGCTCACATCTGGAACCACGGGAAGCGCGGGAACCCTGACAGTGACGTCAAGCATCACGGATTCCACCACGCAGACCGTTCAGGTTCCAAATTCGGCCGGCAACAACACTCTTGCCGGCCTGGCCAGTGCGATCAACGCGTCCCATGCCGGGGTCACGGCCAACGTGGTCACTAATTCCTCAGGCTCGCAGCTTGAATTCATTTCCAACACTGAAGGCGTTACCGGCGCTATTACTGCTACTTCGAACATCGCCGACGCAACCACCGGCACCACCCTCAATTACAACAATGTCAACAGCGACATCAGCAGTCTGACCAGCCTGGGAATTGGGGTGAATAACGACGGTACGCTCACCTTCAACGCGAATTCGCTCGATTCCCTGCTGAACACCGATTACAAGAGCGTGGTTGGCTTCTTCCAGAACGCGAATAGCTGGGGGCAGACCTTTACCACCCTGCTGAATAGCGTGGGTTCGAGCTCGACCACCGGCGTCCTCAAGTTAGCCGCTAATTCAAACAGCAGCATTGAATCGAACCTCAATGCCGAGGTTTCAAAGGAAGACGCCATGATCTCGGCGGAGCAGAAAAGCCTGACTGCTGAGTTGAACAGCGCCAACGAAATCATGCAACAGTTGCCGACCGAACTGGACGGCATGAACGAACTTTACTCGGCCATTACCGGATACAACAAAGGCAGCTAAGGAGCCTTGAAAAATGGGCAGTTATCGTGAACACGCACTTGACGGCGCCTCGGCTGTGGACCTGGTGATTGCACTCTACGACGGCATTGTGCGCTTTCTGTATGAAGCAATGCGCGCCGTCGATCGCGGCGACGCCGACGGGCGCAGGATCGCGGTAAAACGCGCGCTCGACATCATCATCCACCTGCAGGCGCGGCTGCGCATGGATGTGGGCGGAGCGCCTGCAAAGTCGCTCAGCGAATTCTACGCCGCAATCTTTGCGCAGATATTGCAGGGTTCACAGTCGGCATCGAACGCACGCTTCTCGCACGCGATAGACTGCGTGAAGAATGTGCGCGAGGCATGGCGGCAGGTAGCGCTCGACCCCGGCGCGAACACGGGTGCGATGCGATTGACGGAGCGTGAGCCTCGCAGACCCCTTGAAGAAGACAACGCCAGTTCCGCGCCAATGAACTGGACAGTGTGAAATTGCCGACTCGCTGACTGGCTATTACCCAGCCACCTTAAGCTCTTCTTCAAGCTGCTGTTTCTGGTAGAGGCTGGCGTAGTAGCCGTCGCGCGCCAGTAGCTCATCGTGCGTGCCAAGCTCAACGATGCGCCCGCGACTAAGCACCGCAATCTGGTCGGCGTTGCGCACAGTTGAAACTCGGTGCGAGATCAGAATCGTGGTCGACGAAGCCGTGTAATTGCGTAAGCCGCCCAGAATGCGCTCTTCGGTATAGGTGTCCACGCTGGCCAGCGCATCGTCGAGGATAAGGATCGCCGGACGGCGCAACAGCGCGCGGGCGATTGCTGCACGTTGCTTTTGCCCTCCTGAAAGCGTGACGCCGCGCTCGCCGACCATAGTTTCGAATCCCTGCGGAAACTCCTCAAACTCCTGCTGGATGTGCGCCGCTTCGGCCGCTCGTATCAAATCGTCTGCTGTAGCGTGCGGCGCGCCAAAGGCCAGGTTCTCACGGATAGTCTCGCTGAAGAGAAATGTCTCCTGGGGAACCATGCCAATGTTCTGGCGGAGCACGGCGAGGGGATAATCGGTCACCGGCCGGCCGTCAACGAACAGCGCGCCTTTGGGTGCATCGTAAAGCCGCGCAATCAGGTTCACAAGCGTGGTTTTGCCTGAACCGGTCGGGCCTACGATTGCCAGGCTCGAGCCAGCTGGAATCTTGAGTGAAATGTTGCGCAAAACCGGGCTCGCGTTGAGCGAGTCACCGTAGCTGAAGTTCAAATTGCGGAACTCTATTTCTCCGTTGAGCCTGTGCTCTTCTCCAAACAGTGAAGGCACTGATCGGCTGTCGTCAATGGCCGGTTCGGCTTTCATCAGCTCATCGATTCGCGTGACCGAAGCGGTGCCGCGCTGAAAGATGTTTACCACCCAGCCGACCGCGATGATGGGCCAGATGAGCTGCAGCATGTATGTGTTGAAGCCGATAAAATCACCGACGGAGATGCGATGTTGAATCACCAGGTGGCCGCCGGCCAGCAGCGTAATCACCATCGAAATACCGAGGATGAATTCGAGCGTGGGCCACAGCATGCCCATGAGCTGAACCAGCCGCAACGCGCGCGCAATGTATTCGCGATTGAGCCGCTCGAAGCGCCCGATCTCAGACTTCTCGCGCACGAAAGCGCGAATGAGCCGAACGCCTGAGTAGTTCTCCTGCGCCTGTGCCGAGATGTCTGAAAAGCTGGCCTGAATGCGTTCGAAGCGGGTGTGGATGAGGCTGCCGAAATATTGCACCAGGATGCTGGCGACGGGCATGGGAGCCAGCGCTACCAGCGTGAGCCAGGGACTGTAGTGCAGCAGGTAGACCAGCGCAAACAGGCTCAGAAAGATGGTGTTGGCGCTGTACATCAAGCCCGGGCCCAGCAGCATTCGCACCGCGTTCAGGTCGTTGGTCATGCGGGCCATCAGGTCGCCGGTGCGATAGCGCTGGTAGAATCCAGAATCCTGCACCTCGAGCTTCATGAACAGCTCATTGCGGATGTCGTATTCGATGTCGCGCGATATGCCAATCAGGATCCAACGCTGCGCGTAGAGAAAGATCCCCTTGGTCAGCGCGATCAGGATAATCAGTCCGGAGAAGTAGAGGATTTGCCGGTGCGTTGTGCCTTTGCTGATGGTGTCGATCGCGGTGCCCAGCACGCGCGGAAACTGTACCCAGATAATGTTGGTTGCCACGCAAGCCAGCGTGCCCCACAGGTATCCCCAGCGGTAGCGGCGCATGTATTTGAAGAGCGGGGCGAGGTCGCGAAGCATATGTCTTATTCTACGGGGTCAGTTGATGGGCCGCGAAACTCGCTCACTACTTCAATCAATCCAGCAATGTGCTGGTTGAATTCGGCGAGTTCCTCAGCGGGAATCCAGTACTCCTGATGGATGCGCGAGCCAGCGACCGGGATGGGAAATTGTTCCAGGTATTCAGCTTCGACCTCAAAGCGCAAAACGTACCCCGTTCCGTCGTCGCGGGTATTCCAGTCACGAGCGATCTGAGTAGCGTATTCCTCGTTTAAAACCGGGTAGAAAATTGGCTGCTCCTGCAATCTGGGCGGAAACGAATGCCAACCGCTCTCTCGAATCAGCGCAAGCTCTTTGCTGCCAACGGGGCGATAAAGTGTTGTCAATTCCACTGTTCCCTGTTCCCTGATCCCTGTTCCCTGTTCTTACGTCGGCGTCCGCAACAACAAATACCCGCCCACCAACCCAAACAAAATGTCTGACGACCAGGCAGCCATTGCCGCGGGCAGATAGTTCACGTAGCCCATTGAGGCGAACAGCCCGTCAACCACATAGAACGCCAGCGCAACTGAAATTGCTATGGCGATTCCGCTGAGCGAACCGCGCCGCCCCATTGACAGTGCAAACGGAATGGCGAGAACCGCCATGACCACGGCAACCAGTGGACGGGCCAGCTTCTGCCAAAGCGCCACGCGCAGGCGCATAGTGTCAAAACCGCTCTGCCGCAGGTCGCGCACGTAGCGATCGAGCTGCACAAAATTCATCTCCGGCGCCAGCAGATCTTCTTTTTCGAAATAGTCTGGCGGCTCATGCACTTCAGCAAACTTCGTGTTCTGAAATGTGCGGTAATCCTTCACATTTGCGCCCTCAATGTCGCGCACCCAACCGCGCTCAAACCTCCATGAATTTGAATCCGGGTCCCAAACGGCGCGCCCGGCAAAGATGCGCCGCGTAAGCGCGAAGGTGGAGGGGTTGAACTCGAAGACCGACAGATTTGCAAACTCGTTTCGGACCGGATCGAAAAACTGGTAGTAGAAAATGCGCGCCGGTTCGCCCGGCTTGGGCTGGCCGAATATCCACGTTTGTTCGGGGTGCAGATAGGTTTGCGGAGGACGGCCTTTGATAATGTTGCGCAGCGCCTCTTGCCTGCGGTTGGCCTGCGGGAGGTAATACTGGTCGAATAGAAACAGGCTGATGGCGAGGATGAACGCGATGGAGACAATGGGAATCACCAACCGGTAAAGACTGATGCCGGTGGCCTTCATGGCCACAATTTCGCTGTTGCGATTCAGCACGCCGAAGACCACAAGCGCCGCAATCAGCACCGCAAGCGGAGCAATCTGATAAATCATGCTGGGCGTGAGATTCACCAGGTAATCCCCGACCGTGACCAGTGAAATGTGATTGCGGATAATGTCGCCTACCAGTTCGAAAAAAGTGAAAATAATCAGCAGCAGGACGAAGGATGCCAGAACCAGAAGAAACATATTGACGAATTCACGGACCACGTATTCGTCCAGAATGCGGGGGAACGCGTGGCGGCTGCGTGCGCGCGCAACCGTGGCGCGCGGATGTAAGCGATTGAGGAATCCGCCAAACGCCGCACCATTTGCCGAGCCATTCGACTTCGGTTGCGACTTGAATGTGAATCGCGGCAGGTGCGCCGTAATTCCCGAGATGGCAGCCAGCAGGCGTCCGCCGGTGGCCATCTGCCACAACAGAAAAGAGCCAGCCACCCCAAACAGAATGTTGGCAGACCATACTGCCGCAAAGACGGGTAGTTTGCCCTGGCGTCCCAGCTGGATGCCGGTGGACGAGAGAAAGTAATAAACAAAAACCAGCAGGATGGTGAAGACCCATCCGGAACTGCGGCCGCCGCGGCGCGATGCCGCACCCAGTGGAACGCCCACAAGCATCAGCACAACGCACGCCATCGGCACTGCGAAACGATTATGCAGTTCGATCAGGTAGCGCATGGAATCGGGCCCCTTGCTGCCACGAACGCGCTCAAGAAGCCTTTTGAAAGGCATGGCGTAAATCGCCGTGTCCATGCGTCCCAGGTGCACATCGCTGGTCTGGCTTAGCGCCAGCGGCATGTCAGTAGTGGTAAAGGTCGAAATGTTCGACGCCCCCGGTTGGTCCGCCACAGTCTCGTCATGCAGGCCGTTGCGCAGGCGCATCATCAGCACCTGGCTGCCATCGTTCACCACCGTTGCGGATGCGGCAGTGGTCACTACCGGGCTCGCGGGATCGCTCACGTCTGCCATAAAGACCTGATCCCAATTGGACGGGCCCGCGCCGGAGTGCACGTTTTGCACGTACAGCACAAAGTTTTTGAAGTCTTCATAGAAGACCCGCGGCTGAATCTGATACGAGGCTTGGGAGGTTTCGAGAGCCTGCTCCATCCGCAGGATTGCCTGGTTGGCGCGAGGCGCAAGATAAAGCGTGTTGGCAAAACCCAGCAGAGTTCCTGAAACTGCCACGATGGCAGACACGCGCACAAAGTAGCCAATGCCCAGGCCGGAGGCGCGCATGGCGATGATTTCGCTGTCTGAGGCCATGCGGCTCAATCCAAGCAGCACTCCCACCAGCACAGACATTGGTATTGTGTACTTGAGCAGATTCGGCAGTGTGAAGAGGAAGATCTCAAAGACATCGGAGAGCGTTGAGCTATTGCGTACCACTACCTCAAGAATTTGAGGCAGGTTGGGCATGAACAGGATGAACGTGAAGAGCGCGCACCCGATGAGGGTGTGAGAGAGAATCTCGCCGAGAATGTATCGGGTAAGGATGCGCACTGCGTACTCGTGACCTCAGTTTAACGTGTCGCATCGGTAGATGTTAGCGCCGGCCGCCAGCCGCGCAGCCTCAAACTGTTCCCCAGCACGCAAATCGAGCTGAGCGCCATGGCCGCCGACGCCAGCCACGGCGTAAGCAGGATATGAAATGCCGGGTAAAGAAGACCGGCCGCGATCGGGATGCCAATTACGTTGTAGCCGGCCGCCCAGAAGAGATTCTGGCGCATGATGCGCACTGTGGCGCGCGCCAGGTCGATGGATGCGGAAATAAGTGAGGGCTGCGCACGCAGCAGCAACACGTCGCCAGCCTCCTGCGCCAGGTCTGCGCCTGAGCCCATGGCGATGCCCGCGTCGGCTTGCGCCAGTGCGGCTGCGTCGTTAATGCCGTCGCCCACCATTGCCACCCGCAGGCCAGATTTCTGCAGATCGCGAATGCGCGCCAGCTTGCCTGCCGGGTCAACACCGGCCTACACCTCGGTAATGCCTGCAGCTTGCGCGATAGGCGCGGCAGCCGCGGTCGAGTCGCCGGTAAGCATCAACACACGGTGCCCTGAACGGCGCATTGCGGCTACGGCTTCTTCTGCATCGGGCCGCAATGCGTCTCGCGCATCGAAATAGGTCACCGGTTTCGAGTCAATCGCCATCCACAAACGCGTGATGCCTGGCTCCGGTGCTTGAACTCCAACCGGCAGCGCCACGACAAACTCCGCAAACAATGCTTCGTTGCCCAGCAAGACTTCGTGCCCGTCTACGCGCGCTGAAAGACCGCGACCAGGCAGCACTTGCACTTCCTGCGCCGGTTTCCACGTCAGCTCGCGCCCGCGCGCCGCATCCACAATCGCATTCGCCAACGGGTGATTCGACCGCTCTTCAGCTGCGGCCGCCATCCGCAATAAATCGTCCTGGCCGGTTTTCCGATCCCTGATCCCTGTTCCCTGTTCCCTGCCTTCAAGCACCGGCCTACCCACCGTAATCGTCCCCGTCTTATCGAGAACAATCACGTCAAGATGAGCCAGCCGCTCGAGCGCCTCCCCGCCCTTGAACAACACGCCAAGCTGCGCCCCGCGGCCCACGGCCACTGTAAGCGCGGCCGGTACAGCCAGTCCCATGGCGCAAGGACACGCAATCACCAGCACCGCAACAGTATTTGCGATCGCCATTGAAATCGACTTAGTAGCCACCAGCCACGCAATGCATGTAGTCAGGGCCAGCACAAGCACCACCGGGACAAAAACGGCACTGGCGCGATCGGCCAGCCGCTCCATGGGCGCGCGCGAGCCCTGCGCCTGGCTCACCATGCGTGTAATCTGCGACAGAACCGTAGCCTCACCCAGCGACTCTGCGCGGCACACCACAGCGCCATCGTAGTTAAGCGATCCGGCCAGCACGCGCCCGCCCACTTGGCGCTCAATCGGCGTGGCTTCACCTGTCAGCATCGACTCGTCAACCGTGGTGCGGCCCTCAACAATTTTGCCGTCTACCGGAAAGCGCTCGCCGGGCAGTACCGCAATCCGGTCGCCGGGGCGAATCTCTTCAAGCGGCGTCTCGGTCTCCACGCCATCCACGATTCTTCGCGCCATTGCAGGCCGCAAACGTGAGAGCGAATTCAATGCGCTCAGCGCGCGCTGCTTCGCCCGCTCTTCCAGAGTCTTGCCTAGCAGCAGAAATCCCAGAATCAACAGCACCGCGTCAAAATAAACCGCGCGTCCGGGCGCAGGAGCAATGGTTGCGTAAGCGGAGTAAGCAAATGCTACCGACGTGCCGAGCCCCACAAGGGTGTTCATATTGGTCGATCCGTGGCGCAGCGCGCGAATCGCGCTCCAGTGAATGGTGCGGCCAGCCCATGCAAGAACAACGCCAGTGAGAATGAGCAGCGGCCAGCGCAGATCATCGGCCGGAATCGCGTAGAGCCACGGCAGCAGCTTCATGAGCGCATGGTCAATCGGGCCCATGCTGTAGCCCAACGGCATGGCAAGCAGCATTGCAGCGATCCCGACGGCGATGGTAACCCACGCTTTTCGTGCTGCGTTTTTCTCGCTGTCGCGTTCGGCTGAGTCCTGTGCCGTTTCGCCGCCCCGCGGCAGCACTGCATCGTAGCCGGCACTGCGTATGGCTGCAACAAGCTGCTCGGGGCCAGCAACTGCGGGATTGAAAACCACATTCGCCCGGTGCGCTATCAAGTCAACGTGCGCCGATTCCACTCCGGCCGTCGATCGCAACGCTTCCTCAACGTGGTGTTGGCACGATGCGCAAGTCATGCCCAGCACCGGCAGATCGAGCGTTTCTGTTGTTTGTGCAGCCAATCTGGCCTCTTAACTCACTTGTGCGGACTCAGCGTGCGCCTTGTAGCCTGCTTTCGCCAGAGCAGCAATTGCCTGCTCAACGGCTGCAGCTTCGTCAATCGCAGCGAACCGCGCCGCCCCCACGCGCACTTCCTTCACTTCAATTCCCTCGGTCGCGGCAAGAGCCTGGCTCACCCGGCGGACGCACGATCCGCAATGCATTCCATCGATTTGCAACGTAACTTCCGCCATAGCTGGGGCCCTCGTACCCAAACACCTTTCTTTATCGATGATAGCCGCCGCACCTGCGATTCACCCGCGGTCCCCGCTTGCGGTACTGAGTTGCGGCCATACTTGCACTTCGCTTCGTCGGAGGGAGCAGGGGACTTCAGCCCCTTGAAAACTGCGTATGAAATGCGGGGCCTTCAGGCCCGGGCCTTTAGTCTCGCGCGCGGCTTCCGGCAAATGCAAATGTACTATTAGTCTCATGCAGCGAGAATTTCCTCAAGCGCCGCTGATAGGCGTTGGCGCGGTGATCGTGCACCATGGTCGTGTCCTGCTCGTCCAACGGGGCCGCGATCCCATGAAAGGCCAATGGACCCTGCCCGGAGGCGTGCTTGAGGTTGGCGAATCGCTCGTCGAAGGCGTAATCCGCGAGGTGCGCGAAGAAACCGGCCTCGAGGTCGAGGTTCTTGAACTCGTCGAACTCCTCGACCGTATTCATCGTGAAGACGGCCGTGTGCGCTACCACTATGTAATTGCAGATTATCTTTGCCGCGTCACAGGCGGCGCTCTGCATGCAGCCTCTGACGCTGCTGCGGTGCGCTGGGTTGAGCGAGCTGAGTGGAACAGCCATAGCGCACTTAAAATCGATCCCATCACCACGCGCGTGATTGAAAAAGGCTGGCAGATCGCCCAGGCCTCTAACTTGAAGTCCCAAGAGGAAAGACATTGAAACTCGTAAGACGAATAATCTGGGTTGCATTCGTGTTAGCCGCTGTTGCTGTCATTGGCTTTCTTCTGCGCCCGGTGAGCTACTTCAACGGATCAATGTATCTGCGCGAAGCGCTGACCGGCGTCCACAACAATGAAGTCACAGTCGACAACATTCGCGTGCATTACCTGGTGACAGGGCCAGAAGATGGTAAACCCATCGTCCTGGTGCATGGCCTTGGCGGCAGTGCCGAAGACTGGCGCAACCTGGCGCCCCCACTGGCGCATGCCGGCTATCGCGTCTACATGCCCGATCTTCCCGGTTTCGGCCGCAGCGAGTGGCCCGCCAGCTTCTCCTACTCAGTCCGCGATCAGGCGCACATCGTCATCGGTTTTTTGGATGCCATGCATATTGACCGCGTCGACCTTGGCGGCTGGTCCATGGGCGGATGGATTGTGCAGATTGTCGCCGGCGAAACACCCGCGCGCATTCAGCGTTTAATTCTCTTCGATTCCGCTGGACTCCACATTGATCCGAGTTGGGACACGCGCCTCTTCACGCCGGCAAACGCAGCGGACATCGACAAGCTCGATGCGCTGCTTATGCCCACTCCGCCCAAGGTGCCGAGTTTTGTGTCGCGCGACATTCTGCGCGTCTCACAACAGCAAGCCTGGGTAATTCAGCGGGCAATCGCATCCATGCTCACCGGCCAGGACACCACCGACACTCTGCTGCCGACGCTTCAAATGCCGGTGCTCATTGTGTGGGGCGACCTGGACCGCATCACTCCGCTACCGCAGGCTCAGGCAATGGCAAAGCTCATTCCCCACGCCGAGCTCGACGTCTTTCCCGGCTGCGGACACCTTGCACCGGTGCAGTGCACCAATCAAATCGCGCCCCAAGTTCTCGCATTCGTAAGCCGATAAGCACAGTTGGGTGGGGCTTTGCAGCGCGCCGTGGGCGCATTTGGATAGCACTTTACAGCGCGCCGTAGGCGCAAAGGTTGTTAGCCCCGCACTTCAGTGTGGGGAAACGATTGCGCAATACAATCCCGGAGTCCCGTAGGGACGGCGTAAATATTTTTCGGATGCAGGCACCGATAACCCCCGAGGGACGGCACGACCAAAGCCTGCGAATTAGCCTCTCGCCTGATCCTCCACACAATACCATCGCTGCTCTTGACATTTTGTGTACTATGCGTAATAGTACACATGTGATTCCATTCAAAGTCCAGTTCCGGCCCGGCGCTTCGCTCTTTGAGCAGGTGGTGTACGCGGCCAGACGGGCCATGGTGGCTGGGCAACTGCGTCCTGGTGACACTTTCCCATCGGTGCGGGCCATCAGCAAGGAACTCAAAATCAATCCCAATACCGCGGCGAAGATAGTGGCCCATCTCATTGGCGAAGGACTGCTTGAAACCCGTCCGGGCATCGGCACCGTGGTAGCTCCGCTGCCCGATTCAACCCGCAAAGAACGCAGCCAGCTTTTGAACCGCGAGATTGAAGAACTGGTGGTTGAGGCAAAGCATCTCGGCATCGGTCTCGAAGAGACGGTGGCCGCAATCGGCCGCCATTGGCAAAAGCTCGGCGGCGACGAACACGACGGAGGGCGCGAAGAAAAATGAACGCATCAATTCACACGCGCGGATTGACAAAACACTTTGGCCGCATCGCCGCGCTCAACGGCGTCGACCTCGATGTAGAAGAGGGCTCCATTTATGCACTGGTAGGCGCAAACGGCGCGGGCAAAACCACTTTCATAAAGCTGCTTATGAATATCCTTCGCTCCACCGCCGGCGAGGCAACTGTACTCGGTATCCCGGCACGACATCTGGCCGGCAAGCACTTCAATCGCATCGGCTACGTTTCAGAAAACCAGGAAATACCCGGCTGGATGACGGTTGCGGCATGGATGGAGTACTGGCGCCCCTACTATCCGCAGTGGGACCGCGAACTCGAACAGCAACTCATCAACCAGTTTGAGTTGCCTTTGAAACGACGGCTCAAGGATCTGTCGCGAGGCATGCGCATGAAGGCGGCATTCGCCAGTTCCCTCGCCTATCGCCCTGCGCTCATCGTGCTCGACGAGCCATTCTCGGGCCTCGATCCGCTAGTGCGCGACGAACTCATTGAAGGGCTGCTCGACCGCGCGCCCGAGTCAACCATCTTTCTGTCGTCACACGATCTTGCCGAGATTGAGAGCTTCGCAAGTCACGTCGGCTACCTGGCCGAGGGCAAAATACTCTTCTCCGAGGAAATGGCCTCTCTCTCGAATCGTTTCAGTGATGTGACCATTACGCTCGACGGTCCGGCAACGCTGCCCGCCGTCGCGCCTCCTGACTGGCTGCAACTCCAGGCGAATGGCGCAGTGGTCCACTTCGTTCATAGCGGTTACGCGGGCGAGCCATCGGAACACGCAATTCACGCGGCTTTCCCCACGGCGCGCTCCTTCTCGTTCGATCCCATGCCGCTGCGCTCCATCTTTCTGGCGATTGCCAAGAGTGAGCGGAATCATCTGCCCACTGCAGCATCCGACGAGCAACAACGAAGGAGCGTAGCATGAACCAGATCCTTCACATCCTTAAAAAAGACGTGCGCCGCTTCTGGATCGAGATTCTGATCTCGCTTTTCCTTTTGACTCACTTCACGTGGTTTGGTCCCCGACTCTTGGGGCAGGACCCTGCAAGTGGCGCGACGCTCAACCGTTTCGGCATTTACGGGGCCGGCCTCGTCCAAGGGCTGTTGCTGCTGTTGATCCCGATCAGTTGGTGGCTGCTGATTTCCCGAGTCGTTCAAGAGGAGCGCCTGGTGGGCGACCGCCAGTTCTGGATCACGCGACCCTACGAATGGAAGAAACTGCTTGCGGCAAAGGCTCTGTTCGTCGCTTGTTTTGTTTACATTCCTCTTGCGGCAACGCAATGGTGCTTGCTTGCGGTGACGGGCCTTCGTCCCGCCAGCCATGTTGGCGCCCTGCTCTACAACGGGATGTTGCTAACCGCGCTCCCCATTCTGCCCATTGCCGCACTTGCCACCGTCACGCGAAATATCGCTCGCATGGTACTTACCTTGCTCGGGGTTTTAGTGGCCGTATCGGCTATAGGGGCAATTGTCGTCGCACTGCTTCAGAACGGAGTGATGCATTCGCCGATTGATAACATCACCTTTCTCGACGTTCCACTGATGCTGGTATTTTGCTTGGCGGTTGCCCTGCTGGCATACGCCCGGCGGAGAGTCGCCCTTGGGAGAATCCTGTTGCTGACGCTTCCGGTTCTGCTGATGGTGAGCCAGTTGATTTTCTCGAGCGACGCGATGGTCAATCGCAACTACCCTGAGGTCGGCTCCGCAGGCATACAGTTTTCGCTCAAAGACAACGCACAGACACTTGAATCGGCCCACGTCGCTGTCAGTCCCAGGCAGCTCTACATTCAGATTCCGATGATCGCCGATGGCATTGCGCCAGGCGACCTGTGGGTTGGCAAAGGTGTTCGAGTAACGATCTTAGCTGGAAGGCAAACTCTTTGGGTGTCGCCCTGGCAGGGACAGAGTTTCTATCTGCCCACCAATGGCGATGCGACTTTGGGATTCAGTGTGGACCGCGCAATCTTCGATCGCGTTCAGCCCGAGCCAGTCACGTTACGCCTTGAAATTGCGTTCGACCAGGCGCATCGCGAGCAGGTTGATGCATCCCGAATTTCGTTTCAAGATGATGTGATTCCGGAGCTCGGCGTTTGCTCTTCTGTCATCTACCCCGGGCCGTCAGTGGGCAACGACGGAAAACCTGCGCCTGCAATTTATGGGTTGACCTGCCGTTCGGCACTTCGCGACCCGCAGCTCACTTACGTTGAAACAGCCTTTACACGCGGTCCCTGCCGGCCCTCGCCAGGGAATGGCCCATCGCCGCTTGAAGTGCAGGGCGCCTGGATCGGCAACCTGGAGAGTGAACCGGCGGAGATTGGCATAAATCCCGTCAAACTAGTTCCGCTTGCCTTCTCAGGAGGCTGGATCAACAACAGTGCGGCCAGATTCGCGCAATTCAAACAACTGTGTCCCGGCGCTAACATCACTTTCTCGCGTTACGGTCTGGTGCGGCAATTGCGCACAGAACTCACCCTTGAGAACTTCCGCTTCCCTGACTACGACAAACGCGAAGATGCGGGACGTTGAACCTCTAAGAAATCAGCGCCCCACGCCGGGCATGCATTCGCTGCCATGCTCAGTGCGGGGCGGTTTGATGCTCTGCTGGTTGGGGAGGGCTACTGGTTGATGGGCTACTTGGCGATAACGACGGTCAGGTTCATGTCTACCGGGATCTTCTGGTCGTCGATGCGGGCAGGGCGATAGTGCAGCTTGCTGACTGCGTCAACAACTTGCGAATCCCAGCTCGGGTTGATGCTCTTGGTCACCTGGATGTTCTCAGGCAAACCCTTCTCATCGACCACGAAGGAGACTCCAACCTGTGCATCGGCCGGAAGGAACGATGCGGCAGGTCCAGCGGGGGCGGTGAGATTCAACTGGTTCACTAGGAATGGCCCGACTACGCCTGTGGTGACGCGAGGCGCCGGGGTTGTGGCAGCGGTGTCATCGGACGGCTTGCTGGCGAAAGCCGCTGCGGGGAGGAGCAGGGACGAAAGCACGACAGTAGTAGCGATGATATGACGCATATAAAACCTCCATGGCGACGGTAGTCACCGTCATCACAATAGCCGACAATCAACACGATTGTCAAATATTATTTTGCAATCATTAATTTTCAAACATTTATTGCTGCGCAAGTTGCTGAATCTAAGTAGAGTCAGTGTCAAGTATCAAGATTTCCACAGATTTCTTTCGCCGCCTAGAATCACTTTTCGATGAGGCGCATCGAAGCCCCCATTCAGACGTGAAATTCAGCTCTTTTCTATTGGGTTCTCAAACCAAAAAGGAAATCAGACGCACCGGCCAGCGCGCCGAGACGATGGAATCCGGCTCAACGTGATGCCAGCCGAATCGCGCGATCTTCAATAACGATGCCGGAAACATTCGCGGGGGCAAGTGCAATTGCGTCGGCGTTGGCGGCTTTCCACTCTTCCGAAGAACCGTAGCCCCAGCCCGCAGCTATGCAGCGAACATCGTTCGCGTGCGCGGCCTCGATATCGAAGCTGCGGTCGCCAACCATCCATGCGTTTTTGCAATCAATCGCCTGCTCACTTAGGATGCGCGCCAGCAGATCGGCCTTTGCGTGGCTCGCATACTCAATTCTGTCGCCGTAGATGCCGGTAAAGAATGGCGCCAGTTCAAAAGTTTCAAGAATGCGCACCGCAAAATGATGGTGCTTTGAAGTGCATACGTAAAGCGCAAACCCCGCCGCGCGAAGTTGCGTCAGCATCTCGCGCACGCCGGGGTAGACCGAATTATTCGACCAGCCTTCGCGGTCGTAGCAAGCGCGATAGTCCCGCGCGAGCGCCGCGTGATCTTCATCCGATCCCTCCGGCAACAGGTATCTCACCCACACCTCAACCGGCGGGCCAATAAAACGGTCGAGCGGTCCCGGGAAGTCCAAACCGCGATCGTCGATCACCTTGCGCAGGCAGCCCACAATCCCCGGCTTCGAGTCGGTGAGCGTTCCGTCAAGATCGAAGATCAGCGCCGTCGTGGCCGGCGTCGTCGAGTTTGAATCCATGCTTCCAGTGTCTCAAACTGCTGCGCCAACCAATCCAAAATCCCTCGAATGCAGAACGGGCGCCGACCATGGTCAGCGCCCGTGCTTCTTGCTCACTCTTTGAACGAAGGCTACACCTTCAACGCCGGATGCTCTGCGTAATGCAGCAGCACGGTAACGGCGCAACTCA
>Ga0265338_10001158_pt1 | contig 43577 bp, 42 predicted proteins | sample 42126metaG_FD_193579 | JGI IMG/M metagenome (GOLD analysis project Ga0265338, IMG submission 193579) | Rhizosphere microbial communities from Carex aquatilis grown in University of Washington, Seatle, WA, United States - 4-21-26 metaG | ecosystem: Host-associated > Plants > Roots > Rhizosphere... | reverse complement strand
CGTGTATTCGTATCCTGAATGCAAAATTGTATATCTCCCTGATTCCCGAAACATTTGTTCAAAAATAATTTCGGCAATCTTTCCTTTAACTAAATCTTTCACAAACTCCTCGTGTCTTGGATTCATATTGAAATTATATTTTTAAATGGTTTTATTTTTTATTCCAACAACCATTATCAAACCCTATCTCTTTCAAGATATCCGTAAAAGCAACGTATTCTATTTCATGTTCTCTATAAAAGGCCAAACTCTCTTGCAACTCCTCTGTTTGAGTTTTCTCGTCCAACAGATCGCCAAAAGCAAAACCTTCTCTAGCTTCATATTCTTGATAGCCTACCAATATTATCTGCAATGGTTTTTTATACAGCTTGGGCAATTCCCCATATTTCAATGGAACCCCAAGTATCTTCTCTCCTGCAGTGCCTGAAGTACTCCAGTTTCTACCTTTTACTTCATATACGTATTCGTCTGATTCCAAATCGGGTTCATACCTCTTATTCCTAACAGAACTCTTTTTTGGTTCCGTCTTCCTTACATTTTTCCTTCCTAAGAGAACGAGGGCTTCAGCTACAACGTTTTGACAAAGCCTAGTAGTCCACTGTCCACCACCATTGCCACCAATAACCTGATCTCCCCATTCATCTTCAATCTTCTTCGGCTGCTTTAATTTTTCGCTATTGCTAGTATTTTTTAAAGATATTTCTGTAATACCTTCGTAGCACCATCGAACGACCTCTGGGTCATCAAGTAATTTCTTCATGATTATTTCTTTAAATCAGAAAAACGTTTCTTTGATAATTCTAGATAATTTTTTTCTAAGTCTATGCCGATAAATTTTCTGTCATGCATTATTGCAGCAATCCCAGTGGTGGAACTACCGGTAAATGGATCAAGAATAACGTCACCCTTATTAGTGCTCGCAAGGACAATGCGCTTTAGTAAATCTAATGGTTTTTGTGTTGGGTGTTTTCCATATTTTTTTTCAACGGGCTTGGGTGTTCCTATAGACCATACAGAGCGCATCTGAAGATTAGGTTTTTTCAATTGATCTTCTGGCCAACTTCCTTCTTTCATCAAGTCATAATTGAAATTGTGTTTTCCTTTTTTATCTTTCCGAGCCCATATTATCGTCTCGTGACTTGCTGTGAAAAATCGACAACTTAAGTTTGGAGACGCGTTTGGTTTAAACCACGAAATGTCATTGAGAATATGATAACCGAGAGCTTGAAGCGCATGTCCGCACTGGTATATGGAATGATATGTACCAGAAACCCACAGTGTTCCACCTGGTTTCAAAACTCTCCTGCAGGCTTCAAGCCAACGATAGTGAAAATCATAGTCATCTTGAAAACCCTTACTGACATCCCAAGCGCCCTTGTTTACACTTACCATTCGACCTGCGTGTACACTAAAACCACCGTTTGAAAGATTGTATGGCGGATCAGCAAAAATCATATCAATAGAATTTTCTTTTAGTTGATTTAAAAGAGCGATACAATCACCGAGGTACAAAACAAAGTTTTTTTCCTTGAAATAAGGCTTGGTCGTAACCGACGAAAGAATTTTGACTTCTGGGATAGAAACAATTTCCATATATAAATCTTAGCATATTATAAATATCTTAAAGAATGATTTTTATAAAATTCAACTATAAGATCGGAAACGGATGAGCAATAAAGCCATGATAAATATAAATAGAAACGATAAGCAACAATAAAGCTAAAATGTCTATAATAATAAAAATTATTTTTTGTGATTTGCTACATCTATTATAATTTTTAATGAAAAGAATAAAGCTCAATAAAAAAGGAACTGGCATAATAAAAAACAGGATTATCAAAGGATCAACTCTAATACCATTCAAAGGATTACTTGATTCATAATCAGAAAATCCAAGCATAATTATTTCTAAAATATACGGCCACAAGATTCTCAAATACATATGCTTTTTCATATTGCGATTATTATATATTAAAAAATACTTCCGAAGAAATCCGTCACTGATTTGAATACCGATTTCAGACCACTCCAAATGAAGTTTAGTGACGGTTTTGACACAGCTTCGATTATAGCGGCGGACTGAGTATTTTGATTTTTCGGCGTTGGCTTGGTCACGGTTACTATGTTCCTTTGAACATTTTGTTTGCCGGGATTTTTGACTTCAATCGGTGTATTAAATGGTAATTCTACATTAGTAGTGTTTTGTGATTTTGTGATTGAGATATTTTTGCCGGCACTGCCTCCAGGATGAAAAACTACCTGATTCATGTATGCCGCTTGAGAGACATTGTTTTCTGTTTCGGCAGTCACGACATTATTGTCTTTGTTATTAACAACGTCATCTGAAACAAGTATCGAAGAAGTTGTCGCGCTCTCTGCCGGCAAAACATCGAAATTTTCCGAATTGTTACTTTCATCGCTGATGTTCACTGATGATATGTCAGAGATTTCCGGAGTTGACGTGGCTATATCTATTTCCGCCACGCTTGAAGTTGAAACGGGAATATCGACAAACGATTCCGACGACAAAATATCATTACCCACCGCGTCATCGACACCGATAGTGACCGAAGCACTTGTGTTACTTGTCGTTACGATTTTAATTTTCGGATTTTTCACTTTCGCCGGATTTTCCGGTTTTGAAATATTAGACGTGGAAGAATTTGTTTGAGACGAACTTGTCGAGGCCAAACTCAAATGAGTTGCCGGTATCGTAACAAGAGTCACGTCCCCAAAAGTTTTATATGTCGTCCCCGAGATATTTTCTTCCACAAGTCCCGTTGTCGAAGAAATACCGGTGTGATTACCCAAATCATCATAAACATCCAAGGTGGATGACGCGCTATGGAGGAAAAAACGCAATTCCTCGCCGGAGACATTCGATGGGCTAGTGGTGGACAAATACTGTGGCAATGAAGATGTGCCGTTTTGAATGGTATTTTTTAAGAAATCTTCGAGACTTTGAGAATTGAATATAGTGCCGTGCGACAAATCGCTTTTGTTGTCAGAATTGTATTTGCCAAGGTCAAGCCAATATCTCTCTACATTTGGGGATGTGGGCGTTGCAAGAGCACTTGGCACAGGCACAGTGCCATCACCGTCAACAACAAGGTTTGGCTTGTATTCTAGTGTCGCTTCACCGTGATTCACTCCTTGATAATAATAAATGCCCGACGGCGTATCGTCTCCCCAACCGGCTATTTGAATGAGTTTTATATTTGCCGGAGGAGTCCAGTTGTCCAAAGTACTGTGAGTGTTTGCGGCGGAGTCAAGAAGGAATTGGTTCGCCAAACTCGGATATGTCAAATCATCATACGACGGCTCGGCTCTTCCCTCTCTACCCAAAAGGAACTTTTCAAAATTGTCATAAGAGTTTATTGACTGACCGTATTGAGCGATGGAACTTTCTATTAGGGAAATCGTGGATGTTGCGTCATAGGTGATTACGGGAGTCGTCACGCTATCAAAATACGCCTGCGACGGAAGCAAGTTGTATGTCATCGGCATATTTTCCGCGAGTTCACGACCTTCATTTGCCGAAAAGAAAGTTGGTATCGGAATGGATGTCCCAAATCCATGAAGCAAAGCGCCTATGGCGTCCGGCGCGCCTGTCTGCGGCACAGCGACAAAAACAATTTTATCCACGAGATTTGAAATGCCCTCGGCTTGGAGTTTAATCATCAAGTCCTTTGCCAAAAGTCCGCCGTTTGAATGAGCGACGATAGTCACTTTGCCTGTCTTTGAATCCCTAGCGAGTCGTTTGAGTTCCTGAATAATATACGGAGAATCAGTAGCTGAAAGATATGAAATTTCATCACCCGCCACTTTCCCGCTGTCGAGAATTTGGTCATAAGGCAGACGCCAATCGTAAGCTATGGGTTCCCAATCATTTATTGTTCCGTCGGATTTGAGAGAATCCATATCAGAAATGAAATTTGTATAAATATCAGGAGCCAAATCTCTAATAATAGGAAATCGTTTATATGCTCTATCCACAACATCCCCAACTTTCGTATAAATATTTTGGTTTATGCTATTTCCATTTGCGTCAAACTCGAGCAATTTGCCATCATTATCACGGTTGGGCTCCCAGAGTTCGTTTTCAATCAAAGTTCCGGGCGTGTAAAGCCGGCTACCTTCAATTCCCGGCAAAAACATCACATTTGAACAACACGTTGGCAGTGGAGGTGGTATCGTCGGGTCGCCGCCTAGCCAATTTGAAAAATCAACATTGTCGGAAACGGAGACGCCATGACCTGTCGGGTTTGAATTTGGATTGTATGGACCGCTTGGAGCACCCCAGTAATTGTTTTCCGCGATCGCAAGTGGCGAAGAATCCGTATTAGCCAGGGCGTATTCACTTATGTTGGTCAAAGACGAACTGGAAACATTCACCGAGCTTTGATCGCTTTGAACTCCATACGATGCGTCGCTAATATCCGAACCTGAAACAACGAGATTGGTATGAGAAACTTCAATCGCATCATCGTCCACGTTTACAATCGTCGAAGAAGCAATAGTGTTAACGGCGGACGGATTATATTGCGGAAGACCAGAAACATTGTTGTTTATTTCAATACCCTTAGTCGTACTCGCGATGGTCGTGTTCATAAGAGAAACGTCCGAGCCGTTTAAAACATTTATTGCCGCGCCGTAGACGTTGACAATGGTTGAACTCGCGAGAGTAAGACTCGTGCCGACCGTAAGCGAAAGTGCCGAACCCCCATCGCCGGGATAAAGTGCAGAAAACGTCGAATCGGAAAGATTTATCACTCCACCCCAATACGTAACGATGGCTTGTCTCGTCATCCTCGAAATGTTTAATCCGGTGCCGGAAATCGAAACCGAGCCGCCATTCGTGGCAATACCGTTTTCCCCGTCGTGAATGAAAAGATTGTTGACGGTGAGATTTGTCCTCGTGCCAAGAATAAAAGCGTACTCGGAATACTGTGGGTCAAAATCGACGTTTGTCATCGAAAGGTCGGCGTAAGACGCGTCAATATTTGGGTATCCTCCGAAAATGTCGACATCGTTGAAAGAAAGTCCTCCGCCATGTATGGTGATGCCATACTCCGCATTGCGTATCTCGCCGTTGGTGAGCGAAAAAGTCCCTCCTTGGATAACTATTCCAAACAAACCAAGCGCCAGATTGTTGTAAAAATCGTCCGGCAACGAACCCACGGAATTGTCGCCTATGTTCGTGAAATAAATCTTTTCGTCCGGTGTGCCGTTTGCGACGACGGCTCCGGATATGTACAAATCTCCGCCGCCAGTGAATTTAAGGACGACGCCCGGGTCAATGGTAAGCGTCACACCACTTGGAACGGTAAAATTGTTTTGGATAAGGTATGGGCTTTTATCGATAGTCCATTCGGTATCGGTGGAAATGGTGCCGTAATCGACGAGTGTGTAGGCATGAACGAAAATCGGCGAAACGAAAAACAAAATCGCGCCACATACGTAAAACGTAATAAGTTTTTTCATTTCTTTCCAAATAAATTTCCGATCCAGGAAGTAACCCCGGAGAAAAAATGGTCAGCACTTCCTCTTGGAATCGTATATATCACCGCGGCGGCGGAAGAACTTGCCATATTCCCCGTGATTTCCGGCGAAGAGGATGACTGTACCGACGCATTCGAGGAAACTTCAGACGACTTTGTTTCCCGCAAGGACTTGGCGAAGGAAGGTGCCGCCGCACTTTCCTTCGCCAAGGCTTCGCTGAATTTTTCCGTAAAAATTTTCTGAAAGTCAGCAACACCAATACCGCTCGGTAACACCACAGACATATCTCTCGCCGCCGCGCCCGTTCCCACGGGCGCGGCGACTGTCTTCGACACGGAAGAATTTCCTAAAGTGACCTCCCCGACGAATTTTCGCGTTTTCATCACCTGTGCCGGCACAGTGACAGATGAATGAGACGCGATGATGGTATCTTGTGGAACCGTAAACCTGCCTTGGGCGTCAGCGACAACCCATCCGCCGAGATTAATCTCGTCGTCTCCGTTATTTGTTATTACGACGGAGTCACTCGTCGCATTTGAGATAGCAACGTTCGGGGTAACGACTTTGATTTTCGCTTCGGCCACCGCCTCATCGCCATACCGACTGGCGGAAACAACAACGATGTAATTTCCCGGATATTCATACGTATGTGTCGCGGATATTCCATTCCATTCCGTACCGTCGCCAAACGCCCAATGAAAAAGCATCCCCGAAAACGAAACGCTCTCCGGAATGAGTTTGACGTTGAAAATCACTTGCTCGCCCGCCATGACAAGACGATTCCTGCCAATGCTTATATTGAAAGGTTCATTGTCCGGACCTTCATACAAAACTTCCTGGCTCGAATACGCGGCGGATGAATCGGAACCGTTTGAAGAAGTATTTGAAGTCGAGCTGGCGGTTGAATTGTCGGTTGAAGACGCTGTCGAATTATCCGATGAAGAATCCGACGATGTGCCAGTGACGACGATCGTCTGCGTCGCGGAAAATGTTTTGCCACTCGTTCTGCCTATAGCAGTAACAGTAATGATATATGTCCCGGAAGTTGAATCTTGATAATAAAAGGATCGAGATGCGTCACCTGAACTGATATATAGATTCTTACCGGCAACCGGATTTCTACTTGTATTGGTAAAAAATTGCCCTGTAGCCGATGTCGTAGTCAGAGTTATGTAATTCGTCTCGCTTACGAACTCCGCCGTGCCAGAATTATTTGTTGTCTCAATCTTCAATGGACCAGAAAGAGAATCCGTGGATATTGTTTGAGGGTCAGTTGCGAAGATAAGAGAATTTATATTATTTGAATCTCCGAGAACGCAAAGCGGGGCAAATAGAACGAATATGAGAAATGAAATAAAAAAGTACGTCCGCCGACGCATTGTTTTAAAAAGTTAAAAAATTAAATTTACGGCTTTATATTACTAGTTTCGATTTATCGCAACAAGCAGGCTATGTGGAAAACTTTTGACAAGACCGACCACTGGCTGTAATTTGGATACAGACATGAACATCCCCATTGTTGTCGGGCTCAGCATCCTAAGCGGCGCAGTCATCCCGTCGCTTATGTATTTTCTCACGAGAAGAAAGCTCCAGAAGGCCGAGAGATTAAACCTGGTCATACGAAGAATGGAGGAAATCGACAGGAAAATATTTCTCCTCAGAAGCAATCCTTCGCGCTGGCCGTGCAGCAGCGAGGCGCAAGTCCTCATCCTGCGGAGAGTGGATCTTCACGAGGAATATTGTTTCCTCTTGGGACACCCGTCACTGCGAGACTGCGCTTACACAAGCGAACTCATGAGTTCGGTAATTTCGGCAAAATAGCGCACGGGCGCTATTTTTTTTATTTAATTTTTGACGCAAGTGCCGCCGGCAGTCGAAAAAGAGATTGTGGAAGAGGCGGCGGGAGCACAATGGTAACCAGTCACACACGCGAGAGCCGTCTTAACTGTGCCACCGCACGGCTGCCCAGCGCCCGGAAGGGCTCCCTGCGTGGACGTGGCATTTATCACTTTTATGTTCTTCGGCAAAGCGGCGAACCCTTCCGCGACTGTCGTGCTCGCGGCCGACACGACGTTCTTTGCAAGCGAACTTGCTGTCGAAATATACTGCGGCAAAGTATTCGGATTCGTTTCAACTCCCACGACCGCGAGCGCTCCGAGAACGACGACGATAATCACCAAGACAATAAGGATTGTTTTCATATTTTCTAAGTATACATTAATAATCAACCTCATCGACAAGAAGGCCCTTTCCATCATAAAGCTTTATGGAATCGTCCGGCGAATGCCAAAGTTCGTGGTTCAACCCAAGAAAGACGCGCCATGTCGACTCATTGAAATTGGCGTCGTTCTCGTGATTCCCCACGCAAGCGGCGTAACTAAAATGTTCATCAATATAACTCACGCAATTTTGCTGGAAATTGTTTCTCAAATTCGTGGCGTCCTCTAGTTGCGGGTCGTAACACTGGGAAAGATATCGGACGTAGTTGTAGCAGACATCGGTAACGGCGTTTATGCCCGGCTCGTTTTGAGGCAGAGGGCAATCGTTAGAGAGTTGCGGGTCAAACGGATAGGTGTAGTTGAGATAACCAGCGCAGATGTTGGCGCGAAACGACGTGGTGATTTTAAACGGATACGCGACAAACGGTCCTCCGGTTGTGACGATAGCGGTATCGCCCGGTTGAAGAATTATCGGTCCCGTGACGAAATTGCCCGACGGGTCGAGGAAATTGGTACCGTTCGGAATCGTGACTTTTTCCGGCGTGATGTTGACCGCTTGGTTGCCTGTCGTTTGAATCGGACGAGTGCCGTACGCATTCTCCAAAGTCCAGCCGGAAATATCGACGCTCGATTGGCCGTTGTTTGAAATTTGTATGTATTCGTCGTTTGGCTGATATGTCGACGCCGCGTCGCCCGACGAAATCTGTATGGAGCCCTGATACGGAGAACCCGACGAGGAGTTCGAGGAACCGGATGTCGGCAAAGAATTTTCCGAAGGAATGTTGGGAAACAGATTCGGCGCGGAGGAGTTTGAAACCCCGGTGCCGACGGAATTAAACGCCGCTCCCGAAGAGAAACTGTTCCACAAATAGAAGACAAAAAGTATGAGAGCGGCTCCGATGACGAGGGCGAAGAGAACTTGTATGAATCCTGACTGCTTCTTCATATATATAAGTATAGCAAATGTAGACCCGCCTTCGCGAAGCGCTTCAGCGAGGCAAGCAACGCAAAAGCCGCCCGTGAGGGCGGCTTTTGCTGAAACTATGTCAAACCTTGCGGTCCAACAATAATCTCTAAGCTATCACTAAGGAAGTGATACCTGAGCTGTTCTCCATGAGGTCAAACCATTCATGAAGCTCGAGGTTGACGAGGCGGTACCATTAGTTGACCAGTTGATGCTATCAAGACCGACAGCATACGTATTGGTCGGGACGAACACGCCAGCCGTGGTCTTGTTCTGGAATGTGAACGTGACCGGAAGCTGGATAGTGTTGTTCTGCTGGAGTTCAAATGCATCAGCTCCGTAAGGAAGACTTGACGAAATGACGCCAGATGAAGGAACCGTCCAACTTGTTACAGCACTATACGTTGAGGAAGCGAGGCCTTGGGCCGAACCACCTGCGTATATGTCGAAGTTAAACATTCCAGCGTTGCCAGCCGCGGCGTTCTGATTGAAGAAGTACACATTCGTGCCAAGGGCCTGAATCTGTACGTTGAACGTAGCGAGAGCTGTCGTCGTTGACTGGTTGTTCTGCAACGAGCTTGTCTGGGTCGTTATTGTCGGCGTGCCTACAAGAGAGAAGACCGGACCGGCTGACGTAACAACTACGCTGTTACCAGTCGCTGAACCTGTCGGGGTAACAGTATTGCCTTGAGAGTTCTCAGCAACAATGAAGCCGCTTGTGACAGTCGCGTACCAGGTTCGTGACGAGGTGTTGGCATTTTTGATGTCAACCTTGATCGTGAACGGCTGGGTCGTGTTCTGCGGAATCTGGTAATTGACATTGGTAAAGGCAGCCGTACCGTACTGGCCTGTGCCGTTGTACGAGATAGCAGCAGAGCTTATCTGATTGCTACCAGCGTAAAGGTAAGCCGTTGTGGCGGATGCCGTACCTGAACCGGAAGTGCCGTTGAGACCGGCAGTAAGGTTGTCAAGCTGGACCCAGTCTTTCTGAGCATAGAGGTCAAAGACGAGGGCCGTCTGACCGTCAAGCTCAGTGCTGAGCGCGCCTTGCGTAGCGACAGATTGCACCTGAAGCGGGGTTGCCGAGTCAGTTGAAAGCTGAAGAGTCGCGTTGCTGGCAAGAGACTTGTTGACCGTGACCGTGTTGTAGATTGTTCCTGAAGGTCCGTACTGGTCAACACCTGCGCCGTCTACGCCACGGATACCGTTCTGGTCAATTGAAACTTTGACGGCTGAGCCGGCAAGAGTTGAATCAATTGAGCTGTAGAGGTCACCCTTGACGGTAAGAACATGGACCGAGTTGTCGCCCGGAACCGTGTAATTGAATCCGCTGAAGGTGAGGAAGTAAGTATTCGTGCCGCCCGAAGTTGATGTCTGCTTCGTGACCGTATTACTGTTAAGCGCAGCCTGCGCCAAGACGGCACCGGTGTCGCTTACGAGGTAAAGGGTTGAGAAGTACTTCGTGTAGAACGTTGTAGCCGTACCGAGGTCAAGCTGAACGCGCTGAATGGTGATAGGAGAAAGCTGAGCTTGGAGTTTGATTCCAAGGAGAGCGTCCTGCGAATCAGCTTCATAGACGTTTTGGCCTGACGACGGATTTGATGCGAGGTTGACGGTAAGAATACCTTCAACGCCGGTATTCGTAACCGATGTCGAAGTTGTATTCGAACCTGTTGACGAATTGGTCGTCGTGGTCGTCGTGGTCACTGACGTGCTTGAGCCGTTAAGCGAAGCGCGGGTGAGCGGACCGACGAAGCCAGTTGACGGGATACCATGAGCAGTCTGGTAGCTAACGACAGCTGCCTTGGTGATTGAACCAAAGTAACCAGTGGCCGGTGAAACACCGAGCGCATTCTGGAGAGCTGTGACGTCTGCGCCTGTCGAACCAACCGTGAGGTTAGTGTTGTAGGCGTAGGACGGAGCTGAGGTCGTTGATCCCATAGCTGCGACTGCGGCCTGTGCTGCAGCAAGCTTGTCCGGGGCAATGACGCCAGCCGCTACTAATACCTGCAAAAGTTGCGAGATGCTGATACCCTGTGCCGATGCAACCTGTACAGATGCTCCGAGGAGGAGGGTCGCCGCAAGTCCGAGACCTACGACAGCCGAGACCATCTTCGAAGTCTTTATTGAATTGATAGTCATACTTTTTGATTGTTTGATAATTCGACGAATGTCCGTGCTGTTAAATTAATAAGAACGAACAGACGAAGTTTTAATGCGACGCCGAAGCGTCGCAAGCGAACGAATAATAATGCCCGTCACGCGAAGCTATTCGACTGCTTGAGCGAGACGTTTTTGTCCGTTTTCACTTTCGTAAAAACGGACGGAAACTACTATCCTTTCCGCCTCACTTTTCGTGCGGCGATTCGATGCGCATTTCATACGCGCCGAATCGCCGCACCAAAGTCGACGAGGGACAGAAAAGCTAGATAACTGATTATGTGTAATAACAATTGCCTATCTCTGGATATTCAATTGTCAACGAACCGCAGGCAAACATATTGCCTTGCGACCAATTATATATTGACGGCGGTAAGCCGTAAAACATACAAATGTGGATAACCCCCATAAAACCGAAAAACCAAAGTAATTACTCGGTTTTCGGTTTTATTTCAACGGGTTTATCCAGTCCTTCCATACTATACTACGATTGACTCGAGGTCAATGACGCAAATAATGGCTTACTTGAAGCTTATTGGACCAGAAAATAACGAGACCAGCGCCTGTCCCCTTCTTTTCTTATGGATCCTTTGGCAACCAAAGAAAGCAATTCGCGCTGTATGGTTTTCTCACTGACACCCGGGATTACCTGCACAAAGTCCTTTATGCCCAGACCGCCTTTTTTCTTGAGCATATCGATAATAACGTTCTTTCTGTTTGTGTCCTTTACGTCTCCTCCTATCGAAACCTGTCGTTTGGGAACTTTATTTGAATAGCCTGTATTTTTGTCCTTTTGTATTTTGCGATTGCTCACAAAGGACACATTTGATTGATTTTTGTCGTATTGGACATCCACTCCCGCCGGTCGCTCCAAAAGACTCTTCGTTTCAAAAAAATCCGGAGCAAAAACGCTTACTTCCTGTTTTTTTTCGCTTTCGGAAATCATAGCCAAAAGGTTTTCGAATTCCCTTTTTAGAATGTCGTAATTCATTTCCGAAAAAAGACCGCTCTGGCGAGCCACTCCCGAGAGAGAAATGATTTCGGTGGCGACTGACTGATGGTCGCGCAGTATTTGTCGGCGTTCTTCAAGAGAGACAAAGTTTAAGAGAGTCGAGAGCTCCAAAAGTTCGAGGGCTTTCTCGCGAACGGACCATTTGAGAGGTTCATTGTCCTTTATAAAATTGGAAACGACGTAGACGGCGGCAACAAGTTTCTCCGTTTTCTTGTGAACAAAAGCGAAATGGGCACGGCTATCAAAAACGGTCATACCGGCTATTGGTCTTTGATTATCTTGATTATTTTGTTCGTCCTTTTGATTTTCCATGGGATGTCCTTTAATGTTTTAAGAGATTTTTTCTGTCCTTTGTATAAATTTATAGCTGATGTCCATTATAAGAATGTCCCAAATAAAAGCAAGGGATATGGGCGTGCGGTATGCGAATATATTTTCTAGAAAACTCGCTTTGCTCAAACATTCTCGAAAATATATTCGCATACCGCACGCCCGACTCGTTTCTTTCTGTTATAATTTGATGACATGGCAAAGAAAAAAGCGGTAAAGGAAGAAAAAAAACGCATTGGCGGACTGCGGGATGAAGCCCTTCAGGGCGTCATCGCCATCGTCGCGTTTGTTGTCGCAATATTTACGCTTCTCGCGGCGGCGGCAAAGGCGGGAGTGGCGGGAACATATACGTATGATGGACTTCACTATCTTCTCGGCGTCGGCTATTATCTTTTGCCGGTTATTCTCGTAGTCCTCGGCATCGCATATCTTAAAAACATCAATCAACGTTTCGACACGCTTAAACTCATTGGTTCGGTTCTCTTTCTTCTCTCGTCTCTCGGTCTTCTCGACATAGCGCAGTCGGGGAAAGGCGGCGTCCTAGGGTCATGGGTCTCATATCCGTTTCTTAAATTTTTCGCCACGACGGCGAGCGTCATTTTTCTTTCGGCAATTCTCATCGTCTCGGTCATCATCGCCTTCAACGCCGAAATCGACATCGCCGGTTTTTTCTCCCGCTTAAGACATAAGGAAAAAGACGACGAGGAAGTATCCGGGGAAGATGAAGCATTCATTGCGATGCCTCTCGAAGACGAAGAAAAGGAGCCAGAGCAAAAAACGTTGCCGACGGCAAAGAAAATAAAGGAAGAGAAAGTGAAAATCGCCGCAATCGAGGAAAACGACTCCTTCATCAAACCGTCGACGCGGAAAAAAGATTATACCTATGTTCCCCCGCCACTCGATCTTCTTGAACGCGACCACGGCACGCCGGGTGTCGGAGACGTTCGCGGTAACGCCAACATTATAAAGAGGACGCTTATGAATTTCGGCATTGACGTCGAAATGGACGAAGTCTCCATCGGACCATCCGTCACGCGCTACGCGCTCAAACCTGCCGAAGGTGTGAAGCTCTCTAGAATCGTGGCTTTGCAAAACGACCTCTCTCTCGCGCTTGCCGCCCACCCGCTTCGCATTGAAGCGCCGATTCCGGGCAAATCGCTTGTCGGCATTGAAGTACCGAACTCGACCAAGACGATTGTAGGTTTAGGTACGCTTCTTTCAAGCGAAGAGTTCCGCGTCTCCGACAAACCGCTCCTCATCGCTCTCGGTCGCGGCATAAGCGGCAAATCCCACTTCGCCAATCTCGGCAAAATGCCGCACGCTCTCATCGCCGGCACGACCGGTTCCGGAAAATCCGTCTCTATTCACATGATTATCACTTCCCTTCTCTACCGAAATTCTCCGGCAGAACTCAAATTCATCATGATCGACCCGAAGCGCGTCGAGCTCACGCTTTATAAAGGTATTCCACACCTCCTCACGCCAGTCATTACCGACGCCAAAAAAGCTATCCTCGCTCTCAAGTGGGCGGCGAAAGAAATGGACCGACGCTATGACATTCTCGAAGCAAACAAGGTCCGCGACGTCGACTCGTATCACAAAAAAATCGCCGGTGAAGCGTCGAAAAAGAAAAACGACGAAGAAACGCCGGACACTATGCCGTTTATCGTCATCATCATCGACGAATTGGCCGACATTATGACGACCTATCCGCGCGAACTCGAAGCGGCGATCGTCCGGCTCGCCCAAATGTCGCGCGCGGTCGGCATTCACCTTCTGCTTTCGACACAGCGTCCGTCAGTCAACGTCATTACCGGCCTCATCAAGGCGAACATTCCCGCGCGCATGGCTTTCCAAGTTTCCTCCCAAGTCGATTCACGCACGATTCTCGATACTATCGGCGCCGAGAAGCTCCTCGGCGCCGGCGATATGCTCTATCTTTCCGGAGAAATGAGCAAGCCGGCGCGCATTCAATCTGCGTACATTTCCGAAGGTGAAGTAAAGAAAGTCGTGAAATTTATCATCAACAATTCCGCCGACGATATTCCGAACGAACTCAATTTGACCGAACAAGCCGTCGCCGATAAAAACGTCCTCTTTGATTCGGTTGTTGACGGCGATGTCGAAGACGATGACGAACTCTACGAAGACGCGAAAGCCGCCGTCATCGAAGCCGGCAAGGCTTCAACGTCGTACATTCAAAGAAAACTGCGCGTAGGCTATTCGCGCGCCGCGCGACTCATGGACATCCTCGAGGAACGCGGTGTTATCGGCGGCGCCGACGGAGCCAAACCTCGCGAAATCTTGGGCGCAACCTCCGAAAATATAGAAGACAATCAAAAACCGCCGGAAGAGAGCCAATGACCCAAAGAGAAATCGTACGAAAAAGAATCCGCGTCGCGATTATCGTCATCATCGCCTTGACGCTCATATCGTACGCAATCTTTCAGGCGCGAAATCTCGCTTTGGGTCCAATTATTTCGATAACGGAGCCCGTAAACGGCGAAACGCTTTCGACAACAACGGTAACAATCGCCGGCACGGCGGAAAACATTTCTTTTATGACTCTTGATGGACAGCAGATATTCACCGACACGAACGGAAACTTTAGCGAAGACATTATTCTTTCCAAAGGATATAATATCGTAACGATTTATGGACGCGATAAATTCGGCAAAGAAATAACGAAAACTTTGCAATTAACGGAACAATAAATTTTTATATGGCGAAGAAAAACGAAAAAATCGCGGTTAAAGAAGTTAAAGAAAAAGAAGTAGAAAAAATCCGACCAAATATGGACGATACCTTGGCGGCCATACGAACAAAATTCGGCGAAGAGTCGATAATGATGCTCGGAGAGAAACCGAAAGTTGATTTTGACGTCATACCGACCGGCTCGATAGGACTCGACGCCGCGCTTGGCGTCGGCGGCATTCCCCGCGGCCGCATCATTGAGATTTTCGGACCCGAATCTTCCGGCAAAACAACACTGGCCCTCCACATCGTCGCCGAAGCGCAGAAGAAAGGCGGCATAGCGGCGTACATAGACGCCGAACACGCGATGGATCCGGAATACAGCAAAAAACTCGGCGTTAAAATCGACGACCTCCTCATTTCCCAGCCGGACACGGGCGAACAAGGTCTCGAAATCGTCGAGTCGCTCGTTCGTTCAGGAAAAGTAGACGTCATTGTCGTTGATTCTGTGGCGGCACTTACTCCAAAAGACGAAATAGAAGGCGATATGGGTCAAGCGCAAATGGGCAAACAGGCGCGTCTTATGTCTCAAGCTCTCCGAAAACTCACCGCCATCACCGCGAAATCGAAAACGATAATTATTTTCATCAACCAAATCAGAATGCAGCTCGGCGTGATGTTCGGCAATCCGGAAACGACGACCGGCGGCAAAGCTTTGAAATTTTACACGTCGATTCGTCTCGATATCCGTCGCATCGCCCAAATCAAAAAAGGTGACGAAATCATGGGCGGCCGCGTAAGAGTAAAAGTCGTCAAAAACAAAGTCGCCGCACCGTTCAAACAGACGGAATTTGACCTTATGTATAACGAAGGTATTAGTAAAGAAGGCGAAATCATCGCTTTGGGAGAAAAGATGGGTATCATCAAAAAATCCGGAAGCTCGTACAAATACGGCGAAGAATCCCTCGGTCGTGGCTACGATGCAACCAGGCAGTTTCTGAAAGAAAACAAAAAAATCGAGAATGCGATATTAAAAGAAATAAAGCACGGCTTGGAAAAAGGCGCGAGCGAAACGGCGCCAGTCGGCACGATAAACGAAGACTGATATGAAAATCCTTTTTTGGCTCGCAATCATAGTCGTCGGCGCCTTGATTCCACTCCTTCCGACATACAATGTTACTCTCTCGATTCCTCTTTGGATTATTGTTGTCTTCATCGGCATTTTTGGATTCATCAAAACGCTTCTGTAAGTGGACTTTTCTTCACGGCTCGGATAGTATGGATTTTCTAATTCCCGAAAAATAAAATGCTTGAATACAACGAAATCCTGCCGAAAAAAGTCATTCTCGTCGACGGAGAGCCGTACGAGGTCATTGACGCGCATATTTTCAGAATGCAGCAGCGAAAGCCGCAAAACAAAGCCAAGCTCAAGGGCGTGATAAACGGCCGCGTCGTCGAACTTACGTTTCATCAGGCGGAAAAAGCCGAGGAAGCGGAAATCGAGGAAAAAGAAGTGAAATATATGTATCAAAGCCGCGGCGATTGGTGGTTCTCCGCGCCGGACAATCCAGCCGACCGTTTCAAACTTTCCGAAGAAGTCCTCGGTGTTGGCAGAAAATTTCTCAAAATCGGTTCGGTCGTCACGGCGCGCATTTTTGACGACAAAATTTTCGGCGTGAAGCTTCCCGTCGTCGTCGAACTCAAAGTCACCGAAGCGCCGCCAGCCGTCCGCGGCGACACCTCAAAAGGCGGAAACAAAATCGTCACCGTCGAGACGGGCGCGACAGTAAACGCTCCCCTTTTCATAAATGAAGGAGACATCATAAAGATCAACACTGACACGGGAGAGTATCGAGAAAGAGTTAGCTAAAACAAAAAACCGCCTTTCGGCGGTTTTTTTTATCTCGCGACGTAGGGCATGAGTCCCATAAATCGCGCGCGTTTGATGGCGGCAGCGAGCTTACGCTGGCTTTGGGCCGAAACGCCCGTACGCTTTCGCGCCATAATGCGTCCGTGCGGATTTATGAATCGTTCGAGAATCGTCACGTCTTTATAGTCTATTTCCGTGATGCCGTGCTGCTTGAAGAAGCACTGATTTGTTTTTTCTGCTGTGGTAATCATATTTTTAATTTAATTTAGAATGGTATATCTTCCGGCTTTATGTCCTCTTCGGGATATTCAATCGTATCGAGTTCGGCTTCTTTCGCCGGCTTGCCTATTGTGGATTTTGCGGAGGCGGGAACGCTTGCTGAAGCTCCTGCGCCCCCCGGCTTTTGTCCAAATTGGACGCGATCGGCGACGATTTCCGTGCGGTACTTTTTCTCGCCGCTCGTTTTGTCGTCCCAACTTCGAGTCTGCATTCTGCCTTCGACGAGCACTTGCTGACCTTTGCGCAAATATTGCGCCGAGGTTTCCGCCTGTCGGCCAAAGACGACGATATTGTGGAACTGTGTGTCTTCTTTTTGCGCACCTTCCTTGTCGCGCCAAACACGGTTTGTCGCGACGCCAAACGTCGCCACTTGGATACCCGACGGAAGGGCTCGGATTTCCGGGTCGCGCGTCAAGTTGCCGATGATTGTTGCTCTATTGAGATACATAGTTTTTGATATTACCGATAACAAAACTATTCTATCACAAGCTTGTCGATCGACTTGTCGAGCTCTTCCGCCGTCGCTTCCGGCTTCACACTTTCGACTTTCTTGTCAGTCGAAGCGGTGTGTCGAGAGACGCTCGTGCCATCCTTAACAAATTTGTGTCCGTGCATGGTGTTTTCGCGGACGGTCTTGACGATGATGAATCGCAAAACTTTTTCCGAAACATCGAGAGCTTTTTTGAGTTCAACCGCCGCTTTCGGCTCCGCTTCAAACTTTACCCAACCGAAATACGCCGTCTCAAAATAATCGCGTTTCGGTCCCACGACTTTGAGCATTTCGTACGCGAGAGGAATCATTTTCGGACCCTCTTCGCTAATAATCGTCGCGCCAACTTTCCCGAGAATCGCCTTTATGGCTTCCACCTCTTTCGGTAGATTTTCCGGAGAGACAGTTGGTACGATGTGGTATCCCACTTCGTAGACGGTTGCCTTTTCCGTCTTCGTGTCTTCTGACATATTTTTTATTTTCGCTAGCTGATAATCTTGTGTGTCGCTTTGGCTAAAGCTCCTAAACAAGTGTCGTAAAGACTATCAGAAACCGCCTTTTTTGCAAGATTACAGACGGAAAAACTTAAGAGCGTTTTCGAGAAGTTGCGCGCGGACTTTTTCGGAATCTTCATTTCTGATACGGGCGATTTTGGCGACAACGTCGCGAACGAAAAGTGGTTCGTTTCTTTTGCCGCGATTTGGGACTGGCGTGACGAACGGACAGTCTGTTTCGGAAAACATTCGCTCAAGAGGAACAAATTTCACCAGCTTTTCATATTCACGAGCGAACGTAATGACACCCGTAAAAGAAAGATTGAATCCCAAATCAAGAATTTTTTGCGCCGTTTCAACATCTCCGGCGAAGAAGTGGAAATCGCCACGAAGTTTGTTTCCTTCTTTCGCCTTGTATTCACTCAAAATTGCGAGCGTCTCGGCATAAGCTTCACGACAATGAATCATTAAAGGCAAATCGAGTTCTAGGGCGAGTTCTATCTGCGCGCGAAAAACAGAAATCTGTTTTTCGCGCGCGCTTTCTTCCGGCGTCTTGAAAAAATCCAATCCGCATTCGCCAATACCGACAACTTTTTTATTCTTAGCCAGTTTTCGGTAGAAATCCAAATCAAAATCCTCTTTGCTAGTCGGATGCTGCCCGACAATAGCGTACACGCCTTCGCTATATTTTTCCGCAAGCTTTACGGCAAGTTCCGATTCTTTTTTCTCCACGCCGACGTTTATCATCCACACACCGGCATCGAGTGCGCGCTTGATTGTCTCTTCCCTGTCCGCGTCGTAATCGGCAAAATTTAAATGCGCGTGAACGTCTATAAATTTAGGCTGAATACTTTCCATAGTGAAAGAATAGATTCATTCACACAAAAAGAAAAGCCCGCGCACTTTGGTGCGCGGGCGGCGGGAGAACTGTCAGTGCTTGGGAACATAGACCCTGCAGAAAAGCTTGGAACCAAGTAATGACTCTGAAACATACCCAGGTGGAGGAGTTGGGTTTACCAAATAGCTGACCGTGGAACGAAAAGCTTTCTCGTCCCTCGGATTCGAGCAAATCATGGCCATCATCAGCATAACCACGAGAATTCCCGCCCCCAACATCACAGCAACAGATCCCATCGGATCTTCCGAATCTTTGTCTTTCATGAGATTTTATTTTTTGAGGTGCAGTCCATACCAAAAGCGATATGAATTTCCTAAGCCCATTCTAACCACACCAATGTGCTCAAGTCAATAATTTATTCTTTCCTCGCAAAGAGAGGTTTGTCCGGCATTTTATTTTCTTTAACAAGATTTTTTATTGTTGCTGATGTTTCCGGCATAAATGGTTCAAGCATGTCTGCTATTGTGTATAAATTGTGCAATAAAGTAGACACATCTTGTTCCGCTTCTGTCTTGTTTATTTTAATTTTTTTAAACGGTTCTTTTTGTTGAATTAAACTATCTGTTAGAGATATTAACTCGAAAATTATGCCCATGGCTTGAGTGAGATCATAATTTTGTATCTGTGTCTTATATCTAGCATGAAAACCTGTTTCAACGACCAAATTTTTGTTAAACAAAACTCCATAACTTGTCGCCATTTTCATAATGCGAGAAACCAAATTCCCCAAGCCATTCGCTAACCCTGAATTGTAGGCCGCTTTGAAACGCTCCATCGTAAAAGGCGAATCTTCGAAAGAAGAAACTTCGCGCGCGAGAAAATAACGCAAAGCTTCCGTGCCGTATTCGCGTACGATTTCGACCGGACTTATCGTGTTGCCGAGAGACTTGGACATTTTTACGCCGCCTTCGCCCGTGATGAATCCGTCAACAACGACGGTCGCTGTCGGCGGAAGGCCTGCCGCCATAAGCATCGCCTGCCACATCGCCGCTTGGAAACGTGTGTTGTCTTTGCCGCAATATTGCGTCGGCGTGCCGTCTTGCCAAAACTTTTTGAAATTCTTTTCGTCTTTCGGCCAGCCCAAGGCCGAAATATAATTGACCAAAGCGTCGAACCAGACGTACATCACTTGATTTTCGTCTTCAGGCACTGGAATGCCCCAAGACATTTTTGATTTGAGGCGCGAAATACTGAAATCTTCGAGTCCGCGCTTTACAAACTCGCGCATTTCGTTTAAGCGAAAATCCGGTACGACTTTGAAAGTTTTCCCGTCGTAAAGTTTGATAAGTTTGTCGCAAAATTCGGAAAATTTGAAGAAATAATTTTCTTCTTCGATGATTTCCAATTTCAAATTGGGATGAATCGGGCATTTTCCGTCGACGAGTTCCGAATCCGTCTTTTCGAGCTCGCAGCCCACGCAATATTTCGTCTTATAATTTTTCCTGTATATGTAACCCGCTTTGTCCACGCGGCGCCAGAATTCTTGTGCGGCTTTTTCGTGATGCGGGTCGGTGGTGCGAATGAAATGAATATCGTCGGAGAGACCGAGGAGACTTTTCAATTCGCGGAATTTTTTCGAATATTCGTCGATGTATTTTTTCGTCGATATGCCGGCGGCTTTCGCCGCGTCGGCTATTTTCTGACCATGCTCGTCGGTGCCAGTGTTGAAAAAAACGTCAAAGCCTTGAAGCTTTTTCCACCGCGCAACAATGTCGGCGCGGATAATTTCCATGGCAAAACCAATATGCGGTTCCGCGTTTACGTACGGCAATGTCGTCGTTATGTAGAAAGACTTTTTTTGCATGGTGAAATCGCCGCCAGATTATCCCGCGCGGGCGATTTTGTTTTTCTGAACGTCTTCGACGAATTCGACGAGTGTCGCCGCGACCGGCACGGACAAGAGAATGCCTAAGAAACCCGCGAGCTCAAAGCCTATGATGAGGGAAAGGATGACGAGAATCGGCGGCACGCCGACTATTTTCGTCACGACCAAAGGATAAATGAGGTGATTTTCAAATTGGTGAATGATGAGATAGACGCCGACGATGACAAGCGCGAGCGATACTCCCCCGTCGACGTATGTTGAAGCGACGACCGGAATCGCCGAAATGACGGGGCCAAAAAGAGGAATGAGCTCCATAAGACCGGCGAGAAAAGCGAACAAGAGAGCATTTTGAATGCCGAGAACCGTGAGCGCGAGATAAACCAAAATACCGACCAAAATCATAAGCACCAGTTGACCTTGCATCCAAAGGCCGATTTTATTCTGCGTCCGGCGCCAGAGATCGAGAGCGTATTTTTCGTGGCGAATCGGAGTGACGATGCGGAGAAATTTCTCCACGCCGTTCTCCTGCACCGTAAGATAAAAAGAAATCACGACAATAAGGATGAACGAGAGTATGCCGCCGAAAATGAAAGAGACTGTGTTGAAGAAGCCGCCGGAAATATTCGAAATGGCTCCGTTGATTTGCTCGATAGCGTTTGAAATCGAAAAACTCGAATTCGCGAGCTGCTCCGCGACGACATTGGTCGCGTTGACACTCGGAGTGACAGCGTTGGCGGCATTGGTAATTGCCTGACTTCCGGACGGCGCCCACAAGGAAATCGAATCGGCGTAACGCGGCACCGAGGAGAGGAAACTGGACGAATCCTGCAAAAGTAAAGGAACGAAAATATACACTATGCCCGCCAAGACGATACCGGCGACGATATAAATCAAAAAGACGGAAAAAATTCTCGGCATACCCCAGCTGATGAGTTTTTTCGCGCCCGGTTCGACGGCGGAAGCGATGACGATAGCCGTGAGGACGATGAGAACGATGTCGCGAATAAGGTATAAAACGACGAAGAGAAGACAGATGAGTATGACCTTGACGATGGTGCCGGCGGAAATGGAAATCGTTGTGTGTCTTGGTTCTTCTGACATATCGTAAGGATACAATAAAAAAGCCAAAAGAAAAGGCCCGCCGATTTTTGGAAAATCGGCGGGCCTGAAATTCAGACCGCCATCGGGCTGGTCGTGCGGACTCTCGCCTCTCGCCGTAGACGACGGAAGCAAAGATGTCCATCATCAATGATGATGTGGTCGTGGGATGAACCATCCTCCTCATAAACAGGAAGTACTCCATTGAACCACTCAATCGCTCCGGAAGATGTCGATGGCATGTGCAAGAGCATTTCGGCTTCTTTCACGTTCAAATGAACAAGAAGCTTAAGGGGTTCTTCAATGGACGAGACACTCCTATGCCCCAGTATTCCTTTCTCGTCTACCCAATTGAGCGGCAAAATGTGCTCGAGAAAGGATTCGTGCAACGCCTTTTGAAGAAACGATCGTGTGACTCCTTCTTCGCGACAAGAAAACGTAACGCTGTGGATCGGCAATAAAACTTTCGACATAAAAGCCTCCTAGATTTTGATTGTTTGAACTCTGGGTTTGAGCAAAAGATTACCTTCCTACTCCTTCAAAGTCAAGGCTTTTTCGAGTTCGGAATTTTCCCTAAGTGGGCCGACGACGGCGAGATTCATGGTATCGTTTTGAAAAATTCTTTTCGCCACGCGCATGATGTCTTTGGCGGTGATTCCCGAGATTATTTTTTCGTACTCTTCCGGCGTCTTGATTTCTTTTTTGGAAACTTCCTGGTCGGCGAAAAATTCCATCACGTCATCCGACGACTCGAGTCCCATTTTCAGTCCCGCACGCACTATCTCCTGGACTTTCAAAAGTTCGTCTTTTTTCACCGGCTCGTTTTTAAGCCGAGTTATTTCTTCAAGAATGGCTTTGACGATTTCGGAAACGCGCTCCGGCGTCGTGCCCGTGGAGACGAAAAACGAACCAAAATCGGCGAAAGGCATATGGGCGGCGGAAACGTAATAGCCCGAACCCATTTGTTCGCGCAAGCGTGTGAAGAGTCGCGAGCTCATGCCGCTTCGTAAAATGTTGGCAATGCCATTTGCGATGTAGACGTCTTTGTCGAACCGATCGAAACTTCTCCACGCGATGATGAGATGTGCTTGGTCGGTTTCTTTTTTGAAAATAGCGACTTCCGGTCCCGTTTGTTTTTTGTCTTTCGTTTCAAATTGCTCGGTCCACTGACCTTTTTTTATTTTCTTGCCGATTTTTTCGGCGACTTCTAACATTCTCTCTTCGGATAGACCGCCCGCGACGGCAATGACCGTGTTCTCGGCTTTATATTGGCTGTCGCGATACGCGACGAGGGCGTCGCGGGTAATCGCCGAGACGGTTTCCTTGAATCCGACCGTCGGCCGCGCCGCCGGCGTGCCTTTATACATATGTTCCATCAAAATATCGTCTACTTTCGACTTCGGATCGTCGTTATACATATCGATTTCGCCCAAAACGACGCCTTTTTCTTTTTTCATTTCGTCCTCGGGGAAAACGGAATTGAGATAAATATCGGAAATGACGTCGGCGATTTTCTCGAAATGTTCCGCGCCGGCTTTTGCCCAATAGCACGTCTTCTCAAGCCACGTGTAGGCGTTGTATTTTGCGCCGATGGAATCAAGCTCGAGGGAAATCGCGCGTGGACTCGGTCTCTTTTTCGTTCCCTTAAAACACATATGCTCGAGAAAATGCGAAATGCCCGCTTGCTCGGAGGTCTCATAAAGCGCGCCCGTGCACGCGTACATCGCAAATGTCACCGTCGGATTGTCTTTCATCGGCACGAGAATCACTCGGACACCGTTTGAAAGAATGTGTTTTTTGAAATTCATTTTTATTCCAATTTCCTTTTCAAATATTTGCAGATTTCTTTTAGTGGGACTCTTTCCTGCTTTCCCGTATCGCGGTCGCGAACAGTCACCGAATCGTCTTTTTCGATTGTGTCGAAGTCGACAGTCACGCAAAATGGTGTGCCGATTTCGTCTTGGCGGCGATAACGTTTGCCGATGTTGCCGTTGTCGTCGAACTCCACCGCCTCAAACTCTTTTTTGAGTGCCGCGTAGACTTCCCTCGCCTTTTTAACGAGCTCCGGTTTGTTTTTGAGAAGCGGAAAGACCGCGACTTTCACCGGTGCGATTGACGCCACGAATTTGAGATACGTCCTTTTTTCTCCGCCCATTTCGTCTTCGGTGTATGCGGCCGAAAGAATTGCCAAAACCGTTCGGTCGACTCCGACCGACGGCTCGATGACATGCGGAATAAATCGTTCTTTCGTCTCTTCGTCGAAATACGAAAGGTCGACACGCGAGAGCTCGGCGTGAGCCTTGAGGTCGAAATCGGTGCGATACGCGAGACCGTAGAGTTCTTTTTGGCCGAACGGATAATCAAACTCGATGTCGGTCGTGCGCTTTGAATAATGCGAAAGTTCTGATTTTTCATGTTCACGGAGATGGATTTTATTTTTCGGTAGGCCGATTTCGAGACACCAATCCATGCGGAGTTTCTCGAAGCGGTCAAACTCTTTTTCCCACTCTTTGGGATGAATGAAATATTCCACTTCCATTTGTTCGAATTCTCTGGCGCGGAAAAGAAAATCTCTCGGGGCGATTTCGTTTCGAAAGGCTTTGCCGATTTGCGCCATACCGAACGGGAGTTTCGGGTGGAACGTGTCCAAAATATTTTTGAAATTGACGAACATTCCCTGCGCCGTCTCGGGTCGAAGATACGAGACCGAGTCGGCACTCTCAACAGCGCCGACATTCGTCTTAAACATCATATTGAATTGCCTTGCAACGCCTAATTTGCCGCCGCAGTCGGGACATTTTTCTTTGTCGGGAACCTGGTCCGCACGAAAACGGTGTTTGCACTTCGAACATTCGACAAGCGGATCGGAAAATCCGGCGACGTGGCCGCTCGCCTTCCAGGCGTTTTGATTCATCAAAATCGCGGCATCCATGCCGTACATATCCTCGCGGTCGGTGACGAATTTCTTCCACCAGGTTTTTTTAACGTTGTTTTTGAGAGAAAGACCGTACGGACCGTAGTCCCACGTGCCGGCGAGTCCGCCGTAAATTTCCGAGCCTTGAAAAACAAAACCGCGTCTCTTGCAGAGAGAAATGATATTTTCCATGAGGGCATCAGCTTTGGTTGTTTCCTTCTTCATATTGATAGACTATCCGAAAATTATTTATTGTCCAACGACATCGTCGCCGTTGACGAATGTCGGATCGCTCGAGAGGAGCGTTGTGACGTTTATCGCCGAAGCGGAGACCGGAACACCGGCAAAATCGTCAATGCCGCTAATCGTCGAGGCGCTCATGAGAGTCGGCGTGCTTCCGACTTGCGTGACCGACGGCGTGAGGGCCACTTGAAAATCAAGCTCGGACGTGGCGCCGGATGCCAGGGCTCCGAGATTCCAAATGATGTCGCCCGTCGATGATGAATACGAGACGTCCGCGTTTGAAGAATTCGTCACGCCGGTAAAGATGACGTCCGGCGGAAGCGTAGCGGAAACTTTCACGCCCGAAACGCCGTTCGACGTATTTGCCGCCGTCCAGATGACGGTGTAGTCGGTCGTCTGGTTTGCTTTCGGCGGAAGCGGTCCTGAATTTTGCATCGCCAAAGAGGAGTGTACCGCGCGAGCCGAGAGCGAAAGATTGGAAACGATTTTTACTGTCTGCGTCAGCTCAGAAGAGACGCTCTGCGAAACGTTCGACTGATCGACTCGCTGCCCTTGGGCCGCAAGGTCAAGTTCGATCGTGGCGTTGTTCATATTGGCGATGTTCGGAAGCGAAGAAAAACTGAAATGGAATTGTCCCGAATCTCCCGGAGCGATGAGAGAAAGCGTCGGCACTCGTCCGCCATCCCACGTGATGGTATCGGTCTGCGAATTGTAATAACCGTCGGACGTGGTGACCGACGACGGGTCGAAAGCGCTTCCCGAAAGAGCCACGACGATTTGTCCGTTCGTGATGCGCGTCGCTCCGGTGTTTTGCCAATTGACGACGGCGTTGATGATTTTTCCCACCGGCGCGGCATAGGTCGGACTGTTTTGTCCGTCGAGGGATATTGTCGCGGCAAGGAACGGTTTCTCTATCGAAACGGTGTGGCTGGCGGAAACTATTGTCGTGCCGATGGCTCCTTGACCGTTTGCGAGACCGACAATAGCTCCGATGACGTCCTGGTCGCCGTCTTGACCGTCGATTTTTCCGGAGACGTTGACCGTCGTCGTGGCGCCCGGAGCCAAGTCGCCCAAGTCCCAAATATTTTGTCCGGACGAAGGTGACGGGTCAGAGGCAAGTGTCGTCCAACCGAACGGATATGTCAGTTCCAAAGCGACACCGTTTACGATATTCGTGCTGTTAGAAGAAACGGTGAACGAAAGAGTCAACGGCTCTCCGGCGTTCACGCTGTCGAGTCCGCCGACGGAGACGGACAGAGGCGACGAGTTCAAAGTGACACTGACATCTTTTTCTTTATAGAAAACCGCGTTCGAATCGGCCGTGCGATATTCGACCGTAAATTTCACCGTCTCCGTGGAACCGGAAGCGCCGAAGAAAATCGCCGAGAACGCGCCTTGGGCGATTTGGTTTGCGTTTATCGTGCCGAGAGAAATATCCTGCCGGCCGGCATCGTTTGCAGGCGCGGTGGGATTTTTGGCGCCGGCAGGAAATTGAACAATAAGGTCGACAAACTGGATGGCGGTCTTGTTTTTATTTTGAACGGCAATCGAGAAATTCGTCGGGTCGCCGCCGGCGACGGATGCCGGTCCGGTCACGGTCATATCGACGTTGTCGGACGAGACGAAAACGCTACCGCCGAGAAAAGAATACGCCGCGACCGCAACGGAAATCAGAAAAAGACCGAGGGCGCACCAAAAAAGGACTCTGTAGGTTTTTTTTGGGGACGGCAAGACATATCGCGCGGTCGGCTTTTCTTCCGGCACCCAATCGGCGACAACGGGCGCCTCTTCCGGAATATGAACATCGTGGCGGACGCCTTCGGAACGCACAGCACGGCGCGTGTAGAGCGAGCCTCGCGCTCTGTCTATGGAACTTTTGTTTTTGTCGCCGGGAAGTGACATTGGCTCACATTATAACACGTGCTAGAGCTGGCTTTCGCGGATGGAATCGTTCACCAAAGAGACGGCGCGACGGGCGAGGGGAGCGAAACGCGAAAGCATTTCGCGCGAGAATTCCGGGCTTTTGAGAAATTCGTCGAAGGGGTCTTTGGGGTCGACGTAGCCGAGCTCATGAAGAATTTTGAGCACGAGTCCGATTTCAAAAGACAAAACGTCGCTTTCATCCGCCTCGGGCAAAATAGCATACGCGGCAGAAAGAATCGAGAAAAGTTTCGGGTCGACTCGCTCGCCTTTCACAAGTCGGGAGACGAGAGAGGCGGCGCGGACAAATGCTTTGCCGCACGGCGTTTTAAAATCCGGCAGAGTGCCGGTGCGGCGAGCAGCAACGATACGCCAGACGTCTTTACCTCGCACCAAACTGACGTGAACGAGAGAGAAATTGACGATATGCGGACGAAGTTTCGATTCCATTTTTCGCACCGCTATGGCGCTTCCCCGTATCATTCCGAAGTCCTCCGTGTATAAAGAAAAAACTCTGTCCGCTTCGCGACGAGAATACGATTCCAAAACAAAAGCTTCCGTTTCGTAAACTAAATACACACATACATTTTAGCAAACAAAAAGGGCGCGCGTTTCTCTGAAACGCGCGCCCGTGATTTCCCCGCTTGGGTAAAATCAGGCCACAGCCCTCTGGCCACTGATCATGTCCTCGAGGCTCCTGAAGCCATCCCCGACTGGCGGATAGACTGGGGCCGGCTTCGGAGCGGTGCGGTGGCGAATCTGCCCCATCGCGCGGGAATACTCCTTCCGAAGTCCCCAGGCGTGAGACCAGTATCCGTCCGGTCCTTTGGAGAGAAACATGATTATGTCTTCCCCGACCCTCGGGGCTCCCGCCGGCTCCTGCGTGAACTCCGGATGATTTTGTCCGGCGAGGATTTCGAAACCGTGCTTGGCGTTGAAATAGACCTCGAGACCTTCGCTTGTCCGGGCAAAGCCGAAATCATGACCCACGCGCTTAACCGTGCCGATTGCGAAACCGTCAATGATGATGTTGTTTTTCATAAACCCTTTCCCTATAACAGAACTAAGCACCACCAAAAGAAGCCTTGGGCATTCTTTCCGCGCGTATGCGCGAATATATCTCTCAATGTGCTTTGTTATATATTGTATACTTTATTTGACTTATTGTCAATAGCGTTATAAAGCCTTATTTCTTATTATTTTGAGCTTAAACAAATATTCTTCAATTTTGATGGGTTCGGTTTCTGAAACGTTTTGGTGTTTGATTTCCGCGACATTGGCGACCTTCTTGAGTTCTCTTTCAGCCTTGGCGACAAATTCTTTGCCTTTTTCGTCGGAATCGACAAAAAGAATCACTTCATCGACGACGGAAAGTCCGGCGGATTTGCGGAGCTCTTGCACGGCGCGGACAAATTCGCGTACGCTTCCCTCTTCGCGAAGCTCCGGCGTGATGGTCGTATCAAGAAAAATTTCCGTCGGTAAACTCGGATTAACTTTGACCGATTTGACGTTGAGCTCGTCTTTCATGAGATCGGAAGCGGTGACCGCGACTTTCGTTTCGAATCGACTGAGTGGTTGGCGAACTTTTATTCCCGCTTTGGCGCGAGCTTCAAGACCAAGGGTAATGAGTCTGCGTGTTTCTTTCATTCCTTCTATCAATTGGGCATCGGCCGCCGTAGGTTTTGCGAAGGCGGGCCAATTTTCGAGATGGACACTCTCTTTCGCGTCGTCATCTTTAACTTTTCCGAAAAGATACTCCGCATAGAAAGGCGTGAAAGGCGCCATGATTTTCGAAAGTTCGCAAAGGACGTATCGCGTGGTCATGAGCGCCGATTTTTTGTCAGCTTCGTCGTCCGATTTGAATCTGTCTCGGCTGCGACGGATGTACCAATTGGACATATCATCGACAAAATCGAGAATTGGCCGCGAAGCTTTGTCGATTTCGTATTTTTCCAAACCTTCGGTCGAAAGCGCCGCCGTTTCCGAAAGTCGGGCGATTATCCATCTGTCCAAAATATTCTCCGACACCTGTTTTTCGTCGCGCGATGATATGTCCGTCGCGTATAATTCGTAAAAAGCCAAAACATTGTCGAGGCGTTGTAAAAGTTTTTTTGAAACTTCATCGATCCCCTTCTCCGAGAAACAGACATCCTCGGCGCGCACGGCCGGAGACGACGCGAGAAAATAGCGCAGAGCGTCAGCGCCGTATTTTTCTATAATCGGCACAAGCGGCGGAAAATTATCCTTTGATTTCGACATCTTTGAGCCGTCTTCGGCCAGGACGATACCGTTTACCACAACGTTTTTGTAAGGCGATTTGCCGAAAAGAGAAACGCCGAGGACGATCATTGAATAAAACCATCCTCTCGTCTGGTCGAGACCTTCGGCGATGAAATCCGCCGGATAGCCTTTCGAGCCGAAAAAATTCTTTGGCTGGAATTCTTTCGTTTCGAAGGGATAATGGGCTTCGGCAAACGGCATCGAGCCGGACTCAAACCAGCAATCGAAAACTTCCGGCACGCGTTTCATTTTTCCTCCGCACGCGCAATTAAGCTCGATATGGTCGATATACGGACGATGAAAATCGACATTGAAATCTCTGTCGTGGGGCATCGGGACAAAATCGACTTTTTTAAACTCGGCGTTTTCCAAAAACTCTCCGTGTTTGACCGTGTTTCTCGGCGCGACTCCCAAAATCGCCTGGTTGAGAACGAAAAGCGGCGCTTCGTGACTAACGATGATGATTGTTTTTCCACTATTTTTTTTGTCGAGCTCATAGAGCGTCGAGAGCATTCTCTTTCGGACGTCGAAAAGTGTTTCACCGCCTTCGGGCGCTTTGATAAATCTGTCTTGATACGTGCCGATGAAGCCGTGATACTCGCTCCATGGCTTGCCGTCGAAAATTCCGATGTTGAGTTCTCCAAGCCGGACGTCGTACTCGATTTTATTTTTCGGATAGCCAATGTTTTCCGCCAAAACTTCCGCCGTTTCTTTCGTTCTAACGAAAGGCGACGAAACGATGAGGTCTATTTTTTCTCTGGAAAGTCTTTTTGCCGATTCGACAACCCGACGTCTGCCTTTTTCGGTGATATCGTCTTTGTTGTGAACTTTGACGCTCGCGAGCCCTAGGACGTTGCTCTCGGACTCGCCGTGACGCATGAAAATATATTTGTTTTTTGGTTTCGAAAATTTCCGTATGTCGGTAAGAGAGCCGATGACACGCGTTCGTTTGCAATCCTCGCAGCGCCACACGGGAATCGGCGCGCCCCAAAATCGCGTCCGTGAAATGGCCCAATCGCGGGCGTTTGAGAGCCAATCGCCGAATCTGTTTTGACCGATTTCTTCCGGCACCCATTTCACTTTCTTGTTTTGGGCCACGAGCTTGTCCTTGAAATCCGTGACTTTCACGAACCACGAGCTCGCGGCGTAATTGAGAAGCGGCGTGTCGCAGCGCCAGCAGTGCGGATACGGGTGGACGATTTTTTTCTTTTCGAAAAGCGTCTTGTGCGCCGCCAAGAATTTCAAAACTTCGATATCGGTCTTTTGCGGGTCGTCTTTCGGCTTGACGTGAAGTCCGGCGAAATCTTTTACTTCCGGTTTGAACACTCCGTCCATCGAAACGTGTTGAACAAACGGCAAATCGTATTTTTGTCCTAGTTTCATATCGTCTTCGCCGAATGCCGGAGCGATGTGGACGATACCGGTGCCGTCAGTCGTCGTCACGAAATCCGCCGCATAGACCTTAAAGGCATTTTTATAATTTTTGACCGTATCGTTGTCGTAATATTCGAAAACCGGTTCATATTCTTTTCCGACCAAATCCCGACCGAAAACTTTTCCTGTCGTTTCATATTCTTTTCCGGCGAAAGCCTCAACGACTCTGTCTTCCGCGACGATATATGTCGCGTCTTGCCACAAAACTTTCGAATAGGCGATATTCTCGCCAACCGCAAGGGCGACGTTTCCGGGAAGAGTCCACGGAGTCGTCGTCCAGGCAAGTAAAAAAGTGTTCGGTTCGTCTACGAGCTCGAACTTCACGTAGACAGAAATGTCCGTGACGTCTTTGTATCCCTGACCGACTTCAAAATTCGAAAGTGTCGTCTCGCAGCGCGGACAAATCTGCATCGACTTGTATCCTTCGTACAAAAGATTTTTCTCGTGAAGCGTTTTGAAAGCCCACCAGACGCTTTCGGTGTATGAAGCGTCCATGGTCTTGTAGTCGTTTTCCATATCCACCCACCTGCCCACGCGCGGAATAATCTCTCGCCATTCTTTTTCGTAGCGAAGAACGCTCTCGCGGGCTTTTTCGTTGAATTTTTCTATACCATAACTCTCGATGTCCTTTTTCGTGGCAAGACCGAGTTCTTTTTCGATGAGATTTTCTATCGGCAAGCCGTGACAATCCCAACCCCAGCGCCGGCGAACGCGAAATCCTCGCATTGTTTTGTAGCGCGGAATGATGTCCTTGATTGTCGTCGGCAAAAGGTGGCCAAAGTGAGGCATTCCGGTTGCGAAGGGTGGTCCGTCATAAAAGACAAAGTCGCCTTTAGGTGCTTCCTTACGAAGCGATTTTTGGAAGATTTTTTCCTTATTCCAAAAAGCGAGGACCTTTTCCTCGGTTTCTACGAACTTATTCTTGGGTTTTCCGTCCATATCCGCCCATTCTACTACATTTTTTCCGGAACTTCGATGCCGAGAAGGTGAAGACCGTTTTTCATTACGATTGCGAAAGCGTCTGTGAGAGCGATGCGAAAACTCGAATATGGATTTTCAGAGTCTGCGATTTTTGTCGTTGCGTAATACGAATTGAATTCCGACGCAAGGTCGGTTAGATACGTTGCCACCTGGTGCGGCGCGCGAGACTCTGTCGCGCGCGCCGCTATTTCCGGAAATCTCGCAAGTTTTCTCTCAAACGTCGTCGCCGCTTCGTCGGGATTTTTTACCGAGGGTTTCAAACCTTCTTTTTTGGCTTTCTCGATGACGGAATGAGCGCGCACGGCGGAATACTCTAGATACGGACCGGAATCGCCTTCAAACGAGATAGATCTGTCGGCATCGAAAATAATATCGCTCGATATCGCCTGTCGGAGAATCGAATATTTTATCGCCGCCACAGCGACCGTTTCCGCGATACTTTTCGCTTCATTCTCGGAAAATCCTCTCTCGGCGATTTTGGCTTCGACCATTTTTTCCATATCGGTAATTAGGGATTCGCCTGTGATGATGTTGCCCGCGCGCGACGACATTTTGCCGGAAGCAAAACGCATCATACCGTGCGAAATGTGTTCCGTTTTTTTTCTGATTTCGGGAAAAATGATTTCAATTGCTTTCAAGACGACTTTGAAATATTCGTCCTGTTCGTTTGCTGTGACGGTAATCGAAAGATCGGGGTGTATTTTTTTGAATTTCTTTTCGATAAGACCGAGTTCTTTCGTTTCGTACGTCGGCAGTCCTTGCGAAGTGATAAAAACACGGGTGTGAAGTTTCGGATCGTATTTTTCGGCGTGAAAAACGACTGCGTTCTCGCTTTTTTCGAACACGCCTTTTTTCAAGAATTCGTCGACGATTGCAACACCGGCTTTTACGGATTCGCTTTCGTAAAAATAATAATCGAATTTCGTCCCGAGAATTTTATAGATTTCCTCAAAGGCTTCGAGAGTGATTTTTCTTCCCCAGTCGTAGACTTGGTTCGTTTCCTTATCGCTTCGGTCGTAAACTTTTTTGTTCATATCGTCAATCCACTTTCTCGCCTCAGGGTCTTTCTCATACGCGTCGCTTCCTTTCGCATAACAATCGCCAATATATTGGGCAAGAACCGACGCCGGAGCGGACATGTCTTTCGGCATGCCCGCCTGATGCATTCCGTAGATTGCCTTTGCGACATGAAGTCCGACGTCGCCCTGATAACACATCTTTTTGACGTCAGCGCCGGAATTTTCGTAGAGGCACGCTATCGATTCGCCTATAGCATTGCTCATTAAATGGCCGATATGAAAAGGTTTGAATGGATTCGGGTCGGTGTATTCTATGAGGACTTTCTCGCCTTTGAGAGATTTGTTTTGACCAAATTTTTCTTTCTGTCTGATCACTGTTGCAATATTTTCTGCGAAAAATTTCCTCGAAAGGAAAAAGTTTATGAAGCCGGGACCGGCGACTTCGACTTTTTCCAAGAAGTCCGGTTTATTCTCGATGATTTGCGCGCGAATTTGCTCCGCAAATTCGCGCGGGTTTCTCTTTACCTTCTTCGCGGCGTTCATCGCGACATTCGTGGCGAAATCACCGTGTAAAATGTCGGCAGGATATTCCAAAACCACCTCATCGACGGATACATTGAGATTTTTTAACGCTTTTCGTATGAGATTCTCTATTTCTTTTTTTATTTCCATAAAATTATTTTCCTGTGCTGCCGAAACCGCGTTCGCCGCGGTCAGATTTTGAAAGTTTCCCGTCTTTTATCTCCGTGAATTTCATTTCTTCGTAGCTGTGAATTATCATTTGGGCGATTTTGTGTCCCGGTTCGAAAGTATACGACTCGCTACCCAAGTTCACAACGCCGACGTGGATTTCTCCGCGATAACCCGAATCTATAACGTTGCCGTAGGTGATGATGCCATGCTTGAAAGAAAGTCCGCTTCGCTCATAGATGATACCGACGGAGCCTTTCGGTATTTCCATTTTGTAGCCGGTGTTGACCGAAGCGCGGCCCATCGGCTCTAGTACAAGTCTTTCGTTGACGTAGAGCCCGAAGCCGGCGTCGCCCGCAATATCGTATTTCGGCATCGGCACTTTGTCCGAAAGCCGGACGATTTTAAGCGTTTTGCTCATAAAAGTATTTTAACACGCCTTTAGCCAAGAATCGGGTCGAGAACTTTTTGAAGCGATTTCCGGACTTCTTCTTTCGAACCGTGGGCGTTAATGATTTTCGTGTTTTTTGGAAAAAGTCTGGCGAATTCCGCGTAACCCTCTCTTACCCGGGCGTGAAATTCAACTTTCCTTTCGTCAAAATGATTGCTCTCGCCGAAAAGATTGGCCCTGACTGTCGTTCTTTTTAGGCTTTCCTCCGGCGAAATATCAAAAAAAACGTAAAGGTCCGGCACACAACCCTTGAGAAAAGTCTTTCGTATTTCAAAAAACAAATCTTTCAAATCGGTCCCTTCTTGGCCGTATATCTGATAAGCAAATGTACAAGAATCAAATCGGTCGGAAATCACGTTGATACCTTTTTCAAGCGCCGGCCTGATTTTTTTCTCCACGTGGTCGGCACGATTGGCCCAAATAAGACCAAACTGCGTCTCGGCGCTCGCGTCTTTGGCAAGCGGAGATTTGAGCATAAGGTTTCTAATCTCTTCGCCATATTCAGAACCGCCGGGCTCTCTGGTAAAAAGCGCGAGCGGATATTTTTCTTTCAGGAACTGTATCTGTGTGCTTTTACCGGAACCTTCACCGCCGTCAATGACGATTAATTTCCCTTTTTTCATTTGCCGCGCAAAATTTTATCTATTCTCTCCGCGAGTGCTGTCATATCTTTTTCTTTTTTGCCGCGCGTTGTCTCCGCCGCCGTGCCGAGTCGAATACCTGACGGATCAACGGGTGGGCGCGTATCAAAAGGTATGGCGTTTTTGTTCACGATGATATTTTCCCGTTCAAGTCGCTCGCTCGCTTCTTTGCCGCCGTAGCCGACGGCGCCGAAAATGTCCAAAAGTATGAGATGCGAATCGGTGCCGCCGGAAACAACGCGCCAGCCGAGGCCCGAAAGCTCGTCCGCGAGCTTTCGGGCATTGAGGACGACTTGTTTGGCGTATTTCTTGAATGCCGGCGTCGAAGCTTCCCTAAGCGCCACCGCCACGGCGGCGATTTGGTTTTCGTGCGGGCCACCCTGAAGTCCGGGGAAAATTGCTTTATCTATTTTCTTGCCAAGCTCGCGGATGTCTTTCTTCGAAAAAATCAAAGCCGAGCGCGGACCTCGGAGCGTCTTGTGCGTTGTCGTCGTCACAACATCGGCATACGGAAACGGACTCGGATACGCGCCCCCGGCTACAAGTCCTGCGAGGTGTGACATATCGACCATAAGATACGCTCCACATAAGTCGGCGATTTCCCGAAACCTTTTCCAATCAATGACGCGCGGATAGGCCGTGAATCCCGCAATAATCATTTTCGGTTTTTCAAGGGCGGCTTTCTTTTTTATTTCTTCATAATCGAGAACTTCCGTCTCTTTCGAAACGCCATACGGCACTTGCGTCCAGATTTTTCCCGTCGCCGAAACTTTGTGTCCGTGGGTCAGGTGTCCGCCCTGGTCAAGCGACATGCCCATGACTTTTTCTCCCGGCGGCACAAGCGCGAGATAGACGGCAAGATTCGCCGGCGAGCCGGAAAGCGCCTGGACGTTGACGCTCCACTCGTTTTCCGAGAGACCAAAAGCGGCGAGGGCGCGACTCTTCGCGAGCGTCTCGACTTTGTCGATAATAAAATTGCCGCCGTAATATCGGGCGCCGGGATATCCTTCGGCGTATTTATTCGTGAGTATCGAGCCAAGCGCTTCCAAAACATCATCGGAAACGTAATTCTCCGACGCAATAAGGTTCACGACTTTTTTTTGTCGCTTTGCTTCCGAGTCTATGAGCTTGGCTACCTCTTTGTCTTTCATTTGTTCTATAATAGCTCAATCATATTTTAATACCATGGAAGAAAAAAAACAGAGAGAAATAATTATCATTGACGGTATCGCGCCGGAAGCGGTGGCGATGATTCAAGCGAAATATTCGAGAAGTCCGCGAAGCGCGAAAATCCATCTCGAGGAAGTCGCGAAAGTCGGACCGGAGAAATTTATGGCGAGTTATTACGTCGGTTACGGACACAAATCCATCGGCGACTGCGGCACGACGACCATATGCTCCGAAAACGTCAGCATGCTCGTCGCCAAGGCGATTCAAGATTGGCCTCTCTATAGCGGTCAGGAAGCCTCGACTCGCTACCTCGATATGGCAAACCAGCCCGTCATCGATCCGCTTGGCACAAAAGAGAGTAAGGAAATTCAGGACGAATGGATGAAATTTTACCGTCACGTTCTCGATGCTCTTGTGCCGAGTCTTAAGGCTCGCTTTCCGCTAAAAGAGGGAGAAAAAGAAACGATATACGAAAAAGCCATCAAAGCTCGCGCCTTCGACATCGCCCGTGGTTTTCTCCCCGCCGGCGCGACGACATACGTCGCGTGGCACACAAATCTCCGCCAAGCGTACGACCATATGAAAGAAATGCGTCAACATCCTCTCGAGGAAGTGCGGGGCGTGGCGAACGAGATTCTCTCGGGACTGAAAGCGAAATATCCGTCAAGCTTCGGTTATCCGGAATATCCGGCCGAAGACGAATATATCGAAAAAACCATGGCGCAGTTCGCCTATTTCGACGACGCGACGATAAAGGATTTCTCGTATGAAGTCAGACTCGACCTTGAGGGCCTAAAAAAGCATCAGAAAATCCTCGCCGAACGTCCGCCGAAAACGGAACTTCACCAGAGACTGCGCGAATACGGAAATATTATTTTTTCATTCCCGCTCGATTTCGGTTCATACCGCGATTTGCAACGACACCGAAGTGCCGTACAGGAAATGCCTTTGCTTTCGACCTCACACGGATTTTATCCGTGGTATCTCGAACAGCTCACGCCGGAATTAAAAAAAGAAGCATTGGAACTTCTCGCTCTTCAGGAAAAAAGAATCGCCAAACTCAAAACCTCGAAAGAAATAAAACAGTATTACGTCGCGATGGGATACACGGTCACGGTCAAAATCACCTGTCCGCTTCCTTCCGCAGTTTATATAGCCGAACTTCGCTCCGGAGACGCCGTCCATCCGACCCTGCGGCGCGAAGCGCAAAGAATGGGCGATGCCATCAAAGAATGTGTCCCGAATATCGCAATGCATCACGACACTTCTCCTGGCATTTGGAACATCAAACGCGGTCTCCATGACATCGTGAAGAAATAATAAAAGCCACATTTTTGAGCGCGTAAGTCGGAGCGAAGCGCACAAGCGAGAAAATGTGGCTTTTATTATTTCGCCTTATTTCATATCCGCGTAAATCTCGACTTCGGGATTGAGGAGTACGAATTCCACGCCGGCCTCTTTAAATATTTCTTTGCTTCTCTTTGAAGAATGGTAATCTTTTTCAACCACAACTCGGACGATGCCGGCATTGATAATCATTTTGGCGCAGGTATAGCACGGAGTAATAAAATAATAGAGAGTTCCGCCCTCGATAGCCACGCCTTTTCTTGCTGCATTGGCTATTGCGTTCTGTTCGCCGTGTGAAGTCCTTATGCAATGTTTTGATTGGGTGCCGTCATCATCTATTACCGTATGAAGCTCATGCCCGACTTCATCGCAGTGCGCGACTCCGGCAGGCGCCCCGACATAACCGGTGGCTAAAATCCTTTTATCCTTGACTATGACACAGCCGCCCGATCCTCTGTCGCATGTCGCTCTCTCGCCTACCACGCGACAAATTTTTATGAAATACTCGTCCCAGCTCGGTCGCTTGTGTTTAGTTTCACTCATACGAAAAGTATATCCCGATTTGGGAAATAAAAAAGCCGCCCGTATTCTCGGGCGGCAGAAAACTTTCATTTTGCCACGGGTTGCGAAAAGCAAGTCTCGCGGATTTCGCCAAGAGAACAGAGAGCCAGAACCGGAGCGGCGGAAAAGTCGTCATAAAAAACGAACCATGAACGCGAGGGTGTCGCGTAGGCGTCAAAAACTTGTCGCGCGAGGGCGTCTTCGCCGACATTTTTGTCCACCATGCAAAGCACTGGACGGCCCAAACCGCGGACGAAAGAAAGGTCGGTGGCGAACCTCTGGTCATAAGCGTCGAACACCAACAATAAGAGAATGTCGGAAAGACGAATAGTTTCCTCTCGAACTTCTCTCTTAGTCATGGAAAAGAAGTCGAGACAGACAACTTTGTAGTCTTCCTTCTCGATTGTCGCCGTAAGCGACCTTAGCCCTTCGGGATTTATTCCATACGCCATCAAAGCTACCGTCCTTTGGTCAAAGGTTTTCATAAAAAGAACTTCTGTTGTAGAAATTTTCGTGCTGAGATTTTATCTAATTCTAGAAGAAATAAATACTTAAGCAAATAAAAAAACCGCGATTCCGTTAGGAATCGCGGCAAGAGATGGCTCTCCCGAGACCGGGATCTAGCCAATCATAAGGCGTATGCAAGAGCTGGCGGCTCACGCTACGCGATGACGTTGTCGGTTGACGCGGCTTTTGGACCGCGAGAGAAATTTCCCTGACAAAATCCTTAACTATCAAAAGGGGTAACAAAAGGAACAAGATAACGGTAATCATTGGGGGCAAGGACTATTATCTCCAAAATGAAAAAATGTGCAAGTGGATGTTGTGAATAAACGAAAGCGGCGCGGCACTTCGTGCCGCGCCGCTTTTTTAAAAATTTATTTAACCTCCACTCCCATGTTTCTCGCCGTGCCTTCTATCGTCCTCATCGCCGCTTCGAGCGATCCCGCCGAGAGGTCAGGCATTTTCTTTTCGGCAATTGTCTTTACTTGAGCTTTCGTGAGCGTGCCGACTTTTTCCGTATTCGGTTTGCCGGAGCCTTTTTCTTTTTTCAAAGCTTTCAAAATCATTTGCGATGCCGGTTCCGTCTTGTAAGTCATTTTGTACGTTCGGTCTTCGAAAACTTCGATGACCGTCGGCACCGTCTCCCCCACGCGCGTCTTGGTCTCTTCGTTAAAACGTTTGACGAATTCGCCGATGTTGATGCCGGCCGAGCCAAGGGCCGGACCGAGCGCCTGTCCCGGGACAGCTTTGCCTCCCGGAATCATAAGCTTGAGCATTTTTGTTACTTTTTTTGCCATATGTTTGAGACTAGAATCTACCTTAAATCTTCTTAACCTGCAAGAAATCGAGCTCGACCGGCGTTTCGCGACCGAACATCGAAACGAGGACTTTGACCTTGCCCCTGTTGTCGTCGACTTCACTCACTTTGCCGTCGAGGTCCTTGAAAGGTCCGTCGACGATTTTCACCGCGTCGTCTATCGAAAGGTCGATGGTGTGTTTGACCGTCGAAGCGTCCATTCTGGCGAAAAGGTCAGTGACCTCTTTGTCCGTGATAGGCACGGGATGGACTCCGGAGCCGACGAAGCCGGTCACGCGCGGCGTGTTTCGCACGATGTACCACGAATCGTCGGTGACGATCATATCGACGAGAATGTATCCGGGATATATTTTTTCCTCTTCCTCGACACGCTTGTTGGCTTTGACTTTTATTTTCTTTTCAACCGGCACGATGACGTTGAAAATCTTTTCCTGCATGCCGAGTGAATCGATGCGCTGTTTGAGGTTGCGCGCCACGGCGTTTTCGTATCCGGCGTATGTGTGAATGGCATACCAATGCCTTCCATCTGTTTGCTGTTTCGACATTATCTTGTGATTATTTTTTCAAGTCCGAGCGAGAAAATGAAATCCAAAATACCGAGGACGATGGCGGTAAAGGCCGAGACGCCGATAACAAGCAGGGTAAAATTCAAGGTCTGCTTTTTCGTCGGCCAATTGACGTGTTTGAATTCGGCTTTGGTTTCTTTGATGTATTCGCTTATTTTCATTTTTTTAGATTTCGTTAAAAAAAAGCCGCCCGTGGGCAACAAAAACATCATACTCCATAGCCCTAAAAAAGTAAAGCCCCGCAACGCTTCGTGCGTTGCGGGGCAATTAAGACTTCCGAATCTACGGCCTGCGATGTATTCCCGCCGGCGGTTGCGTCTCGGCCGAAGTGTGGTCGGTCGGATGCCAATCCTCGTCATTGTCCATGGGGTCCACCTGCCGCCTGGGGATTTGGACGAACATCGGACCCCTCGGTGGAGTCTCGTCACCATCGGCACCGTATATGTAGCGCCTGTAGCCCAGACCTTGTGTCGGTTCTGGCTTTGTTTCCGTGTGTGTGACAGACCGAAAAAGGTCCGTCACTGTTTGAATGCCTGGAATATGAATATGCATTTTTTGGGAGCGAAACCAGAAGCGTTTTGCCTTGGTCTCTGGAAGATAGGCTACCATACCAAACATATAAAGTCAATAGATATAAAACAAAACCCGCGTGGCTTGAAGCAACGCGGGTCGAGGTCCAAATTAGGACCAAATAACTTACCCAGTAGGTGATTCTGGTGAATCACTTGCGAACGGCGAGGAACCGGCAGAACGCAGACCAGCCGAAGTCGAACCAGAAGAGGTCCAGGTGGCGCTCGGAATCGTCCCTGTGGAGGAACGCCACGCAGCGGTCACCGTAGATCAGGGCGACAGAGCCTAGCGCAAGGATCGGATACTTCCTCTGCTCTTCGGGGTTTTTGGCACCGTAGTCGAGGAGATCGAAGATCGTCGCCGGACGATAACCGTCAGCATCCATCAAGGCAATCGCTTTCTCCGAGGAGATATCGCGATCGAAGTGGAACACTTTCGGTTCGGCACCGAGGACGAAATCCTTGGGCATCGGGAAACGCTTTTCCGTGATGTCGGAGTTGACCCAGTCGTAGCGGCCGGCGGCGATCATGTCCTTGAGGGACAAGACCTTCGTGGCGACCGACGCGGTGAAGCGTTTGGCGATAGCGACCCACATGGGATCATTCTCGTCTTCGATCACCTTCTGCACCTCGTCCTTATCGGCATCGAGAGGCAGAACCTGGAGGAACTTGGCACCGAGTTGAGCAAGCTGACCTTTTGTCATTTCTTGAGTAGGCATGGTAGTTGCCACAACGTCACGCGGACCATCGACTGTGTTTTCCGGAACGGAAAACTTATCAGCTTCAGGCTAACGTATAGTTGCGGAGAAAAGACAATTTATTCAAACAGTCTTTATTCCGCAACCATTTTCGCAAGTAAGTTTTTCAAGGTTCTATATCTGCGAGTAGATTATCACACATAAGAAATAAAGTCAATAGATATAAAACAAAACCCGCGTAGCTTGAAGCGACGCGGGTCGAGGTCCAAATTAGGACCAAATAGCTTTACTTGAGAACAGCGAGAAAACGGTAGGTTCCATCCCAGTCATCGGCGAAGAAAACTGGGTAGAGTATACGTTTACCACGCCACTCTCCGAGACAGGCTACGTGGTGGTGGCCGTCCACATGCCCGATGGATCCAAGTGCAATAATCCGATACTTTCTCTGCTCTTCGGGATTTTTTGCCCCGTAGTCGATAAGGTCTACGAGTTTGCCTGGACGGTATCCATCAGCATCCATTGCCGCCACCGCATCTTCCAAAGAAACAGTATGGCCGAAGTGATAGAGTTTTAGTCCAAAGCCAGGGACGAGTTCCGACCACAGGAAGTTACGCTCATTAACGGCGTCGCTGACCCAGTCGTAGTGGCTGGCTTCAATCATGTCTGCAAGGACACCATTCACAACCGGCCACGGATTCTGCTTTTGGAGAAAGAGCTTGAGGGCCGAAAGCCACTCGCGCCCCGACTCCCCGCAGAGTTTGTCAAAGAGGTCTTTGACGAGTCCGCGAATCTCGCAGACGTCGATACCGACAGTGTTGTCAGTGTTCATATTTCCTTTTCCTGTCTTTGCACGTCAGATGTCCACGACTTGTGGACGATTCCGACAATGCGACGCCGTTTGTTTTGGTTGTTACGGCGTTCTGGTAATATAATACACTTATATAATACATTTGTCAATACTACCCAAACAAGCAAAAAACGGCCTGTTAGAGCCGTTTTTTGTTAACCATTCTTTATTCTGTTCCGTTCGGTTGTCAGTAACTTCCCTGACTTCCATGCGATTTACAGTTTCGCCAAACCTATCCCTTACTTAATTAAAAGCTGGATAATCGACACTGTCAGTCTCGGCATTACGCCAAAACGTTTTTGATTTGAAATATTCCACGAGCAGCTTCCGCTACCCGTGCCTTGTTACGACTTACTCCCTGTCACTGAGCTTACCTTAGGCGCCGACAAGCGGCGACTTCGGGTATTCCCAGCTCCCTTGAGTTGACGGGCGGTGAGTACAAGACTTGAGAACGTATTCACCGCAGCATTGCTGATCTGCGATTACTAGCGAATCCGGCTTCATGAGGGCGAGTTGCAGCCCTCAATCCGAACTTGGCCGACTTTTATTACGATTTGCTCCACCTTGCGGTATTGCTTCGCGTTGTAGTCGGCATTGTAACACGTGTGTAGCCCAGGGCATCAGAGGGCCATGCTGATCTGGCGTCATCCCCACCTTCCTCCCAGCTTTCTATTTACGATTTTTACAAATCATACTCAGAAAGCTGGGCAGTCTCGCCTGATACTTATAACAGGCAACGGGGGTTGCGTTCGTTACCCCACTGAAGGGAACAACTTAAGCCACGAACTGACGACGACCATGCAGCACCTGCCTAACTGTCTTGCGACGACGCACGTTTCTGCGCGTCTTCAGCTAGGTTTCAAGCCCTGGTAAGGTTTTTCGTTTACCATCGAATTGAACCACATGTTCCTCCGCTTGTGCAAGTCCCCGTCTATTCCTTTGAGTTTTAGCCTTGCGGCCGTACTACCCAGGCGGATCACTTAACGCGTTAGCTACGCCACTTGGAGGGTCGATACTCCGAATAGCTAGTGATCATCGTTTAGGGCGTGGACTACCGGGGTATCTAATCCCGTTCGCTACCCACGCTTTCGTGTTTCAGTGTCAGGAGTGCTCCAGTCTGCTGCCTTCGCTTTTGGTGTTCCCCATAATATCAACGCATTTCACCGCTACACTATGAGTTCCACAGACCTCTCGCATCCTCAAGTCGCGCCGTTTCCCCCGCATGGCTTTGATTGAGTCAAAGAATTTAACGGAAGACTAACGCGACCACCTACACACCCTTTACGCCCAATGATTCCGGATAACGCTTGAGGCACTCGTATTACCGCTGCTGCTGGCACGAGTTTAGCAACCTCTTATTCATGAGCTGATCAATAAACTTTCTCGCTCATAAAAGCAGTTTACATCCCGAAGAACTTCATCCTGCACGCGGCGTCGCTCCGTCAGACTTTCGTCCATTGCGGAAGATTCTCGACTGCAGCCACCCGTAGGTGTATGGGCCGTATCTCAGTCCCATCGGTGGGGGTCAGCCTCTCAGCTCCCCTAGGCGTCATAGCCTTGGTGGTCTTTTACACCGCCAACTAGCTGATACCGAGCAGGCCGTTCTCAAAGCGATAAATCTTTACCCCGGAGGGACTATCGCGTATTACCCCGTCTTTCGACGGGCTATTCGTGACTTTGAGGGACGTACCTACTTATTACTACCTCGTCTGCCGGTTGCCCTTGCGGGCCCCCTTGACTTGCATGCCTTATCCACGCCGCCAGCGTTCATCCTGAGCTAGGATCAAACTCTAATTAAGAATTTGTTTCTCGCCGAAGCGAAAAATAAATTTGAACGGAACAAAACAAAAAATGGTTTTCTTTGTTTTTTTCCTAACCTCCGTGCTACCGGAAGTTCTATGGATCCTATTCGCGCCGAGACTGAATCTGTCTCGAACACTTTACCGTCTCCAACATCTCATTGGACTTGCACATTCGTTCCGCCTCGTCGGCGGAAGGAACGTTACATTCTCATTTTTTTCCTGCCCCAAAATCCGGAACGGATTTTGGGGCCGAATATTTCCTTTTCAAAAAACTATTTTCCCCTTTCA
>Ga0265338_10001156_pt1 | contig 43624 bp, 18 predicted proteins | sample 42126metaG_FD_193579 | JGI IMG/M metagenome (GOLD analysis project Ga0265338, IMG submission 193579) | Rhizosphere microbial communities from Carex aquatilis grown in University of Washington, Seatle, WA, United States - 4-21-26 metaG | ecosystem: Host-associated > Plants > Roots > Rhizosphere... | reverse complement strand
GATGGTGAATGGCGAATGGTGAATGTATCGCTTAATTCTTAATTCTTAAATGGCTTTTTCATTCATAATTCATAACTAACCATTAATAATTTTCTCTTGTGAGCTAATAAAATAGCGAACAATATTCAACGAATTTTGAGATATAGCATTCAGACTATATATAATTTCCAGTTGGGTTTTCGAACTCTGAACATCGACTGTGTTTCCACGGATCAATCGTTCATAGTGCGAATGCTCCATTTGATCGGCCATATCTTTCAATCCTTTTTTCTTCTTTTTAATTTCTTTTGCCTTCTCTAGATTGAAGGTGTCAAATACTTCTATTGCACTCTTAAAAAGCACAAGGGTATTTTTATGGAATTCAAGTATTTCGGCTTTACTCTCTTCAGAAAATTCATAATGACGATCTATCCACTTTTCTGCTCTTCGATGTAATATCTTTGTTATTCCATCATTGATGTGCGATAATTCCTGCAACACATGAATTATCTGAAAGACTTCGACTAATCCTCGTTCGTCGGAATTTTTACTTATAGCAAGCACATACGATTTTATTTCATCTCTAATTGCCTTGACTTGATCGCGTTTCGAATAGATATCTTGTAACGCATGGGTATCGTTATTTATAAAGGCAATAATAATTTCGTCGGTCAGGATATATATCTTACGTCCCAACCTAAGGGTTTCTTGTTTGGCAAAATGTAATGCTATTATTGGCGACGACAATACATTCTTATCGAGATACTTTATTGTATAGAGTGGTTTTAATTGAGGTTCGGGAAATAAATATTGCATCATTTTCTCGAACAATGGAATCAATGGTAAAATGATTAATGCCAGCAACACATTTATTATGGTATGAGCATTTGCAATTTGACGCGGCAAGGTATCGTACAAGATGGTATTTGTAATTACCGGAATAGAGCGGTAACTGTAATAATTTAACAGCTTAACAAGCAATGGAACCAGACCGACAAACGTAATCACCATTATCGATTTGTAAATAAGTTCGGTATATGCAACCTTTCTTGCTTCCAATCCAGTATTGATACCGGCAATTAAAGCTGTGGCAGATGTTCCTAAATTTGCTCCCAACAATAAATACAATCCCGATTCAAGCGATATCAATCCTTGACTGGCAAATACCATGATGATACCTATACATGCACTGCTACTGTGAATAAGTGCGGTAAACAATGCACCAACCATTATTCCTAAGAACGGATTTTCAAACGATAACAGCATATTTAAAAACGGATCCCAGGAACGGAGTGGATACATTGCCTCCGACATTAACTTAAGTCCAAAGAATAGAAAGCCAAAACCCAATATAGCTTCTCCAAGATTTTTAACCGAAATCTTTTGTGAGAATAAATATATTGCCGCTCCAATGCCAATAAATACAATGGCAAAATCGGTAACTTTAAACGCTATTAATTGGGCGGTTATGGTAGTTCCGATAGCAGCTCCAATCAATATGGGTATTGTCGATTTATAGGGCATCAATCGCGAATTGACAAAGCCCATCAACATAACAGCCATTGCGGTGCTGCTTTGTATTATCATGGTAAAAACAGCTCCGGCACCAACAGCCATGGTTTTATTATGGGTAACGCGACTTAAGATAAGCCTCATTTTATCACCGGCTGATTTCTGCAGACCTTTGCTCATCATTTCCATACCAAAAAGAAACAGGCCTAATCCACCGAATAAACCGATAACCAAAACGAAAAGCCATTTCGACGATTTAGCGTAAAAGGTATAAACGAGATAACGTTTACTCGAATTACTTTTAATTGATGCTATTACACTATATTCTCCTTCTTTATTTCCTAAGATTACCGAAGTCCGGGCAATTCCGTTTTCGTCGGTTATTACTTTCTTATTGTCAATAACGAAACCGGTGGAACCCGAAGGCATTGATAATGTTGAGACATCGACAATATATCCTTTTACTGGAATTGAATCGTTTTTAACAACTCTAAAGCGAATGGTTTTAGAAAGTTCTTTGCCTAGATTTTGGTGTTGTTTATCGCCTGAATAATTTTCACCGGGAACCGTGGGTTTTTCAAGAACATAATTCTCTTGGGCTGAAGCAGGTACTTGGCAAATAGAAAAGAGAATTACAAAAAGTCTGAATACAAAGGTATAAACCGACCTGATAGGCATAGCTATACCTTTTTAATAACTTTAACTTGATTTCCACATCCAAGGTAATCCATGACGTCAAATTGGAATTTACATATAAAGATACCTCTCCCATGGGGACGTTGCAATCCTTCTTCGCTCGACGGATCGGGAATAGATTTAAAATCGAAGCCTTTTCCTTGATCGGTAATAATCCATTCACATATCCCATTTTGACAAGAATATCGAACCTCAACATTTCGTTGAGCCATTTCGGTAATTGCTAAACGTTCTGCATATACTTTCTGCAATGTATCGTTAAATATTGCATCGGTTTTTTCAAAGAAGGTGATTCCCAAATTGCCATGTTCAACAGCATTAAGCAACAATTCGCTTAATCCGAGACGAATGTCCAATTGTTTTTCGTTTGTTAAAATGCCATCGGTTTCAGAAACTAAAAGATTGACAATTGAAGGTATGATATCGAAATTTGTTGGAAAGACAAGGGTGAAAGAATGTTTCGATTGAAAAGACGATACTTTTCGATCAATATCATACATGTCTATGATATTTTCATATTTTCTGAGAAAGGTTAGAAAGGTGTCTTTAAGGATCGGCTTTTTTAGATAGTTATTAGCTCCGTGTTTCATAGCGTCAACAACATATTGTTCGGAATTATATGAGGTTAACATTACAACAATCGTTTCGGGTTTTATCATTTTTACTTTCTCAAGCAACTCGATACCCGACATTTCAGACATATTTATGTCACTAAGAATAAATTCGGGTTGAAATTCTTTGAAAATGTCAAAACCGATCCTTCCATCTGTTGCTGTTCGATAATCTATTCCTTCTTGTTTAAGAGCCTGCTCTAAGTAACGGAGGGACGATAACTCATCTTCAACTAACAAAACCTTCATACTTAAGTTTTGAATTTATAAATACACATCATGCTAAAATGAAATGAGTGGAAACCCTGAATTCGAATTTCCACCCAAGACACTGTAAATACGATGTTACTTTATTAATGTTACGTCTCCGTTAATAAATAAATCTTTTCCATTTTCACAAACAGCCTTGCAATGGTATACATAGACGTCTTGCTTACACACTTCGCCTTTGTATGTTCCATCCCACTTGCCTGATTTTGAATTTGTTTCGAACAGTAATTGACCCCAACGATTAAAGATTTGCAAATCGTAGCCGCTATCTTTTATTCCTACAATATAACCCGGTAAGAAATGATTGTCTTTGGGTGCATCGGGAGTAAATGCGTTAGGAAATTTCAAATTACATAATGGATTAGGAGTTACTTCCAATCGACGAACAACAGTATCGCGACAATGGGTGATGGTATCCATTCCAATCAATGAAACGGCATATTTCCCAATCTCTTCATAACTATAGATTGAATTGACCGTAAGCGAGGTGTATACTTCATCGCCAATAAAATCCCAGAAGAATGTCATATTATTCGGAATAACTTTTCCGTTGGCATCAATAATCGAGCGATTTATAAACGAAACGTCTTCGCCAATCGATATTCCGGTATCGGGAGTATATATAAAATCAACATAGGGTTTGGTATTGACATTGATATCTTTTGAATATACCGGATGAGCCATTGTCAGGTCTGACAAATCGTATAACGATATTGAGACTTTACCAGCAGTATTAAAGGGCAATTGAGCTTTATTGCCGGTAAACGTTGTATCTTTTGCTCCGGTGATAACCCATTTCAAATCATTAGGTGATCCAAGATCAAACAGATAGCTGGCACCACTACATACATCGACCCATCGTGGAGCATTGATTACTGTTGGTGAAAGTGTGGCCGTGTCGCCACAACCTTTACTATCGAACACGGTAACGGTAACGGTATAGTTGCCCGGTACCGATGCGTCGAACAAGGTCGATGCCTCATTCTTTGGCGTTACATCGGCTCCTGCATTTACCGACCAATTAAACGTTTCAGCTCCGGTTCCACTCACCACATTAGCTGTAATGGTACGTCCACCCTGACCGATAACATAGGTTTGCAAATCAGGTGAAAAATTCAATATATGCGGATCAAGATACACCGTTTGCGTTTTTATATCTGTTGCTGAAGATACCCCATCCGTAACAAAAACGGTTACAGTGCTTGTTTCTGTTGGGGTATAGGTATATACCGGGCTCGTACTCGATTGAACCACTGTTGTACCTATTTTCCAAATATACATAGGTGTTGCATTCGGAAATACATGATTGGTTGTTGCGGTAATAGTAACTTCTCCTCCTTTACATAATGGTTTAGGAGTAATAACTACCGTTATTGCCGAATCACCTTTTATATGAATCGTATCGGTAGTAACACAGCCGGTCGTTTTATCGGTAATTTTAACATACACAACCGTATCTTTGGTTATAGTTGTTGTTGTACCAACCGGAGAGGTTGGATCAATAAACAAATCGGCAGGTGTCCATTGGTAACTATAGTTATTATTAGAACCCAAATCTATTATAGTTGGCTTACCATAGACCACATGAACCGAATCGGAAACTTTAACTTTCGGATTTTGATTTACCTTGATATTAACCGTATCGGTTACCTTACAACCGTATTTATTGGTTGTTTGTTCATACAATGTATACAACTGTGTTGAATCGCTGGTACTTGTTTTGAACGTAGTAGTTTGTGTGTTGGTAGACGTTAAATTTTGAGAACCGTCTCCATACCATTTAGTTGAATCGGTTTTATCTCCTTTAATATTTAAGGTAACATCATATCCTGCACAGGTTGTATCAGATATATGTTGGGTTGGTGGATTTGGATATACAATACTTTGTTTTGAAACGGTAACCGTATCGTATTTATCCATTACCGTTAAGGTAACGACAGTAGTATCGGTCGAAGTAAAGGGGAATGTTGTACCGGTATGGGTTTTACCATCGGTGGTAGTCCAAGTATATATTTTATCGGGTGAACCACCGGTAGTCGTTCCGGTTAAAAGCACATCTTGTCCTTTACATACGGTGTCAGGATTGAAATCGGTATGCATACGATCACGAACAATCAATTGTGATGTTTTACTGGCTTTACAACCTAAATCCGTTGTTGTTTCGGTTACAAGGAATGTTATTCCGTAAAGATTAGACGTCAACGGTATAGTTTGTGCATTTTGAACGGTTGCATCAATAAACGATGCCGATGGTGTCCAAGAATAAGTATATCCATAAATGAGAGGGAACACCTTAGGATTAAATTGATACGGTTCTTTATAGTATGCAGTATCTTTAATCGGTACATTTGAAATAGTAGGTGTGGCATAAACCTTTACCGAAACCGTTGATGTTTCCGAACAGCTATTAGGTGCCGTTCCATCGGTTCCTGTTACCGTGAATGAATAATTACCACTATTTGCAGTTGAAATCGTTGGATTTGCAATTATCCTTGACGATAATAGACTTAGATCGTTGCTTGAACCTGCCCATACATAAGCTGTTGCATTCATTCCACTGATATCTAATGTTTTCGGATCACCTTGACAAATTTCTGTTTTAAAATTATCTATCAAAGGTGTTGACGTTACATTTACCGTTATTGAATCGTTAATTGAACAACTATGACCCGTTTCAGTAATGGTATAATTTAATGTAAACGACCCTGTAACTGATGATGTGAAATCGGGATTGGAAATCGTTTTACTACTTAAATAACCCAAACCTGTTCCACCTGTCCATGCAAACGTTCTATTAGCAATATGATTAGGATTTATATCTAGATTTTCAGTTTGACCTTGACATGCATGAATTGTATGTGCTATAGGTGGTATTTGTGGAAGCTGATTCACCTGAATCGTAACCGTATCAATATCGAAACAACCATTTTGATCAAAATATTCTAATGACACTTCAACGGTTCCGAATTGTGCTTTTTTAAATACCGTATTTGCTGAAGTATATGAACTCAAATAATCAATCGAATTAGGATTGGTTGTCCAGTTATAAGGGTTATTTGTTCGTGGAGTCATTGTACCTCCGGCATAGGTAGAACCCAGATTATCCAATTCGTTTTCACAAACCTGCAATTTATCGGGATTAATAGTAATGGTAGGTTTAGGTAACAAGGTTATTGATACTGTATCATACAAAGTACAATATTGTGTTTTTACTTCGTAGTAAATCTTCTTAACTCCTACTGAATCTGATTGAAATATAATTTGTGTGCTACTTCCAATTAACGATTTACCCGATTCACTCCATATATTAGATATAATTAAAGCAGATGGTTCCGGATCGGCAGTTATGGTTAACGGACTTCCCGAACAAACCTGTAATGGTTGAGGTGAATAAGTTACCGAAGGTAAAGCATTAACAACAACCTGAATTGGGGTACTTCCTGAACAGTTTTTACTATCGGTTACCGAATAAATTAAAGAATAGCTACCCGATATTGCTGTATTAAAGGTTGTTTGTTGACTGTTTCTGGGTGATACTTTTAAAGAATCGACACCCGACCAAAGATGATTGATATAGGTTCCCGAACCACCGCTTGGTTTTCCATCAAGTTGTAATACCGCGTTTTGACATACCGAAGCATCTGCTACCAATGCAATTGGATTGGCATCTACCGTAACATGATAATTTGCTGTTGCTTTACATCCGTTTCCATCGACAACCGATACATAAACATCGCCACTCACTGTTGATGAATAAGAATTGGTAGAACCGATTGCTGCACTTAAATGACCCGAAGGAATATCTGTCCAAGCATAATTTGAAATGGCTGCACCCGCTGTTTGATTTACCGATAATGCAACCGAAGAACCTGCACATATTTCAGGTTTGCTTGCTTGAATGGCAATAACCGGTAAGGTATCAATAGTAACAGTCATCGATGCCGAGTTTTTACAGGTATTACTATCGACAACCGATAAGATTAATGGATAGGTACCTGGAGTACTATTATAGAACGTTACATCTTTTGCAGCCGTACCACCGTGCAATCCGCTCGCACCGCTACCTGTCCATTGATAAGTTGAAATGGTGGTACCATTTTGAACTGTTACGGTAGGAGCTATTTGTAAAGTATCGTTAGCACACACTTTCAGATCAGTCAACGATACCGATGGAAGTTGATTTACGATCACCGAAGTTGTTGCCGATGCTTCAGTACCATTAGCATCTATAACGGTAATGCTGTAGGTCGTTGTAATTGTCGGTCTTACTCTTGCAGATCCATCAGCATATCGATTTTCAACAACCGAAGACCAGGTATAGATATAAGGACTGCGACCTCCCGTTGGATTTACTTCTATATTAGAAGTATCACCGATACATATTTCAGCCGGAGTCGGTTTAATAGTAATTAATAAATGTCCTGTTGTATCAATCAGTTTAATCGATGCCGTATTACTACATTTATATAGATTATCGGTTACCGTTAACATAAACGTTGTAGTACCACGTAATGGAATAGTCAAAGGATTTTGAATCACACTACTTTGCAAGCTATCGACAGGCGACCACGCATATGAATAATTTCCACTTGGTTGACCATGTAATTGAACAACATCGCCATCGGCAAATCCCGTACTTGCTACCGTTATACTTGCAGCTGGCAAGGCATTGACTTTTACGGTTACCGGTACGGAACTAGTACATCTATTACCATCGGTTACCTCATACATAAGGTTATAAGTCTTAGCAGTTGTAGAAGTTGTTGTTACTATTTTCGGATTCCAAACATTCAAATCGGTTGGAGCAAGAATGCTAACATCGCCCGTCCAACGATAGCTGTTAAAACTATTATTTTCGACTAATTGTTTTGAATCGCCAGCACAAACCGAATCGTTTTTAGCAACAAGGGTTGGCAATGGATTAACTAAAACAGTTAGTACCGTTGAACCTGAACAATTATTTCCATCGGTTGATGTAACGGTTAAAGTATACGTATTTGCAACAGTTGCAGTGAATTTAGGATTTTGTAATGAAGCATTATCAAGATATTGCGATCCGTTTCCTGTCCATACATATGATGTTCCTACATTTGAAACCGTTAATTGAAGTGTATTGTTAACGCACACAGCAACATTACCCGAAACAACGGGTTTAGGTAAATCTGTAACCGTAACGGTAGCATCGAGTTCGCCTGTACAACCGTTTGAATCGGTAACCTTATAATGTAAATAATGAGGTCCCGGTGCCGATGATTGGAAAAAGGGCGTTTGCTTTGTAACATCAGAGAGCGACAAATAATCGGCACCCGACCAAAGGTGCGATGCCCAAACACCTGAACCTAACGAAGGATTTCCATCCATTTGAACCGATGAACCCGAACATACTTGATTAGGTTTCGGATTAACAACCGGATTTTGATTTATGGTAATTACCATAGCATCGGAACTCGAACATTTAGTTACACTATCGGTTACCTTTAAATAGATATTATATTTACCTGGATTCGTTTTCACATAGCTTGGTGCATTATCGTGAGGCAGGTTAAATGGACCGCTATCGTCACTCCAGTCGTAGATATAACTGCCGCTTCCACCGGTTGGATTAATATTCAATTTAGTTGTAATACCCGAACATGCTGATAAATCGGGACCCATACTAAAGACAGGATTTGCATCGACTATCACTCTAAAAGGAAGGGTATCAGTACAACTATGATCGGAAATAACTATAAAGTCAAAATCATGATTGCCTAGTATTGAACTGTTAAATGTTGTGGTTTGAGCATTTGGATTTATACTTGCAAGATCGCCACTCCATTTATAGGTTACAACATTAGGAATAGTTTGTCCGGTTAATACTAACGGAGCATTTTGACAAATATGAACATTCGATGCCGGATATACCGCTGCCTGTGGTTTTGGATATATATCCACCGGAACATTGCTCACGGTTGCCGAACATCCTATTGAATCGGTTACAACTACTTGTACAAAATAATTAATAGCATTTGTGGTTACTGCTGTAACAGTTGTATTATTAATTTGGTTTGCAGGAATTAAGCCGGGACTTACTGGATTGCTTGTCCAAACCGGAATCGGATTGTTCGATCCGGTGATTGTTGCAGTAAGTGTCAAAGGTAGATTTTGACAAACAGAAGCCGCAGCTAACGAAACGGTCGGATTTAATGAATTGGTTACCGTTACTATTGCAGTATCGGTACAGCCATTATTATCGGGCAAGATATAACGGAATTGCGATGATCCGGTTCCCGATTTTGCCGTTACGGTTAAGACCGAATCGACTGCAAAGTTGGAACTTAACGATGAACCTGATATATTGGTCCATATTCCTGAAGCTAACGGTTTAGCTCCTCCGGTTGAATGAACGGTGATATTTTTTGTTGCCAATTCGCAAACCTTAACGGTCATGTCCGACACTTTAGGAGCAGGATTGATGGTAATGGTAAATTTGTTCGTTATACCATTACAACCATTGCTAGGAGGTGTAACGGTTATTGTTCCGAAAATTTGACCATTTGAAGTATTCGTTGCTGTAAAAGTTGAATAAGCATTAGTATTTGGATTAGTGTTCATTCCTATTAATCCATTATCGTTCTGCCATGTTATTGTTCCAGCAACATTGCTGACAAATGTATATCCATTGACAAGTTTTCCTGGACAGAAAGGACTAAGATTTGGAACTGTTACTGTTGGTGTTGGTTTAATTGTTATTGAATCTGTTGCTATTGCTTGTCCACAGCCATTTATTGCTGCTACCGTATTGGTAACTTTATATGAACCAACTGCCGATGCCGTTAAATCGACTTGACCTGTAGTTGCATTTATAACCAATCCCGCAGGACTCGCAGTAAATACTCCTGCTAATGCACCCGCATTCAAGGTAGGTAATGGATTTGTATTTTCTTTACAGTAAGGACCTGCATAGGCAAATGCTGCTGAATTTCCAGAAGTAATATAAATTGCTGCTGTTGCTGTATTTGGACAAACACCTTTTGTTGTATAGGTTATAGTATAGGGAAGAGCACTTACGATACTACTTGCCAAATTAATTTCACCTGTTGTTGTACTAACAAAGACAATGCCTGCCGGTGCACTAAAGGTACCACCCGTTAATCCAGTAATCGTTGGAATTGGATTTGTACCTGTTTGACAAAAACTTGTTGCTGAATAATTAAATCCTGCATTATCCTTTGCCGTTACCGTAATAGTATAGCTATTTGGTGTTCCTGTACAACCATTGAGTGTAGGTGTTACCGATATTGTAGTAAAGACATTCACTAAAGTACCATTTGTAGCGGTAAAGGTAGGTATATAAGAAGTTGTATTACCTGAGACAGAAAGACCCGCAGTTGTATTTGAATTTGACCAAAGATAATTTGCTCCCGATGGAGTACTTACAAAATCATATTCTGGTACAATTGAACCGGGACAATAAGCACTTAATGTAGGTTTGGCAACCGTAATTGGTGGATTTATTACTATAGATGCAGTATCTGATGCTGCTGCACAACCCGATGCTGCTGCAATTGTATTTGTTACTAAATATTTACCAGGGGTACTTGCTGCTAAATTAACTTGTCCAGTTGTAGCACTAACAAAAACAAGACCTACTGGTGTTGCAGTAAAGGTTCCTGGTCCACCTCCGGTATTGTACTTTGGATTTGGATTTGATGCATCTTTACAATAAGGTCCTGCATACGCAAATGCGGCAGAAGGTGCTGTTGCTATTTGTATTACATTAAAAGATGTTGTAGGACAAGTTCCATTTGTTGTATATTTTATCGTATCGTTAAGACTAATGGTACTTGCAGCTAAATCTATTTGACCTGTTGTTGTACTTACAAATTTTATATTTGCTGTAGTTGAGCTAAACACACCACCTGCTAAGCCCGTAATGGTAGGTATAGGATTGACTGCTGTTTTACATATTGAATTTGTTTGATATTGAAATCCGGCATTATCATTAGGAGTTACCGAAATAGTATATGTTTTTGGTGAACCAACACATCCTAATAAAGTAGGTGTTGCAGTAATTAAAGTTGAAATAACGGTTGTACCTGCATTAGTTGCTGTAAATCCGGGAACGTTAGCTGTATTATCGCCCGTTTTACTTAAACCAACTGCCAAACTATTGGAACTTGACCATACAAAAGAAGCTCCTGTTGGTGTACTCGTAAAGGTATATGGAGGAACGAGAAGACCATTACAATATGCTGCAGATGTTGCAACAGTAACCGATGGCGTTGCATTTATTGTTACGGTTGCAGTTGCTGAAACAGCATTACAGCCACCGATAGCTGCTATAAGATTAGTAACAATATACGTTCCGGCAGTACTACTTGCCAAATTAATTTGTCCCGTTGTAGTACTTACAAAAGCCAATCCCGCAGGAGTAGCAGAAAACGTTCCTGATATAGCTCCAGTATTTAATGTTGGTGATGGATTAGAATTTTCTTTACAATAAGGACCACCATATAAGAAACCAGCTGTTGATGCTGCATTGATGGTGATATTTGTTGATGATGTATTTGGACAAGCTCCATTAGTAGTATAGGTAATTAAATAAGTACCCGCTGTAGTCGCAGCCAAATTAATTTCGCCAGTAGCTGCACTTACAAAGACTAATCCTGTTGTTGAACTAAAGCTGCCTCCAGCTAAACCACTAATAGTAGGAGTAGCAATGGAATTGGCTGCATTTTGGCAAAATTGAGTTGCCGGATAAGTAAAAGTTGCATTGTCTTTTGGATCAACCGTAATTAAATACGTACCTGGGATTCCAACACAACCTAAAGTAGAGGTTGGCGTAACGGATATGGTTGAAGAAATAGAAGTTGATCCTCCATTTGTTGCAGTAAACGATGGAATATAATTCAAAGTACCTGACAAAGGTAACCCTACATTAGGATTTGAACTGGACCATTGAAAAGTTGCTCCTGTAGAAAAACTTGTTAATGCCAATTGAGGAACAACTGTTCCTGGACAAACAGCTGCAGGATTCGTAATGCTTATTGTAGGTAATGTTGAAATAGTTACCGTTGATGTTGCAGAACCGGCAGCACAAGACTGATTATCGACAGTTACAGAAACCGATTGACTGCCTGATGCAGTCCAATTGACAACAACCGATTTTGTTCCTTGACCTGAAACTATAGTTCCACCGACTACTGTCCATGTCTTAATTGATGTTGCAAATCCATTAGTATCGGCAAGAGCAACAGAATAGGTTTGATTCCCTGAACCAATACAAACATTACTTGGACCGGAGATTGTTGGTTTAGGAGGTGATACTACTTTAAACACAAAGGTATAGGTTGTATCTTTCGAACAGAAACCGACAATATGTACATTTAAGGTATATGAACCGGTAACTTGTGGAACAACTCTTGGATTTTGAGCTGAAGCAGGATCAATAAATTTAAGATTTGCAGGTTGCGACCATGTGTAGGTAACCCCACCAGCAGCTTTTAATTGAATTGTATCGCCTAAACATTTGGGATGATTTGCATCGGGTACAGCTGCAAAGGGAGAGAACTTATTAAAGTCAGAAAAATAACCATAGAATGCTCCACGATTATTTGAAATCCAATGAGCTACAAAAACACTTTTACCACTAGTATTATTGGTAACCATATACATATTAGACCCGGAAACGACTTCTAATTTTTTATATGTCCAACCTGGTTGTTTCCATATGGTTGCAATAACTGATGATGGAATAGTTCCAGTTGTTGGATAGCCACCTAAAGAATCAAGTTTTATAAATATTGTACCTGAAGGTGGATTATACCAATTACCGATATATTGAGGAGTTCTTGTAGTATCTAATGATATAAATTGACTAATGTTTATAATTCCAAGATGAAATACATTTAATGTGTTTTTTATTATATATGTTTCACCTATTGCAGCTATAGTAGTATCTGTCCAATTGTTATTTGGTTGGGTATAGACACTCCATCCAGAACCTGGTATAGGAACGAAATTTGCAGCTGAAATCTTAAAACGATATGATTGATCAGCTCCTTTACTATCAAAAACCTTAAAAGATCCTTCTGCTCCTTGTTTTACCATTAAGTTTACTTGAAATAAACCATTATACGATCTGGTAAATGCAAGTTGAGTAGAACCAGTACATCCCATTATTGTTGGAATAATAGCACTACCCAACTCAGTTAATTGACCAGAAACATGATAAGTATAGAAATTCGGACCTGTTCCGTTTGTGCTAGAAGTTATTCTAAGAAACTGTTCAATATTCGCTTTATTTGAGTTATATTTAAACTCATAAGCATATACCTGACCTGCATTTAACGTGGGTGAAGTAGTAATACCTCCTACTGCAGTACCTGCATTATTATATGCCTGGATAGAAAATACAGTGTTTGGAGCCGTTGCAGTTAAAAAAACTTTTTCTCCATCCCAATCCCAATCACCATTTATTGATGTATTTGTTGGGATTTCATCGGGATATACATTCCCACGCATTACAACATAATCATTACCAATCAAATTTACAGGTATCATCTGATCTCCTATAAGATCTATTCCATAATTATTAAAATCATATAGATTTGTTTGTGTATTATCTGTTGGTTGTAAATAAATAGGAGCATTATCATGATTCCAAGCGACTAAACCATCTTCTTTACATGTTAAAGCAATGTTATGTCCAGTTGGATTAGTTACTTGAATATTAGTACCTCCAATACTCTTTTTAGGCGTTTTCCATGCTTGACGAGCTGAATAGGTTTGTCCTGCATTTAGTGTTATTGTATATTTTACTCCGGCTGAATGAACTGCTCCTCCTGTTATAAAACCATATTGATTAAAAGTATTTGTATTTGAAACGATAGCATTTGTTGGTGTAATATCAATGGTAGTTCCATCTTCAGTTGCAACAATATCAAACGCAGACCAAGAGAACTCTCCAACTTGATCTTGAAAATCATTTATTGCGGAATATGATGCTGGGTTTGCATATTGGTTTTCCGATCCCCATAATGGAAGAGAATCTAAAGTTCCAAACTGCTGAGTATTATCTCCATTACAAGCTAATGGAAATTTATTATACCAGTAATTTTGAAATATTGCATAAAAATGAGTTCCCAGAGCATTCGCTCCTTTTAAGGCAAAAACTTCGGAGTTTGGTAAGGTTTTTACTTCATAATAGGCTTCAATTTTATCAGTTGCAAAAATATGAATACCTTTATTCACAGCTCTATCGTAAGCAGTATTTTCAATTGAATTTTTATAATCAACTTTACCGAGACCTATTCTATTCCAATCAATCAGAGTATCTGTATTTGCAGGCAAATTGAATATTATAGGTGCAAATGCAGGATTTGCAGGTATACTAACAGTTACTATAACTGGATTGGATGAAGCAACAATACGTAATATCGATGAATCGGCATGCGTGGAGTCTACCTCTGGAGCAGCAAACCAATATTCGGTATCGGTTTGTGCTATTCCTTTCAAAGAAAAAAGGATGGCTAATACACTAAACGCAAGAAATTTTCTTAGCGTTAGGTTGTGCTTTGGGTTATTAATACTCTTTTCCATAATCCACATTTTTATCTTTAACAATAATGCTTTTATCATAAATTTCAATGCTCTTCAAATCTTTCCGATGTAAATATAGATAAAGTGTTGTAGAAAAACAAATTATACAGCACATTATTATACCGCTATTAGACTAATATTACTATCAAAAAGTTGCATGACGTAATAAATAAGCCAATTTGAAGACAATCTTTTTGTCTTGTAAGCTTGAGTATAATCGCTTAATTACACTATTTTAGAAATTAGTTAGTAGAATGGGAAGGCTTTTTCTTACAGAAGAGGTTAGTTATCGCTCACTCTTTTGAAAATCATTTATTTTATATGAATATTCTTTTCTCATTCGCATTGAAAATATCAACCGTAGAGAAAATTCAAGAATTTTCTCTCTCGTTAACAACCACGAAATGGTTTAATTCGAATAACTCGGTAAGAATACCTGGTATAAAAATAACAGAAGAATCCTAGGAATCAATAACCTTTAACCTCACCCCCCACCCTTCAATTCACATTATTCACCAATCAAAGTCTCGTTCTATCTTCCAATTACATCGTCCGTTACAAAGCACAAAAGAGCCCAATTGGGACTCTTTTGTGTTGTATCTTATTACAGAATGATGACTTAAAAAGCAATTTAGTTCTTTACAAACCTACCAGTAATACTCTTTGTTGCTGAGGTTACTTTAACAAAATAAATACCGTTTGAATATGAAGAAATATCTACTTCCGTTTGCAATTGTATCGGTACGATGGTTGTTATAATTTTTCCAACAACATCGGTTATTTCAATCTGTTGAATCGGTTCTAAAATATTGCCGGCATCAATAACTATTTTATCGTGCGATGGTACAGGATAAATATGTAATTGTTCTGTAGTCGATTGTATAGATTTAATATCAGGTTCCGTTTTTGAGTTTAACATTGAAGATACGGTTGTTTCAGACCCCATATAATCACTTTTTAACGTTGAACCAACACTTACGGGGATCGGATCACTATAACCCGATTCATAGGCTCCCAAATCGGGCAAACCCATACGCAGATTTCCATCGATGTCTGTTGTAACTGAAGTAGCAACTCCTTTATCGACTAAATTTCCTCCAATTAATGGTCTGTAAGAATCTGTTTCAAACTCTGGAGTAAAATCGAAGATTACATTTGGAGGAGTTGTATAATAAGTATTTATTTCAGCCATGACATCTGGATCTGAATCTTGTGTAGTAAGACCAGAGGTTCCATTTCGAACAATTGTATTTTCAATTGTTTGTATACCATTTGTTATATTCTCATCAACATCATCCCATACAATTGAATTTTTTACTTCGCTCGTTTCATCACCATAAGCAAAAGCAATATCTGTTAATGGATAATCCGGTGTCGAATTATTATCAATCATTGTTACATGATTAATAGAATACGTTTTAGAGGGATAAGGACATGGACATGTTGGTATACCATCAAAGATTAAGTATCTAAAATGCTTATTATGACTAAACAAACAATTTTCAACAAACATTTCATCTCCTGTTAAATTTCCTGTAAAAAGGATACTTCCATAACTATTTGGAGTATCTATATATTGATTAGTAATACCCAAATCATTATTTATAAACTTTGAATTCTTAACAATTAAGAGCTTAACACCCCACGCAGAGATAAATGATACTGAAGAAGAACAGGTATTTGATTCAAAAATGGTTTTATCAATAATTACAGATGTAGAACCTTCGAATAATCGTATAATACCTATATTATTTGAAATCAAACTATTTTTCAAATCCGTATTGGGAGACCATAAATCCATTAAGATATCCGCTTTACATTCTATTATTTCGCATTTATCAATCAATATACTTTGGGTATTCAAATAAAATTCACCTATATTATTATTATTAAATGTGGAATTCGTTATACTAAAATCATTTGTATTTGAAGCAAAAACACAATATTTATAAAAATTGGTTGGTGAAGAATTTTTATTAAATAGACAATTATCAAACGAAACCTTGGTTGGAGTATTTACATTATTTATACTTCCTTCAATATCTATTATTTTTACATAGTCAACATTATCAACATTTAATAAAGTATTATCATGAAAAGAGCATGAATTAAAACCTAGATTTGTCATTGCACCAAAATAGAAGATACTTTTTTGAATTAAAGATGCAGTATTGCTATAGAAGTTGCAATTAGTCATTATTAGTGTACCTAATAACGTATTATTTGATGTAACAGAAACCAAATTTGTATTATTATAGAAATCAGAATTAGTAAATGTTGAGTTCTTAGTTAAAAGTAACGTTGCAGTCCCACCATTATCATGATATTCTACATTCTGAGCATCAACAATTGAATATGCAATATTTGTTGATTGCAGAGTATTTGAAATTTCAGTAGAATATAGTTTAAGATTCACTGATTCAATATCTGTAGAAGTTGCAAGATTATCAAGAACCATGTGATCAATTTGAAGATTGTTATTTTGAATAATAGCAGGATCTGTTGTGGTATTTGATGTTACTATTCCTATTTGAGTTCCATTACCTCTAATAGAAAAGCCTTTTATCACAACATTGTTAGTATTAGGTAAAATAGTAATTGCAGGCAATGTAGAAAGTGGATTAAGTATGGTATAATTAATCATATCAGGATTTGTGCCATCATAATAGGAGCTAAGGGTAATGGGTTTATCAATGATCAGATTTTCTTGATGTAAGCCCTGACAAATTAAAACCTCATCGCCACTAGCTGCTGCATTTGTAATTGCTTCTTGAATTGTTGGATAGAAAATTCCTGTAGATTTTACACTTGCAACACAACCGTCTTTGATGATGTTAAAATTTGCTACATCATAAAGAGGATTATCACAAGAACCGGCTATAACCATAGCCCTAATTGGCAATAGTGTGGGTGAAATAGGAACGGAACTTGCAATTATTAATTTAATTGGTATTGTTATAGCTCCTTTATTTAAAGTACCTGCCGGTATTGTTAAACTATTATTGGTAAATGTATATTTCGAACTCAGATTATCAAGTGTAATTCCTTCAGGTAAAGTTAAGCGAACGGTTGCATCATTACTTTGAAGTACATCATTATTTGTTAATGATACTGTCAATAATGCTCCAACAGAATTAAGAGCTTCAAAATCGCCAGTAATATTACAAGTAATATGCAGGTAATCAACTGGGTGAATATTTTGATATATAATGCCAACCCCATCAAAAGTACTGTCTGAACCTACAATCAAATATTTATATGCATCGTTTGTCTTAAAAATATAGTTATAAGTATATCCAAAAGTAGCTACCTGAGAAAATATTGATTGTTGTATTAATCCTTTTGTATATATTAAATCCATTGATTCTTTAGTTAACATATCTAATGATTGATCATAATCTAAATTTATATCTCTATAGATTGGTTCATTCATACATACCCCTGCATATAATGTTGAATTTAAACTAAAATTGTCTTCATTATATACTGTAAAATGATAATTATAATATTCTCCATTTATAAGTGGATTATTAAATTTTGTATAACTTGATGATTTATTTTTAAATGTAATTAAATTATACCAATTAGATATTTCAGTTTTACCTGTAAGATGACGCCACCTACAATTTGTAGAAAAATTTTGAACCACTGAAGTACTATATGGTGAAGGATATGTATTTTCAACAATATCATAATTCGTCGAATAACAGGTATAGCTTGTTGATACACAACCTAAACCTGATTGACACGTTATATTTTCGTCTTCAAGCAAATCGGGTGTGACATGAATGGTAAGATAGGTAAGATTACCTTTAACACTATGCCCATTTCCATCATCTTTTGTTGGAATATATTGGAATAGCATATTTTCTTTAACACAATATTTCTTAGGAGTAATAATAATTTTCTGATTGATAACATCGTTGATATAATCAACTCTAAGAACCTTATTACTATTACTTAAAAAAGCAACATTAAAATTAGTTATATTATCTCCCCGTCTCCCAATTGGATCATTACCGAAAAGATCTGCATAACTTATTTCTTTACTCTTTCCAGCCTCAACTGTTTGAGGAATATCGTCGTCAATTCCTATTACAGAAACTTGATTTGTAGGTAAATCAGTATACGTTATTTGATTTCCTTTAACATTATACGTTATGCCTGGTATTGCAGGTCTTGAAAAACATAAAACGGCATCTCCGTCATTATCAATTCCAGCAGCTGACCAGTTCGTTTCACTATTTTTAATTACATCATAAAAAACGCCATCATCGCCATAAGTACCGGATATAGTATATCCTAATGAAAGTAATATTTTAACTTCATCGGGATTAAGAAAACGTTTAGTCGTTCCATATTTAACCATGTAAAACATAACATAGTTACCTTCAGAAAAATGATCTATTCCATCACTATTACAACCTATATGAGATAATGACACATTCGGTGAAAATTGAAGTTTACTATCTACATATAAAGTAGTTATTACCGGCACTTGAAGATTAATATTTGTATTGGTAAACATGATAGGTTTATCACTTTGATTACACTCAATTTGAAATTCAGGAATTGCGGCAGCTGATACTGTTGAAGTATTACCATCTGAAGAGACGACAGGTACACCATTTGTAGTTAAAAAGGTATCCCACAACGTATAAATTGAATTTGAAATTTTACTTGAACCATCGGCAGCAATTAAACTGTTTACTCCTAATGAATGCATCATTTCATGTAAAAAAACAGTATATAAATCATAATGCAAATTATCTGAAGCATTTTGCATTGAAAGATTCCAATCATCACTTAGATTTATATTTACAGAACCATGATAATACCCTAAACCTGTAGTATTATTTCCTAACAAAGCACTGAATTTAATATATGGGTCTTGACCTTTTTTAATAAATGATTGAATTAACGTTTCGGTAACTCCTTGACCTATTATATAAAATGGAGTTGCAGCACTACTAGCTACATAATTAGTAATCAATATTTGAACTGCGTTAGAATTAGAACCAACACCATGATTAACATTAGAACTAAGCAAAGCAGAAAGATCTTTACAAACTTGAATCAATACATTTCGTCGTGCGGCACCAAGTTCCGTTTGAATGCCATCAATGATCACATTACTGTGGTCGTCGAAACCGGTTCCTGATTTGTTATCTTCTTCTTCAAAATGCAATAAGAACATGCCGGCAAAGTGCGAATTAGTCGGAATCTTTAAATCGTTCATTGAATATTGTTTCCCATTATTATCTATTATTAGTTTACGATACTGAAATGGAACTAATGTGTCGACAATAACCGTTGTATTAGCAGAAGCAGAACACGACGTTTGTCCTATCACCGTATATGATTGTGTAGCTATAGGAGTAACAATAAATGTAGCACCTGTTCCAATTATTGCAGAGTTATCGGCATTATACCAACTATAAGAATTTGCACCATTTGCCGATAGTGTAATGCTTGAACCTAAATATACTTTGGAATTTGAAGGATTTATTGTAACCGTTGGAATTGTTACCATAGTAATGGTAACGGTTGCTGTACCTAAACATCCTTTTGTATTTGTTCCGGTAACGGTATAAACAATATTTGACTGTGGTGTAAAGGTAGCTGTTGCATTATTTCCTAACCCATTACTCCATTGGTACGTTGATGCTCCACTAGCATTTACAGACGTTGAGCTACTGTTATCTGAACAAAAACTAAGAATCGGACGATCTACACTAATTGTTGGTGTTTGATTTACTATAATCGTTTTTGTCATAGTATTTATACAACCCAAAACACTTATTCCGGTAACGGTAAAGCTACTCGTGATTAATGGCGTAGCTGTTATAGAAGCTGTAGTTGCAGAATTACTCCATCTATAGCTAGCTGCCCCACTGGCTGTTAGTATTGCATTTGAACCTGAACATATTGTTTGAGAGGCTAAAATTGAAATCGTTGGTATTGCATTTACTGTAACGGTTGTTGAAACGACTGCAGAATATCCTGAAGCATTTGTCCCGGTAACTGTATAGCTAGTCGTTACTGTTGGCGTTACAATTATTGAAGCAGTCGATGCAGCATTACTCCATTTATAGCTTGTACCGCCACTAGCTGTTAGTACGACACTGGTACCAGAGCATATTGTTGGTGAAGACGATATTGAAATTGTCGGTAACTTTATATCGTTAGTATTTGCAGATGTTACATTACCGGTATTAGTTAAAGTACCATTATTAGTTAGTATTCCTTTTATTGAAAGTATTTGAGTGTTTATTAGCGTTGCTCCACTATTATTGGTTACTGTTCCTGAAACAGTTATTGTCTGATTATTAACTATTTTAGCATTGTTCAAACATGCCCCCAATACTGTTATATTTCCACTATTAGTAAGTGTTGCATTACTATTTAATGATAGATTCTTTGCAATAGAAACGGTTTTAAGATTTACAAAAACAGCATTATTGTTTAATGATCCATTTAATGTTAGAATATTATTGTTAGTCAACGAAGAACCAGTATTAAGATTCAAATCGTTAGTGAATGTCATCGTACCATTATTCACTATTTGTCCATTTCCTCCATAATTACCAAACGTAACCGTTCCATTATTGGTAAAAACTGCAGAGGTACTATTAGTATAACAACTCGATAATGTTGCAGAACCATTTATAGTAACAGTTCCTGCATTTATACTGAAATTTTGGGGATTAAACGTTCCACAGCTCTCAACAGATCCTCCGTTTACCGTAATGTTTCCAGTAAAGGTATTTCCCAACGGAAGGCAGGCTTTTTGCCCTGTTGATATTGTATAGGAACTTGAACCGGTTAAGGTAACAGTACAACTTGTACATGTTGTGGAAGTTTGAGCTAACGTAGTAGAACTAAGTAAAGCCATACTTACCAGTAGTAATAAAATATTTTTTTTCATAGCAATAATGTATAAAGTTAATTTAGACTTAAATAATAAAATCAACCACACATGAATTTTGATAAATTCTCTCTCGTTTGAATGACAAATGTATATTTTTTTTGAATCCAATACACTCAACGTGTAAAAAAACATTCTTAAAATATTATATTTAAAATGAATATAGCCAATGGTATCTACATTGTGGGGTAAAAATCCCGAGGGTTTTGAAAACCCTCGGGATTTTGGCTTCGGGATTTTAACTTGCCAGGAGTTTAAGCATGAATGTACAGGGAAAATAAAGTTTTATTATAGTATTATAATTTGTAATTGTTTCCTTGAAGTATTATTTTCAGCATCTATAGATGGTATAATTGTTCTGAGACAAAGGTCAATTCTTTTAACAGAGTTAGTAACTAATTTGTATTCAGATGCTTTTGTAGTAATAAAAGATATAACTTCCTTTGCATCATACTCCGAATGGTCATTGGAATGTAGGATGGACTCTGCAACATACTCCGAAGGGTAAATGGAGTGTAAGACTGCCCCACTCTTATCTTCCGATGGGTTAATGGAAAATAAGATTGACTCTATTTCACTATCTATTAAGTTAATGGAAGGTGAAATTGTCCTAATACCACATTCCATTGGTTGAACAAAACAGGGAATTACTCTGCAGGTATATTGTAAAGACTCCACAGAATAAAAACATCGACCGTTCTGCTTTTGTAATGTTAAGGAGCAAATATTTATTTGCATTCCTGATGTAGGTCTTTTGACAGTCTTATTTTTCATGTTAGCTATTTGCTTTTAGACATAACAAAGATATTTCAGACTTTTGAAATTCGAACAGGTCTGTTTTTTAGCTTGCCGATATAATGCACTTTTTGTCCGATATAATGCAATAAACGCCGATATAATGCATATTATGCCGATATAATGCATATAGCTATTTCGAAATGAGCATTAAGTTAGGCATTCAAAATTGAACTGAAATTGACTATAAAGCTATATGGAGTAAGCTTTTAATATCATTTAGTTTGTTTTAGATAAAAAAGAGGGGAAATGAATAAAAAAAGGAGAAAAAAGGGGGAAAAATCTTAATTTGCATTTTTAGTTGAACGGACTTTAACCACAAAGGAACACAAAGGTATTTCACAAAGGCGCTCAAAGGGTTTTTAGTTTTTAGTCATAACAATATAATGACCTCTAACCTAATTACCTTATTCTGATAATACTGAAATGTTTTTATAAATAATATAAGTTAATATAAAACGTAATCTGGGTTTATTATTAAAGAAAGCAAACCTTTAGGATGTATATCATAAAAAAAAGCCACTCTTTCGAGTGGCTTCCCTTAATATAGTATAAGAAATATTCTTATTTATTCAATCTTGAAACTAAACCTTCAAGTTGAGCATTCATTTCTGAAGGAAGACGATCGAATTTAGCATAATGATCTTTAATAAGACCTATTTCTTTCATCCAAGCATCTTTATCAACAAAGGTCAATTCCTTCATATTTTCACCAACACCATTCAAGCCTGAGCAATCGATAGCGTCTTCTGTAGGAACATATCCGATAGCAGTTTCTTTAGCAGCAGCTTTTCCGTCGCAACGATCGAATATCCATGATAACACGCGGATATTGTCGCCATAACCGGGCCATAAGAATTTACCTTGAGCACTTTTACGGAACCAGTTAACAAAGAATATGTTTGGTAATTTCGATTTGTCGGGAGCAATTGAACCTGTTTTGATCCAATGAGCAAAATAATCGCCCATGTTGTAACCACAGAATGGTAACATTGCAAATGGATCGCGACGTACCGAACCTACTTGAAGACCAATAGCGGCAGCAGTGATTTCAGAACCAACGATAGAACCCATAAATACACCATGATTCCAATCGAACGCTTGATGAACAAGAGGAACAGTGCTAGGACGACGACCACCGAATAAGATAGCCGAGATAGGAACTCCCGCAGGATTTTCCCACGCAGGATCAATAGCAGGACATTGTGATGCAGGTGCAGCAAAACGTGCATTTGCATGAGCACAAGGTTCACCCGATGCAGGATCGTGAACTTTATTTTTCCAGTTGATTGTTCCGGCAGGCATATCTGTACCGATACCTTCCCACCAAATATCATTATCAGGAGTTAATCCTACATTGGTAAATATGGTATTTGCTCTGCACGATAACATTGCATTTGGGTTTGTTTCCATAGAAGTAAACGGAGCAACACCAAAGAAACCTGCTTCAGGATTGATTGCATATAAGCGACCGTCAGCACCAAATTTCATCCAAGCGATATCATCACCAACGCATTCTACTTTCCATCCTGGGATGTTTGGAACAAGCATAGCGAGGTTTGTTTTACCACAAGCACTTGGGAAGGCTGCAGCAACATATTTTTTCTCGCCTTTAGGATTGGTAATACCCATGATAAGCATGTGTTCAGCCAACCATCCTTGTTCGCGAGCCATGTTTGAAGCTATACGCAATGCAAAACATTTCTTTCCTAATAATGCATTTCCACCGTAACCCGATCCGAACGACCATGTTTCGCGTGTTGCAGGGAAATGTGCAATATATTTCTCAGAAATAGGAGCACAAGGCCACATAACATCTTTTTGTCCAGGTTGCAATGGAGCACCAACCGAATGAACACAAGGAACAAATTCACCATCACCAAGAACATCAAGAACGGCTTTTCCCATACGGGTCATAACCTTCATACTTACCACAACATAAGCAGAGTCGGTAATTTCAACACCGATATGAGCGATATCAGAACCTAATGGTCCCATACTGAATGGAATAACGTACATGGTACGACCTTTCATCGATCCTCTGAATTTCTCAGTAAGAATAGCTTTCATTTCTGATGGAGCCATCCAGTTATTGGTAAAACCTGCATCAACTTGTTTTTCACTACAAATAAATGTACGATCTTCAACACGAGCTACATCACTTGGATCCGATTGAAAATAATAGCTTCCAGGACGTTTCTTTTCGTCAAGTTTACGAGCCATTCCCGACTTTTCCATCTCGTCGAGCAAGCGTTGGTTTTCTTCTTCCGAACCATCACACCAGTACACTTTGTCTGCTTGGCATAACTCAGCCCACTCTTTTACCCAGCTGATTAACTTTTGATTTTTTGTCATAACTTACGCTATTGAATTATTGTTTATTATTATACAATTATACTTTTGTGATTTGCTCTGATTACGCTACAGTCCAAACCCGACAAATATATACGATATTTTTAAAACATGAAAATAATTTTCACTTTCTTTATCGTTGTGAAGTTTAGAGCTTTACACCTCGATTAACCATATCATCAACAACCCATTTACTGATTTCTAAGCAGTTAAATCCAGTCGTTTGAATATCAAAACAATATATGTTTCAGAAAGTCGGAATCAGCCATGATTGTTCTTTTTGTAATCAGTTAAAACAGCATATTACTTGACATCACAATCGATTATGGATATTAAATACGCCTTTCATAACAGGCAAATAATTCGCTTTTTATCTTAAACCCAGATTACGCAATAGAAAAAACAATAATCCAATGTAATCATTGTTTACGTTTTTAAGTTAAAAGACTTTAACCACAAAGGAACACGAAGGTATTTCACTAAGTCGCTCAAAGGGTTTTTAGTTATATAGGTTAGTAGGAAAAGAATCTTCTGTAGAAGAAATCATGTTCCAAATGGTGAATGGTGAATTATGAATGGTGAATTTAAACAGCCATAGCTATTAAATTATCAATCTGAATATATCAATGTTTTTTATCGGTGAATATCGGTGGAAAAGCGTGGATCCCATCCAATACTTACACTTAATAATGATCTTTTAAAGATATTATTGTTACGGTTTCTTCCGTAAATCGGTAAACTATTCTATGTTCTTGATTTATTCGTCTTGACCCAAAGCCGGTCAATTGATGTTTTAGTGCTTCCGGTTTTCCCAAACCTTCATGGGGATGTTGTTGTATGTCGTGTATAAGGTCTTGTATTTTCTTTTGAGCAGATTTATTTCCACTCTTTTTCCATACGTTAGGTCTTTTTTTGCTTGTTCGGCATATTCTATTTCCATAAATCATCAGTATTGATTTTATGTACTTTACCTGCACGTGCTTCTTTGTCACTTTTTAAAACTTTATCAACAAATTTCTTATCATAAGAACTTTCTTCTTTTATTATTTTAACGAAACTTTCGCCTTCAAACTTTGTTAAAAAGTCTAACAAACTTTTACCTTTTGCTGTACGTTCATTTATTGTTATAGTAGTCATAGCATTACTTATAAAAATTATATTACAAAGATACTACTATTTATAAAAATTATTCCCTTACTGTCTTTAAAAACAAAAATGCTCCAAGTCACGAATTATGAATTATGAATGGTGAATGGTGAATGGTGAATTAAAACATCCATAGCTTTTAATTATCAATCTGTGTATATCAGTGTTTTTTATCTGTGAATATCTGTGGAATAAAACAAATTGACAACAAGCCCGTCTCTATTTAACAACAGCTCTTTTCGATCGATCCCAATTAACATGTTGCTTTTTTGCACGGTATTTGAAGAATCCTAAAATGATTGCATAATTCATCATGGAAAGATAATATGGCACGAAGAATATTTTGATCTTGATCGATTTATTCTGTAGTATATAGCCAATGTACGTTGCTAGATAGAACATCAATTGCAATAGGAACAAAAGACGGTAAAACAGTGAATGATTAAAATACAATAAACAATAGTTCGACAACAATGCTAGAATAAATGCAAGCGGTAAAACAGTCCATCGTAATAATTTATGTGATATAAAAGTAAACGACAGCCAAAAGTTATTGAATGGATTAATAAGTGTTTTTAAACGGAGAATGACTTGAAATCCACCCGCTGCTATTCTTTCTTTCCGTTTCAATTCGTCGGAAATGGTTGCCGACGACATTTCAGTAGCAATTGCATTGGGATTATATTTTACCTTATACCCTTTCGAAGCTATGCGCATCGAGATTAAAAAATCGTCGAGTATGGTATCAGCTTCCACATCTTGAAAAAGCTCGGTTCTGATTGCAAACAATTCGCCTGCAGCTCCAACTGTCGATCCGAAATTTGATTCTGTTTTCTTGAGGAACGATTCAATCTTCCAATAGAAACCTTCGCCTGAACCTGAAGCACTGTCTTTTTCGAACGCGAATATTCGCTTTTCACCTGCAACACATCCTACGGTAGGATCTTCAAAAGTGGAAACAATTTGACGAATTGAGTCTTTATTTAAAAAAGTATTTGCATCACAAAAAACAACAATCGGTGTGGTTACCTGTTTCATTCCACGATTCATGGCTCCTATTTTACCGTTACGTGCCGGTTCATGGAGTACTTTCATTTGAGGATATTGTTGTAACATTTCGGGTGTACCATCGTCCGATCCATCGGTTACCCAAAGAAAGGTAAGCTTATCGGCCGGATAATCTATTTCCAACGAATTCTTTACCTTATCGACTATCGAATCGCGTTCGTTCCATGCCGCGACAAAAAGAGTTACCGCAGGAAGTTCGGTTTGTACAATACTATTGGATTTCGATTTTGGAAATAATTTGGCAAGTAGTAATAAAAGCAACGTATATCCTATATATATATAGAATACCAAAAAGATGCTTAGCCATAACAGTATTTTAATTATCATGCAGTTGTTTAGAATAAAATTCGAACAATTGCTGTGTTATGACATTGCAATCGAAGTTCTGACGAACGAATGATAACGCATTTTGACCTATTTCTTCGCAAAAAGCCTTATCGGTAACAAGTTTTTCTATACAATAAATAAACTCATCGGGTGTTGTTGCTATAAGTACCTCTTTACCTACGGTAACAGGAATACCTTCAACTCCTATTGGAGTCGATACGATTGTTTTTGCAAGAGCCATCCCTTCGACCACTTTCACTCTCATTCCCCCACCCGAGAGCAATGGAACAATAAGTATAGAATGACTGTTTAGAAACTCATGAGCATCTTCCACTTCGCCAACGAAAACAATATTCCTGAACTTTTTAAACTCTTCAATAAGCGATTTTGGAGCATTACGTCCGGCAATATAGAATTTAAGATCGGTGTAATCTTTCGAAATATAACGCCACACATTGCGCAAGAACCACAAGAGGGCTTCTTGGTTTGGAAACCAATCGAGTGCACCAAGATGAAACACCGATGGAAATTTTATCATTTCGGGCTTCGGTTCATATTTCTTAGCATCGATGCCTGTTGGCGAAACGAGCATCGGTTTGGTGTTGCCAAAATCGGTAAATTGTTTTGCATCGCGAAGGGTAATAGGAACAATCATATCATAACTATTGATAAAACTCTTTTCAAAGCTTTCCAATCGTTTTGTCAATAATTTAAGATACCGTCCTTTCATGTGATTCTTTTCACGTTCCAAACGACGTTTCCATATTTCATGTTCTATATTATGTGCCCTGTAAGAAATAAGCGCTTTTGAATATTTCCTTATTGTTTCGATATAGGGACAGAGGTATAAGCCTTCTAATTGAACAACATCAAAGGTTTCTTGAGTTAGTATTTCGATAAGATACTTTTCAAAACCTTCCGACACAAAACGCTCGGCATTATAAGGCATGCTTGAAAAGAATAAATTCTTAAGTGCATCGAATGCAGAAAGACTGGTATCGAGGAAAAAGGTTTTAAAGTTGATCTTAGAACGTATCTCTATCGGTATTTGCGATACATCGAAGAAATGTTTCTTTGAATTTATTGTCAATACGGTAACAGTCTGACCAAGCGATGCTAATCCCCACATATGCTGAAAAGTAGCTATCGAGCCACCATCCTTTGGTGGATACGGCATTTTATTTGAAACAAATAGAATATTCATATCCTCAACACATTTTTTTCGTCGGTAAAGATATTATTTACTGTTCACTTTCTTCTCAATGTATGCATAAATTTTGTAGAAAATATCAAGATTTATGATCTGCGAATCGGTTGCCGCTTTATAGGTGAAATACATTCCCAATGGCAATAAAACTGCCGATGCAAACCACATTCCAACCAGAGCTGTAGCTTCACCGCTTTTAACATATTTCTCGCCCATCATTGATATGATATAATAAAGCAGGAAAAACACAACAGAAATAACTACCGGCATTCCCAATCCTCCTTTGCGAACGATTGCTCCAAATGGTGCACCGATAAAGAATAAGATTAAACATGCCACCGACAAAGTAAATTTCTTATGCCATTCTGTTTCGTGACGTGATAGCCAGGCTCTACGGGCTTCCAGATCGTCAACCATATTATTAAAAGCAATCTTGGCACTACGCATATCTTCAAGAGCAAAATCAATTGCTTCTATTTTCTGTTGATTATCGTATTTTGCAAACATCTTGTCGGCATTGATAGCGGTATCTTTATTATATTTTGTTCGAACAATAAACTTAAAGAAATATTCATCAATATTCCGATTCATTAAAAACTTCACCCTGCTTTTGTAATCTTTCTTTAATGAATCCTGAGCAAATTCAAGTTGTTTAAGATTGAGCATTTGATAATTGTTTTTAAATAATTCGGTACTTGTTCTCGAAAACTTATAACCCGTGAGTTCAAAAACAACCTGTTGTTCTTTAAACGATTCACGTTCGTGAGGAAAATTACGACGCATGCTATTATAACGTCCTTGTTCACGAACTTCCTCGTAGTGTTCACCCGAATAAAGGGTAAAGAATAAAAACTGCCTATTTTTCGACATCACCATCTTAGCTGAATCGGCAACAGTAACATTGAGATTTCCGTTTTGCCCACGATGATCGTAAATCATTACGTTTTTCATCACATTTGTTTTCGGATCTTTATCTTTTACCTTCATTATGATACCATCAATGCCGGTAAAGAAAATACCTTTACGAATATTTAATTCGGGTCGTTGTTGCCTAACATCGTAAAGCAAGGCTCCCATCTTAAGATTAGTGTAAGGCAATATATCGTTAGAGAAGAAGAATGCACCAATAGCTACAAGTATATTTAAAAACACCAATGGCATCATAATTCTTGGTAATGGTACACCTGCTGCTTTTATAGCCATCAACTCGTTGAATTCGCCCAAGTTGCCAAACGTCATAATTGAAGCTAGAAGTGTTGCTAAAGGTAAAGCCATTGGAACCAAGGCTGCCGATGCATACCAAAGTAATTCCATTATTACGGTTCCATCAAGACCTTTTCCAACCATATCGTCGATGTATTTCCATAGAAATTGCATCAATAATAAAAAGAGACTCACAAAGAACGTAGCGAGGAATGGTCCGATATACGACTTGATTATAAGGATATCAAGTTTCTTAATCATTGAAATATTGTTTTACAGTATATTAGTTAGATCCTAATACATGTTTTAATTCATTAATTTGTTTATCCCAAAGTTTACTGCTATCAATTTGTTCTCCTTCGAAAACGTAATCGATTATAACTAACGATAAGTCGCCGGTTAATTCATCAATGGTAATTTTAAATTCAAAATAAGCCTGAGGATCTTCATCGTCCAGCCATTTGTAACGTACAAACTTAAGATCTTTTGAAGCAATTATTTTTGCATTTTGCGGAACATCTCCCCACGAAAACGAAAAGACATTAGGTTCGACAAGATTAACTTGATCGGCAAACCATTCTTCTAAACCGGCTGGTGATGAAAGACGCAAAAACAACACTTTGGGCGAGCAATGCATTGGATATTCCATTTGTATTTTAATCTTTTCAGCCATAGCTTATTTATTCATTTAAGATTTGTCCGCAATTTAAAAAAAAATAAATAGAAACAATCTCTTTCTACTAATATTTCCCTTATTTACCGTGAAAGCGCTATCTCTGCTTTTACTTCTGTTTATTATTAATTCTGTTAAAGCGTTTATCTGAACTCATGATGGATTGAGCAAAGTTAATAACGCGTTGTATATTCATCTACGGTTGATGTGAAAATATTTCTTATAGCTATTTCTTATTTGACATACATTTTAGCTATAATTTTCGTTACTTTTGCCACTAAATACTTTGACGTTGAAAAAGAAATTTGTAACCAATCTCGCCCTCCTTTTATTTTTAAATATTCTCATTAAACCCCTATGGATATTCGGGATCGATATGGGAGTACAAAACCTGACTGGAGCAAACGAATATGGTACTTATGCTTCGTTATTCAGTTTCTCGATCATTCTCAATATATTGCTCGACCTTGGTTTGACCAATTTTAACAATAAAAACATTGCCCAACATAGCCAGCTGTTAGTTAAATATTTTTCTAACATGGTGGTAATGAAACTACTTCTAGGTGTTGTGTATGCTATTGTTTGCATTAGTGCCGGTTTATTGATGGGATACGACAGACAGCAATTCCACCTTTTATATTTTCTTATCGGTAATCAATTTCTGCTTTCATTTATTCTCTATTTACGTTCGAACCTATCGGGTTTGCATTTCTTCAAAACCGATAGCGTGATATCGATTACCGATAGAACGTTGATGCTTGTTATTTGTGGTGGTTTACTCCTATTTCCGGCCACTCGAAGCCATTTCCATATCGAATGGTTTGTTTATTCACAAACGGCAGCTTATCTAATAACCTTTTTCATCGCATTCTTTATTGTTTTACGACACGCCAAGGTTTTTAAATTCCAATTCGATTTCGCCTTCTTAGTTTTGATTTTCAAACAAAGCTATCCTTTTGCATTATTGGTTTTATTGATGAGCTTATATTCGCGCATCGACATTGTAATGATTGAACGGATGCTGCCCGATGGCAGAACCCAAGCGGGAATCTATTCTCAAGCATTCCGTATTATCGATGCTGTTTCGATGTTTGCTTTTCTGTTTGCCACCCTCTTACTCCCTATTTTTGCCAGAATGATTAAACAAAAAGAAAATGTCACGCAACTGGTTCGACTTTCGTATTTGCTTTTACTCGTGCCGACCATTGTTTTCTCGTGTGTTTCTGTTTTCTACAGTAAGGAACTGATAGGCTTGCTTTACAAACAACATGTTGAGGAGGCTGCAAGTATTTATGCAATCCTTATTATCGGATATAATGCCGTTTCTACATCGTATATATTCGGAACACTATTAACGGCCAATAATAATGTTAAACAACTTAATTATATGGCTTTGATTGGGGTGGTGACAAATGTCGGTTTAAATATCATTTTTATACCGATATATAAAGCTTGGGGTGCAGCCTTCTCCAGTTTGATAACCCAAGGTATCACAGCTCTTATTCAGGCTTTATTAGCTATGAAATTCTTCAAATTTAAAATACTGCTATCCGACTTCCTCAAGCTATTGGTGTTTGTCGGATGTGTTTTAGCTTCATGCTGGATTACTTCGCATTTTGTAGAACATTGGATGAAAGGTTTTATTATTGTCCTCTGTTTCGGTTTAATGCTTGCTTTTATTCTAAAAATCATCAATATAAAAGCTTTGATTAACATAATCAGATCGGAAGGAGAATGAGGTTTAATGGTGAATGATGAATGGTGAATGGTGAATTGAATAGATGGTTTAGATTTGTTAAATGATTGAAAAGGTTAATTCAACTTCCAGACTTTCAGATATTTTTAACCTCTAGACCTTTAGACATATCAAAATAAAAGGAGAAACCATTCAATGAACGATTTCTCCTTTTTTTATGTAGAAAATTAAAGATTAGCTTTTATGAAAGCGTTTTCTTTCGTGTTCTTTTAAGTAGATTTTACGCAAGCGGAACGACTTAGGAGTAACTTCCAAATATTCATCATCGCGAATATATTCCATAAATTCTTCGAGCGAGAATTTTGTAGCAGGAGTAATGCTCGTTTTAACATCAGAACCAGAGGCACGCATGTTTGTAAGCTTTTTTCCGGTAACAAGATTAACCGTTAAATCGCCTTCGCGTATTTGCTCTCCAATAACCTGACCTTCGTAAATATCTTCTCCCGGATTGATAAAGAATGTTCCTCTATCTTGCAATTTATCGATTGCATATCCGGTAGCCATTCCGGCTTCCAATGCAATAAGAGCTCCATTTGTGCGAGTACCCATATCGCCTTTCATTGGTTGGAATTCGATAAAACGATGCGACATTACTGCTTCACCTTCGGTTGCTGTAAGTACAAGATTGGTTAAACCGATTAATCCTCTCGAAGGAATCATAAACTCAAGATGTATACGTCCGTTTTTCGAATGCATGTTTATCATCTCAGCTTTACGTTGAGATACTTGTTCAATCACCTTTCCCGAAAATTGTTCGGGAACGTGAACGGTAAGTTGCTCCATCGGTTCGCATTTAACGCCATCAATTTCTTTTACAATTACCTTTGGTTGACCCAATTGTAATTCGTAACCTTCGCGACGCATTGTTTCGATAAGTATCGATAAGTGAAGAATTCCACGACCAAACACCAATAATTGATCGGGAGAATCGGTTTCTTCAATCTTAAGAGCAAGGTTTTTTTCAAGTTCACGATACAAACGTTCGCGAACATGACGAGAAGTAATAAACTTACCTTCGCGACCATAAAAAGGAGAGGTATTATTAGTAAACAGCATCGACATAGTCGGTTCATCGATATTCATTGCCTTCAATCCTTCAGGATTTTCGAAATCGGCAATGGTATCGCCAATATCAAAACCGTCTAAACCGATCACCGCAACAATCTCGCCGGCAGCAACAGCATATTTCACTTTTTCTTTACCCAGTCCTTCGAAAATACAAAGTTCTTTGATTTTGTTTTTTTGAATCGTACCGTCACGTTTCACCAAACAAACATTTTGTCCGGCTTGAATTGTGCCACGGGTGATACGACCAATAGCAATGCGACCAACGTACGAAGAATAATCAAGCGATGTAATTTGAATTTGTAACGTTCCTTCGGCAAAAACCGGATCGGGAATATTCTCAATCATCACATCAAGCAAATAGGTAACATCTTCGGTAGGCGTACTAAAATCGGGTCCCATCCATCCTTGTTTCGACGAACCGAATACGGTTTTAAAATCTAATTGATCGTCGGTTGCATCAAGGGCACACATTAATTCAAATACCGCTTCTTGAGCAGCAATAGGGTCACAGTTCGGTTTGTCAACTTTATTAACAACAACAATGGGTTTTAATTTAAGCTCCAAAGCTTTTTGCAACACAAAACGGGTTTGTGGCATCGGTCCTTCAAAAGCATCAACAAGTAATAAAACACCATCGGCCATATTCAACACACGTTCCACTTCACCACCAAAATCGGAGTGACCGGGAGTATCGATGATATTAATTTTTTGTCCTTTATAATGTATAGATACGTTTTTTGAAAGAATGGTGATTCCGCGTTCGCGTTCAAGTTCGTTGTTGTCGAGAATTAATTCGCCGGTTTCTTCATTATCACGAAACAATTGACACTGGTGTAGCAAGCGGTCAACAAGTGTTGTCTTGCCGTGGTCAACGTGAGCAATGATAGCGATGTTCTTAACTTTTTCCATAAATAATTATAATTCAATAAATTCTATTCCTTCTCTTTGATAAAAAAAGAGTCGGCAAAGGTATAAATATAAATTGATTAAGACGCATTTAAAAAACAAAAGATGAATTTCGCATTATGTGCCACACAGAAACATTTCTGTAATAAGCTTATTCAGAGGACTTACATAATTCATTTATAATTGCATTACTATTTATTAATGAAAACTTAAACATCCGATTTAAAACAAATAATCGATTTGCGATTTACTATCCCCTTGATGAAAACAAATTACGATTTAAAACAAGTAATAGCAACGATATAACTTAAAATTAAAAACTAATAACTAAAAACTAATAACTAAAGACCTTTTTTTGATTGCAAGTGAAAACACCAGAATGCATTGAAATATTCAACACAATAAAATGAACATAGATCTATTTTAAATTGGAAATATTTTCATACAAACCTATCCGAATATTTTTCTAATTTCCTACTTTTGTAACCGAAGTAAAAAATCGTGCATAATGACAGATAACATCACCATTGATACACCGGAAGAAGTGAAACATTCGCTCAATTTCCTAGAACAAATAATAGAAGAAGATATTAAAACAGGCACGGTAAAACAGGTTGTAACCCGTTTCCCTCCTGAACCAAACGGCTATTTGCACATAGGTCATGCCAAGTCGATATGTTTAAACTTTGGATTGGCACAGAAATACAATGGCAAATGCAATCTCCGGTTCGACGACACCAATCCGGTAAAAGAAGATTTGGAATATGTCGATTCAATAAAAGAAGACGTTCGATGGTTAGGCTTTGAATGGGATAACCACGAATATTATGCTTCCGATTATTTCGAACAGCTCTATCAATGGGCAATAAAAATGATAGAAGATGGCAAAGCATATGTTTGTCATATGACGTCTGATCAAATATCAGAAAATAGAGGAACACCACAAACTCCCGGTAATTTTAGTCCTTGGAGAGATAGAACGGTAGAAGAAAACTTACGCGAATTTAAACGCATGCGTAATGGTGGGTACAAAGATGGTGAAGCTTTATTGAGAGCTAAGCTTGATATGTCGTCGCCCAATATGCATATGCGCGACCCCGCAATGTATCGAATTAAACATGCTCAACATCATCGTACCGGCGATAAGTGGTGCATATATCCAATGTACGACTATGCTCATGGACAATCTGATTATATCGAGGGAATCACTCATTCTATCTGTACACTTGAATTTGAAGTTCACCGTCCGTTGTACGAATGGTTTCTCGATCAGGTCTATACACCTGGAACCGTTCGCACCAAACAACGTGAGTTTGCACGATTAAACATCAATTACACCATAATGAGCAAACGCTTCTTATTGGAATTGGTACAAAACAAATTAGTTGATGGGTGGGACGATCCCCGCATGCCAACCATTTGCGGACTTCGCCGTCGAGGATACACTGCGAAATCGATCCGCGATTTTGCCGACCGTGTAGGTGTTGCAAAACGCGAAAATGTTATCGATATGGCTCTTCTCGAATTCTGTGTTCGCGAAGATTTGAATAAAATAGCAACCCGTGTTATGGGCGTACTTAATCCGCTTAAGGTTGTTATTACAAATTATCCCGAAGCGGGTGAAGAATGGCTTGAAGCTGTTAATAATCCTGAAAATCCTGAAGCAGGTACCCGTCAAGTACCGTTCTCGAAGGTTCTTTATATAGAACAAGACGATTTTATGGAAAATCCTCCAAAACAATTTTTCCGTTTATCGCTGGGTAAAGAGGTACGGTTACGGTATGCTTATTTTATAAAATGCGAGGATGTTATTAAAGACTCAGAAGGAAATATAAAAGAAGTACATTGCACCTACGATAAAGAAACAAAAGGAGGTAATGCCCCCGACGGACGCAAAGTTAAAGCTACCCTTCATTGGGTTTCGGCACACCATGCCATAGAATCGGAAGTATGTTTATACGACCGTTTGTTTAGGGTAGAAAACCCTTCGGATGTTGAAGAAGGTAAAACTTATTACGATTATATGAATCCCGATTCGTTGCAAGTTACCAAAGGCTTTATTGAACCATCGGTAAAAGATGCTAAGCCGGGCGATAAATTTCAATTTGAACGTATCGGTTATTTCTGTGTTGACTCAAAAAACTCTGAAGTGGGAAAACCTGTTTTTAACCGTACCGTAACCTTGAAAGATGCGTGGAATAAGCTCGCTCAAAAATAACGTAACGAAACACAAGTATAATAAATGCTTCTATAACAAGAAGCATTTATTGTTTAAAGTAACGAATTCTAATGAGAAATACTAATATTTCACTATAACTCCAATTATAGTATTATCTATATGTTACGATTATTAAAATTGTAACTATATTTGCTGTTAGCAATGTTATTCTTATTTACCAACTATGAATATGATTAACAGCATTAAAGACTAATATTATTAACAAGTGAAAACGTTAATTAATGTCATTCAATTATCCTGTATATATGCCTTATATGAAAGGCAACGAAAAGAAGTATGTAAATGAGTGTTTGGATTCAACATGGATTTCATCGAAAGGGAAATATATTGAACTCTTTGAGCATTCATTTAGTGAATATCTTGGTGTAAAATATGCTTGTTCGGTAAATAATGGAACCACAGCACTTCATATGGCATTATTGGCTTTAGACATAAAGCCCGGTGATGAAATAATCGTTCCAACATTTACCTATATAGCGAGTGTTAACGCGATAAGCTATATGGGAGCAGTTCCCGTATTTGTCGATTCGATAAAAGAAACATGGCAAATCGACCCCGAAGATGTGAAGCGGAAAATAACTGCTAAGACAAAAGCGGTTATTATTGTTCATCTCTACGGACATCCCTGTGATATGGATGCAATTGTTCCCCTTTGTAAAGACAACAATATTTTATTAGTCGAAGACTGTGCCGAAGCAATAGGAAGTTATTACAAAGGCAAACATGTCGGCTGTTTTGGAGACATAGCAACCTTTAGTTTTTTTGGTAATAAAACCATTACTACCGGCGAAGGCGGAATGGTTGTTTCAAATAATGAGAATCTTATAACGAGATCTCATCATATAAAAAATCAAGGAGTTACAAGCATTCAATATTGGCATGATATAATTGGTTACAATTATCGTATGACAAATATTTGTGCTGCTATAGGATTGGCTCAATTGGAACAAATAGAACATATTTTACAATTAAAGAAAACGATAGCAGAAACCTATCGAAAAGCATTTTTGAATACAGACATTGAGTTCCTTTATGAAAATGATGTTGTTGTAAATTCGTTTTGGATGTGTTCGTGCCTCATCAAATCGGCAAATCAAAGAGATCAATTACGCGATTTTTTACAACAACAAGGAATTGAAACCCGCCCGCTCTTCTACCCCGTTCACTCAATGCCAATATATAACTATCTTACCTCAGAAGATTTCCCCATAGCCAATAACCTTAGTACAAGAGGAATAAATCTTCCGAGCTATCCGGGATTAACCGAAGAAGATGTTTATGTTATTGCGAATAAAATTATTCAATTTGTTAATTGCAACGAATATGCTGTCGGTAGTTATAATTACGTTTAATGAAAAAGAAAATATAACTCGATGCATTGATTCGGTAAAACTTGTTGCCGATGAAATTGTTGTTGTCGATTCGTTTTCGAAAGATAATACGAAAGCCCTGTGTATAGAACATGGCGTTCGTTTTATTGAACACCCTTTCGAAGGATATATCGAACAAAAAAACTGGGCTGCTTCGCAAGCTACATACGATTATGTACTATCGTTAGATGCTGATGAAGCTCTGTGTCCTACCTTGCAAAAATCGATACTAGCAGAGAAAGAACATTTCTCTAAAGACGGCTATTATATGAATAGAATGACCAACTATCTTGGCGTTTGGATCAAACACGGATCGTGGTATCCCGATAAGAAGTTACGGGTCTGGAATAGAAAAAAAGGGCGTTGGGCAGGACGCAATCCCCACGATTGCTACCAAATGGATGCTTCTAGCTCAATCGGTCATTTGAAAGGCGATATCTTTCACTATTCATATACATCAATTGAAGGACATATTGCCCAATTAGATAAGTTTACAAGTATTACTGCCATGCATCTTAATGAAGAAGGGAAAAAATCCACTTACGTTACCATTTTTTTCAGTCCGCTCTTTAGTTTTATAAAAGGATTCTTCATCAGACTTGGATTTCTTGATGGTTATTATGGCATTGTGATTTGTATAATAAATGCTTTTGCAACACATATGAAATATGTCAAACTGCGAGAACTCAATAAATCACTTCCTAAATAATGAATAAACTATCCGTTCTTATTGATCTTGATCGGCTTAAAGATTTAAACAACGGTTTAGGTCAGGTTGCCCTATTGTTTGGGAAAGCATTAGCCGGAATTAAAGATAAACAACTATCTTTTACCTTTCTGGTACCTAAAAACTATGTAGGCTTCTTTGGCAACTCGGTACAGTATGAAGTTGTGTCTTTAAAACGACGATACTTTCCTGCTTTGTGTAAAAAATACGACCTTTGGTACACCATTCATCAAGATTCATGTTACTTTCCCTCAAGAAGGAATACACCATATATCATTTGCATAAACGATCTTAATTTCTTAGGCGAAAAAACCAAAGCTAAAGCTCAAAAAAGGATCAATCGACTACAACGAAAAGTAGATCGAGCAGCAGCAATCACTACTATTTCAAAATATACTGAAACGGTTGTTCGCGAAAATCTTTCGATAAACAACACCCCATTACAGGTAATATATACCGGTGTTGAAGTTAAAACATTCGAAAAGGTTAAACGTCCGGCGTATGTTCCTGAAGGTTCTATTTTATTTTCAATAGGTGTTGTTCAAGCTAAAAAGAATTATGGTGTTCTTCTTGAATTTATGCTTCGATTACCCGACTATTGCTTGATAATAGCCGGCAATAAAAACAACTCTCCTTTTGCTATCGAATTACAACAACGCATCAACGAACTCGGTTTGCAACATCGCGTGATTTTACCGGGAATGATAGCCGATGAAGATAAATATTGGTTGTATAAATATTGTAAAGCCGTTCTTTTTCCCAGTAAGTTCGAGGGTTTCGGTTTTCCTCCCATTGAGGCTATGCAGTTTGGTAAACCGGTATTTGCATCAACCTTTTCAAGTATACCCGAAGTGTGCGAAGATAAAGCGTACTATTGGGAAAACTTTGATCCCGACTATATGTCAACATTCTTTCTTGATAAAATGGAAACATTTAAGAACGATAAAGATCGTGCCGAAACGCTTCGCAATTATTCAAAGAAATATGTTTGGGAAGAGAATGTTGCATTAAATGTGCAACTATTTAAGAAGATATTGAATTGCAATACATAGAAGTTGCTGAAGTTTGAACGAGTGTTTCGTTAAAAAAAATCTTATCATAGATTCCACCTCATTGATATTGTGATAATCTGTTAACCTCTATTCGGACGAAGTTCTACCTTGTCCAAATAGAGGTTACGATTAAATCATAGATACCTCATAATAATACCAACACATAATAAAATCTCATTTCAAGGTCATATTATCCTTTTGTACAGACGTTGCACGCAACGTCTCATGCTATACCAAAACATGATTATTAATCAATCAGGAAGTAAAATCCGGTCGGTTAACAAATTGAAACGAGCTTTCTATATTGCAAAGAAAGAGACGTTGCGTGCAACGTCTCTACGAAAAGCTATACGTTTAAGACAAAGATTCCACCCACAATACATAGAAAAAGCAAGAACACAAACATTGTAGTACTAACGAACTTGCAAATCATAATAAAAAGGCAACGACAGCTATTGCCAAAGTCGTAAGTTTGATCAGAAAACCCGCTATTGTGGTCACAGCAATAGCGGGTTGCGTGAGCCGAGTAGGAGGTTTTGACCGAAAACCCGCTATTCGGCAACTTTTAAATGCAGGTATGCTGAGCCGAAACGCGGGTTTAGTGAGCCGCATAGTGGGTTGTCCAAGCATACCCGCTTTGCGGCTGAGACAAATAGCGGGTTTGCAGTCAGAAAATCGAAGTTTCGTGACACAACCCACGGGTTTGCTCAGACAACCCGCGGGTTTTTAAGCGTGTTGAAGTTGTATGTAATTACATACAAGTGTATTGCAGTTAGAAATGCAGTATTTAACGGAATTGATTTCTTTGTTCATCGTTCATCTGCGAGTTTTGGGAGAGATGAAAACTAAAAAATAAAGACCTTTCACCTTTGTGTAACTTTACTGTCTTAGTGCCTTAGTGGCAAAAAACTGTAGGCTGTAGTTTAGAATTGCATTGCAAAACATAATTCAATAAATAAACTACTCAAAGTAGATGTATAATCAAGATAAAAAGGTTTTTAGTTGAAAAGACTTTAACCATAAAGGAACACTAAGGTATTTCACAAAGTCGCTCAAAGGGTTTTTAGTTTTTAGTTTTTAGTTATATAGTAGGTTACTAAGAATTAAACAATGTAACATTAATATTGAATGTGATCAAAGATTCGAATACGTTTTAAGCATTCAAAACAATTAATAGAAACGAAAACCTACTTTATCGTAGTTGTTGACAGAGCAAAATCCTAAAGGGATTGAATGTGATTAGCCACGGGTGAAACCCGTGGTAGGATGATGACAACGATACCTAATCCTGAATAGGGTTCGTTATCCAATTGATATAAAAACCTGTATCAATTAACATAAAACAGTAGAATTATGAATGGCTGTTCACCATTCATAATTCACCTTCACCATTATTTAACAATTTCTATTCTTCGTGTTTCAACAGCATTGTTTGTTTTAATTTTCAGCAAATAAATACCCTTAGCAAAAGATGAACCATCAATATGAATAATCGTTTGGGTTATCGCCCCTGTTTTTGAATCAAACACCGTCTGACCAAGTACATTTGTTAACACAACGGTATAGTCTTGTACTTTATCGCCATGAATTACAACAGAAAATTCGCCTGAAGTAGGATTAGGATAAGCAACAATTTCTGCATCAACTGCTGTTACCGCTACATTTGTCAATTGACTTTCGGCCAAATTCGATAACGATTGACTAAATGGACCGCTATCCGATTTCAAATAGCTAGGAGAAATCTTTTTAGCAAGATCGAATGCTATTTGATAGTAAGAGTTCAAACCGATAGTATTTGTGTCGGTATATGTTATTGTTGCTAATCCCGGTACAACAGTAATACTATCGTATAGAGCTAAAGCACTTCCTTTTGCTGCACGATAAATATAATATTTTGTTACTGCAATACCTGAGTAACTGTTCCATGTTGCAATAACCTTATTCTCTTGCAATACACACGAAAGGTGAATGCTTGTATGGATGGTACTCTTATATGAATCATTACCACAAGCAGAATCGACTATTGATAATGCATAACTTTCGGACTTAACAACTGGATTTGAGTTTTGATCGATACTATAGGTCATTTCATCTTTAGATACAGAATCAATGATATCGAATTGGTTTACACTACTCGACTCTCTCCATACTCGATATTTCGAAACTCCTTTGCCATTCATCGGTTCCCAAGCAATAAGATTTTTATTGGTGCTACTTAACGTAACCAATCCTATTTGAGGTATAAGCGGTACCAATACTTTTATTGAAATTGTATCGCTATTAGCACATGATTTGTTATCGGTAACCGTTACAGCATATAATTTGGTTGTATCGGCAATTATGGTTTGCGATGTTGCACCGGTACTCCATTTATAATGGGCACCGGTATTACCAGCCGTTAGAGTCAGGTTTTTCTTCCAACAGAATGTTGTATCATTTCCAAGATTAATCTGAGGTTTTGGATATAATGTTCCGATTGTAATACTATCATATGCAACACAGCTGTATTTATCAACTGTTTCGACAAAAACAAGTCCCGCTTTCGTTGTTGTAAACGTTGAAGCACCAACAGTTGACTCACCATTCCAATGGTATGAAACAAACGTTCCCGGATTAAGTTTCAATGAACCGCCTTCGCAGAATGCTGTATCTTTACCTAAGTAGGGTTGGATTGGAACGGTTACTTTCACCGAATCGGTTATTGTTGCCAATCCTTTCTTCATCGTTACTTTATAGTTTGTGGTTTGTGTTGGTGATACTGTTATTGAAGCAGTGGTTTCACCTGAATTCCACAAATACGATGTAAAGCCGTTAATTGCTGAAATGGTTAAACTATTGCCTTTACATAAAACGGTATCGGTAACAGATAAGGCTGATACGACAATATAATTTGTCTTAGTTGTAATGGTTGTTCCGATAGAATTACTTGCTGTCATGATGACAGTATATATGCCCACACTATCATACGCAATGGTTGGATTTACATCGGTTCCACTCAATTGTTTACCTCCGTTAAAATTCCAAGATACCGTATCAGCCCACGATAGTTTCGAATAGAGTCTTACCGCTTCGTTCAATTTCACAAAGACCTTTTCGGCATAGAAGTTACATTGCGGTTTTTGTGTCGGTATGGTTCTAAGATATGGTTGAGTATATACTAAAGGAGTGGTCAACGATAAGCCTTGTTTATCGGTAACGGTCATTATTACAACTGTTGTTCCTGTCCAACTATTATCTAATTGAGTAGAGGTTAGTATTCCATTTAACACCGTTGGTTTTACAATCGACGTTGAGTCGAAGCTAAAATGTAATGAATCGATTGTAGTAAAATAATCTTTTACATATGCCGATAAATCGATTGTAGCAAACAACGAATCGCTTTGTGCTATTTGTTCGGGAATTATGCCTTGTAATAAATAGGGCGGTTCATTTATCCAAATGATGTTTGATGAAACGGTTTGACCTCCATTACTATCAAATGCCCTAATAGATACGGTAGCAGAATCTATACCTATAACCTTCCAAGATATTGAATATGGTGCTGAAGTAAGCATTGCTATTTTTACATTATTGATATAGAATCCAACACTGTCGATCGATGCTGTTGCTAAACTTGCTTGAGCACCGATTGTAATTACACTTGATGCTGTTACAAACGCTCCTTGTTCCGGACTTGTTATAAATACCGTTGGTGCAGGATTTACAACTAATAATACTGTTTGAGGGTTACTTTCGCATTCATTTTCGGTTTCGGTTACTTTAAAGCTAAACGTTCCGACTGTTGCAGTTGAAATTTCTGGACTAAATGTATTTGATGAAGCCTTTAATACTTTTGTACCTGTTGAATCATACCATGTAATATTTTCTCCAACGGCTGTAAGGGTTGGAATGATTCCATTTACCGTAGTTGTATCGTTTGACGATGATACTATTGGTGTTGGATTAATAGTTAAATGCAGCGTTACAACAGAATCGCAACCTGCTACATTTTTTAATGTTATAGTATCATCACCCGATTTGGTATAGGTAGTGCCATTCCATGTATAGCTACTGCAAGCTACAATTGTTGTTTCGCTGCTCGTCGGTTGATTGATGGTTAAATGTAAGGTGGCTATTGAATCGCAACCTGCGACATTCTTTAACGTTATCGTTTCAT
>Ga0265338_10001154_pt1 | contig 43706 bp, 43 predicted proteins | sample 42126metaG_FD_193579 | JGI IMG/M metagenome (GOLD analysis project Ga0265338, IMG submission 193579) | Rhizosphere microbial communities from Carex aquatilis grown in University of Washington, Seatle, WA, United States - 4-21-26 metaG | ecosystem: Host-associated > Plants > Roots > Rhizosphere... | reverse complement strand
CGAGGACGATTACCTCTTGGTCAGGATCCATGAACATCGCTTTCGGATCCTTGATATCCCACATAATGCCCACTAAACGAAGTTGATCGAGATCAAAGCGTTGAGCCGGCGACAACGGACGCGAAGGTGCGGCGACATCGGTCGGCACATATTCGGCGTACGCCATGAACGGGTCGCGGCGGTTGACGACATCGTAAATAAACGGTTCGAGGAAGCCTTCGAGTTCAGAGAGCTCGCTGCCCGTCTTGGACGCAGCGCTTTGTGCAGCCGCGGTCGCTGCAGTCGGCGAGCCGGCAGGCGGAGTTCCGGGCGGCATCGCGCCTGGGGGCATCGCACCCGGAGCCGTTGCGCCGGGAGGCGGGCTTGCCGCCGCGGGGCTTGCCGGCGGAGGTCCCGTATGTGCGGCTCCGGCATGCGCGGCTCCGGCGGGAGGCGCTCCGGCCGCCGGTGCACCCGGAGGCGCATTGACCGGAATTTGTACTTTGACGTCTTGGCGCGCCTTCTCGACTTCGGCAGCGGCGGCTTCGGCCTCACCTTGTTCGGCTTGCGCGTGCGTGTGATGAATAAACTTAAGCGAAACTAAAAATGCGGCCGTAACGCTCATCGCGCCTACGACAATGAAACTCAGAGTGCTGCGACTGAGTTCGGTCTGCTTCATTTCGTCTCCGGTTTGCCGGGTGTGGCATCGGCGACGGTTCCGCGATAACGATAAGCGACGATTTCGGCCATCATGTGCACTTGCGGCGACTCGTCGCCCTTCGCCTCATGTTGCAGTAAAAATTGGAACTTGCGCACGATCAGAATCTGATTGATCCGCGTCAGGTTCGACAGAAACACCATGTGCTGGAGAAAGCTGCCCGTCATGTCGAGCTTAACGTTCAACTCTTCGAATTCCTTGGCGACGTGGGAAATCTCGGGAGTTCCAGGCGTAATACTGTTGAGCGAGCTCCCGGCGACGCGAGCTTCATTCGATACGATCTTCGTGAGGTCGGCGATTCCGAAGTGCTCGGGAATCACGCCGAGGAGTTTATTGATCGTCGTGCCGATTTCCGCGGCGGTCTTCTTGTAGACCGCGGCGCGATCGAGCTTGGCCTGATTGTCCGCGATTTGCTTCGTCAATGTTTGAATTTGGACATTGGCGGCGTCGATCGCGGTCTTCTGACTGAGGCCGGAATCAAAGACCATGAAATAATAAAATGCGGCGAGCACCAGCCCGAGGAGGAGAGAGCGGCCCATGGTCATACGGTTTAGGAAATTAACAAAACTCAATTTTTGTTCTCCACTTCCGCCGTAAATAAAAATTCGCGGATCGTATTCGTCTTACTGACCGGAACTTCCGCGTTCTTGATAACAATAACATCTTGCAAATACGCGCTGTCTTCCAAGCGGCGCACGAATTCAGTCAATTCTTCCGTCACGACGGCATTTCCGGAAAACGAGAAGTGACCGGTTTCGACGTGAATCTTATCCGACTCATAACTGATGTCGCGAAGCCAAACTTTTTCGGGAATAGAGCTCTGCATGAAGTCGAGTGTTTTCACTTCGCGCAAACGGAGCTTGGAGAGCAACTTCAAGATCTTAAGCTTATCCTCAAGCTCTTTGGCTTGGACTTCAACGTCTTTGACCTTCGCCACTTCGGTCAGCTTGGCCGCGTTGTCGACGGTCAACTTTTGAACTTGGGCATTCGCCCGCGCCTGCTCTTCTTGCAACGATTTGATATTTTGGCTCTCGTACATCATCAGACCCGCCGTAAACAGGCCGATCATGAACACTTTGACCACGGCCTCGCGAATCTGTTCGCGTTGCGGGGCTCCTCCGCCGGAGTCAATTTGGGTCGTACTATCTTGTACCCGGTTGCGGAGGAGGTTGACCTTGATCAAGCGTCACCTGCCGCCCGGAGGCCTAGCCCCACCGCGATCGACGCAAAATCGCGAATCTCGGAAATAAAGCCCGAGCTCAGATTCTTGTCGTTTACGCGAATCGCCTTAAAAGGATCGAAAATCTGGAAATTCATTTTGGTGAAGCCGCTGAGATGGTTGAGCAGTCCCATCGTGCGCGATCCACCGCCCGTGACAAAACACTGCTGCACGGGCAGGCCCGGCGTCGTGTTGACGAAGAAGTCGATGCTACTCTGCACCTCTTCGCTGATCACTTCGTGCGTGTTCTGAATAATCTTGGCCACGTCTTCAGGCGCGGCTTGGCCCGTGCACGCGGAAATCTTCATGGCCTCAGCTTCTTCCATGCTGATGCCCATGCCTTTGTGAATCTCAGTCGTGTAAGTGAGGCCGCCGACCGGAATATCGCGGCAAAAAACGACCTCGCCATTTTCGATCACGACAAAATTCGAAATCGCGCAGCCCAAATTGAGCAACGCGACCGTCTGACCCTTGTTCGAAGGCCAGTTGTTGAGGAAACAATTCGCAAGCGCGAAGCCGCCTACATCAATAATCGAACAATTCAAGGACGCACTCTGCACGATATCCTGATAGAGCAAGGCCACATCTTGGCGGGCGGCGACCAGCAAAATGTCGAGCGTATCGGGACTGGTCTGGAAATTTTTGAGGATCTTGAAATCGATGTTCACTTCGTTAATGTCGAAGGGAATGTACTGCTCGGCCTCCCAGCGAATTTGGCCGGCGACGAGCTTTTCGTCCATAGAGGGAATGGTAATGCGCTTGGTGATCACGGACGTTCCCCACAGCCCCACCGATGCATTTTTGCGTTTGGTCTTGAGCGAGAGCACGAGTTGCTTCACGGCTTCGGAAATCGACGCTGGGTCCGACAACTCACCGCCTGTGATGGCGCGTGGAGGAATGGGACGAATGGCGAAGTTGACCAAAGTGGAGCCCTTGCGGGCGTAATCAACTTCCGCAATCTTGATATTGGCTGAGCCAATGTCGAGCCCGATCAACTTCTTATTTCCAAAAAGCATGATGATGTTGCCTCAGCGCAGTAAACCCATGTACCTATTGAAAATTAGATCGGAATCGAAAAATCTTGTCAATTGGCCGGGACATAGGCCGGAAGAAACAGACCTATGTACCAAAGGCCAAGTTTTTCCCCGCCTAAGATGTAGATTAGGGCGGCGAGTGCGAGGTAGGGACCGAACGGAATGACTGACTTAAGGCCAGTCTTGCTCCGCACGGCCAGACCTAGACCGACGATGCTCCCGAGAATGCTGCTGACCAAAACCACGAATGGAATCGAAGTCCAGCCCAGCACGGCGCCAATCCAGCCCAGTAATTTAATGTCGCCGCCGCCCATGCCTTCTTCTTTGCGCACGAGCAGATAGAGATAAGCGACCAGCCAGAGAAAGCCCCCACCCATCAGAACTCCAAGAAGAGCCGACTGGAAAGAACGCTCGGGGTTAAGCGCAGCGCCGATGAGGCCAATCACGATTCCCGACAGCGTGAAGACGTCGGGTAAAATCATGAGTTCGAGATCGATAAACGAGACCACCACGAGGCCCCACGCGAAAATCATGTATTCCAAGGTGAGCCAGGAAAAGGCGTAGTGATAAAAAATCGCGGCAAATAGAAGACCGGTGATCAATTCGACGATGGGATATTGAATCGAAATCGGCGTTTTGCATTTGCGGCAGCGGCCGCGCAGGATGAGCCACGAAAGCACCGGAACATTGTCATACCACGCGATCGGCGTCGAACATTGGGGACAGCGGCTGCGCGGAAACGCGACGTTGAGGCCTTTGGGTTGGCGATAGATGACCACGTTGGCGAAGCTTCCCCAAAGCAGTCCGAATATTAATGCGAAGAGAGTTTCAACCCACATCTTTTCTCTTAAAGACTAACGCAGACAGGGAAATGCACAAGGCAAACCAGACCAGCGCGTAGGCGAAAGACGACATTTTTGCGGGAAGGTCGAGGGGCATGTCGTAAACAATCAGTGATTTCCAATTTAAGCGCTCGAGATCAGGCAAACCATACTGCACGGCCCAGGCGACCGGTTTGAGCGGTCCGCCATCGGCCTGATTGGCGAAAAACCGCAGGCTGTCCTGCCAGTGGCCGATCAGAAATATGCCGATCGAAAAGACAACGACGAGGAGCGGCTTGGTGAACATCGAAAAGAGAATCGTGAAGCCGAGGAGCACCAACGCCTCGCTCATAATGCCAAGAAGCACGATGAGTAGCCGCTCATCGAGTTTGACCCCGATTCCGGCGAAAATCAGTGCGAGAATGGCGGCGAGACCGGCGGTCATCGTGAGAATCAAAAGCGTGAGGCCCAAACTCTTGCCCAAAATAAACTGAACGCGTGAAATCGGCCGCACCAAGATCGTAAGAATCGTTTTTTTCTCGATTTCTTTGTACACCAGATTGCTGCCGATAAAGACCGCGAGCACGACCGCACACAAGTGAATGGCGCCGAGTCCGAAGTCGGTCGAAATGCGCGCTTGCTCGGCGAAGCTGAGCTGGCCTAGCGCCAGACTGAAGCCGATCAGCAGAATGGCAAAGACAATCAAAGCATAGAGAATGCGGTCACGAATGACTTCTTTGAACGTGTTGACGGCGAGAACCCAAATTGGCCTCACTTGCGGCCTCCGCGGAGAGCCATTTTGACAAAGACTTCCTCGAGTGTGGCGCGGTTACGGCGGATTTCGGTGATCTCGGCGCCGGCGTTAGCGAGGGCCTTGATCTGCGCCTGAATCTCGCTTTTCTCGATGACTTTGCGGCTGGTTCTCACGCCATTGGCAATATAGAAAATTTCGACGCCTTGATCGCTCTGGGCCAGCAAAGTTTCGGTGAGACCCTCAAAGATTGAAACGCCGTCTTTCATCACCACGAGGCGTTCGCAAAGGCGTTCGGTGTCAAAGAGCAGGTGGCTTGTGAAGAAAACGGCGGTCCCCTTTTTCGCGGTCTCAAGAATAATTTCGTTCAACGCCATACGGCCGTCGGGATCGAGGCCCGACATCGGCTCGTCGAGAATCACGAGTTCAGGGTCATGAATAAGCGCTTGCGCGACACCGAGCTTCTGTTGCATGCCCTTTGAATAGGTACGCAGCGGACGCTTTTTAGCGAAGTCGAGATCGACGCGTTTGAGCAGTTCGTCGATGCGGTCGCGGAGCACCTGTTTTTTCCACTTGCAGGTGAGGTTCGCGTAGAACTCGAGAAATTCAACACCGGTCAGGTGTTCATAGAAGTATGGACGTTCCGGTAAAAACCCGAGCTTGCGCTTGCTCTCAATATTTAAAGGCTTGCCGAATAGCTCGATCTCGCCTGAGTCGGGATAGTCGAGGCCCAAGATACAGCGCATAGTCGTCGTCTTACCGGCGCCATTCGCGCCGAGAAATCCGGTGATCGTTCCTTCGGGAACGGAGAAATTCAAGCCCTTGAGAACAAGAGTAGGCTTGGGGATAAACCCGCGCTTATAGGATTTTTTCAGGTCTCTAACTTGCAGTAAATTCATAGCGGTGCGACGCCGAAATCACCTTGTTTGCGTTTCTTTAAGGCTATTACAAATGCCTTAGCGGCGTCACTCTCCGTGATGCATGGAATCGAATAGTCCACGCAACTGCGGCGTATTCCAAACGAGGCCTCGATCGAAGTCCGGCCTGAAGTCGTGTTGATCACGAAGGCCACCTGACCCGAACGGATGCGGTCCACGCAGTGCGGACGGCCTTCATGGACCTTTTTGACCTGTTCACACTCGATACCATTTTGATGGAGGAACGTCGCCGTTCCCGCCGTGGCGGAAAGCGTGAAGCCCATCTGGCGGATGTTTTGGATCAAGGGCAACAATTCTTGTTTGTCCTTTTCCCGGAGTGACAAAAAGACTTCGCCATCGGTCGGCAGCTGCAGGTCGCACCCCACAACGGCTTTGAGCAAAGCTTCCGGGTAATCGCGGCCGCGGCCCATCGTTTCGCCCGTCGATTTCATTTCGGGGCCGAGAATGGAGTCGCTGTCGGGAAATTTTTTGAACGGAAAAACCACGCCCTTCACACTGACGCCTTCGAAGTCGCGCCACACGTATTGTTCGGGCTTCACTTTCGCGGCGGTGAGGCCGAGCATGCCTTTGACGCCGAGGTCGACGAGCGGGACACCCGTCGCTTTGGCGATAAAGGGAACGCTGCGCGAGCTGCGCGGATTCGCTTCGAGCATAAAGATCTCGTCGTCTTTGACCGCGAGTTGCAGGTTGAGGAACCCGAGGATTCCGAGACGGTCAGCCAAGCGGCGGCTGAGCTCTTCGATCTTATTGCAAGTTTCTTTTTTCAGACGCTGGGGCGGGACCACGCCCATCGAGTCGCCGCTATGTACGCCGGCCGCCTCAATGTGCTCGATCACGCCGCCGATGACGGTCCAATCCGGGCCGCGCGCGAGGTCGACGTCGACTTCGAGGGCACGGTCGAGAAATTGGTCCATCAAGCACGGCGAATCGGCCGAGATGAAATTCTGATGGCGGTCGAAGTAGATACGCAATTCTTCTTCGTTCTGGATAATTTCCATGCGGCGGCCGCCGAGCACGTAACTGGGGCGGCAGATAATCGGGTATTCGATCGTCACTGCATGTTTGATCGCTTCATTGATATTTGCGGCCATTCCCGAGCGCGGAATATGGAACTTGAGCTCATTGCAAATTTTCACGAACAGCGCGCGGTCTTCAGCCAAGTCAATCGCCTCAAGCGAAGAACCCAGCAGCTTCTGACCACTGTCGACCAATCGGCGGGCGAGGTTGATCGGCGTTTGACCGCCGAGTTGGCCCACAAAGCCCACGGGCTTGATATGTCTCAAGATTTCCAAAACATTTTCGTACGCCAAGGGCTCAAAGAAAAGCGCGTCGGAGGTGTCATAGTCGGTGCTGACCGTCTCGGGGTTCGAGTTGATCATCGCGACTTTATATCCGCAGGCTTGGAATTGGCGCACGCTGCGTACACAACTGTAGTCGAACTCTACGCCCTGCCCGATGCGATTCGGGCCGCTGCCGAGTAAGGCGATCATCGGCTGCCGTGCCGAAGGCGTGGCTTCCCCTTTAAACGGCTGCGGGGGACTGTGGTAAGTCGAATAAAAGTATGGCGTCTCGGATTTGAATTCTCCCGCACAAGTATCAACTTGTAAGTACGCCGGCGTAAGGCCGGATTTCCAGCGGCGCTCACGGATCTCAGCCGGTTTTTTCCCGCCAAGTTTGGCGATGGCCGCATCGGAGAAGCCGAGTTGTTTGGCTTCGAGCAACGTGTCGTCGTCGAGTTTCTCTGTCAGGCGCGCTTCAAACTTCGCAATCTCTTCGACCTGCTCGAGGAACCACGGCGAGATCTGCGTCTTGTCGTTCAATTCCTCAACGGTGTAGCCCTCGCGGAACGCTTGAAAAATATGATACAGCCGTTTGCTGTTGGGGTAAGCCAGTGAGGCTTCATCGACCACGACGGGATAAGCCCCGAGCTCGTTTTCTTCGAGCGAGAGAATTGCTTTCTGCAGTGACTCTTTGAACGTGCGGCCGATGCCCATGACTTCGCCCACGCTGCGCATCTGCGTGGTGAGATAGTCTTTGGTGCCCGGAAATTTTTCAAAGGCGAAGCGGGGAATTTTGGTGACGACATAGTCGAGCGCCGGCTCGTAACAGCACGGGGTCTTGCCTCCTGTGATGTCATTGCGCAGTTCTTCGAGTTCGTAGCCGATGGCGAGGAGGGCGGCGATTTTCGCAATTGGAAATCCGGTCGCCTTGCTCGCGAGCGCGCTTGAACGGCTCACACGCGGATTCATTTCAATGACTTTGCGGACTCCGGTGCGCGGATCGACCGCGAACTGGATATTCGCGCCTCCCGTTTCCACGCCGACGGCTTCGACAATCTTACGCGCTTCATCGCGCATCGCCTGATAGGCCTTATCGCTCAAAGTCTGCTGAGGCGCGACGGTGATGCTGTCACCGGTGTGCACACCGCAGGGGTCAAAGTTTTCAATCGAGCAAATAATCACGAATGTGCCGGCTTTGTCGCGCATGACTTCGAGCTCGAACTCCTGCCAACCAAGCATGCTCTCTTCAACGAGCACTTCGGAAGTCGGACTTTCGTGCAAGGCTTGTGCGATTTTGGTTTGGTACTCTTCCAGTGAGAAGGCCACGCCTCCCCCACCGCCGCCCAAAGTGTAATTGGGGCGCAAGATCAGCGGGAAGCCGAGTTCCTCGGCGGTTTGCATGCCCTCTTCATATGTGCGCACCATGCGGCTCTGCGGATAGGCGGCGCCGACGGAATCGAGGAGTTCGCGAAAGCGCTCGCGGTCCTCGGCATTGCGGATGACTTGCGGCGTGGCGCCGAGCAATTTGATGTTCAATTCTTTGAGCACGCCGGCTTTGTCGAGTTCGAGCGCGAGATTGAGCGCGGTTTGGCCGCCGAGCGTGGGTATAACGGCGTCGGGCCGCTCTTGGCGCAAAATCTTTTCGACGTACATGAGCTTCAGCGGCTCGATGTACACTTTCGTCGCGATCTCAGGATCGGTCATGATCGTCGCGGGATTGGAGTTGATTAGGACGACCTCGAGGCCTTCCTTCATCAGCGCCTTACACGCTTGCGTCCCCGAGTAATCGAACTCGCAGGCTTGCCCGATCACGATCGGACCGCTGCCGAGGATCACAACTTTTTTTAGAGACGGGTCTTTGGAACCAATCATATCTTCAACTTCGATTCATTCGAGTAAATCTGATGAATATCGAGGTGACGGTACTGCTCGTGTTTGTGTTTCATTTTAAACAAACGTGCGGTGAACTCTTCGCGGGCCGCGGCCTGCTGTTCTTCCGGCAATTTGTTGATGCGTTTGACTTCTTTGAGAATAAATTTCGAGACGACCGCCGGGTGAAAGCAGAAGGCCGGCGAGAACACAAACCCGCCACCCTCGTTCGGAATCAGCCGTGCCTCAAAGTATTCGTCGCGGTTGAAACCTTGGGTGATACGCGATTTTTCGAGCACATATTTGAAATTGGTGAAAAGGTCTTTGATGTAAACGTCGTCTTTTTTGACTTTCTGAAATTCAAACAGGCTGTGGCGCGAGTTACGCAAGTTCAAGTACCCGGAACGATCCGCCTCGGTGATCTCAAACGCTGTATCGTCGAGAACCATCTCGATCGCCACGCGCTCGGTGCTCTTCATTTTACGCGTAAAGAGATACCAATCCACGAACTGCGCCATCTTCAATTCAAAATCGACACTGCCCTCGTCAAACGCGCCAGCCTTCTCAAAAAACTCGTCCTTCGCCTCACGCACTTCGCTGAGATAACGGCCGCTCGTGTAGTGTGTCATCATGCGATCGATGAACGGTTCGAAGTTCATAGTGTCTGCCTTATGAAGAAATCAAAGAGCACGGATGCCTCATGCGGACCGGGATGACTCTCTGGATGAAATTGCACGCTCAATACCTTATTTGTCGGATCATAAATTCCGGCGACCGTGGCGTCGTTCAAGTTCACATGCGTAACCTGGACGGTTTTCGGCAGAGTCTCTTGCTTCACGGCATATCCGTGATTCTGGCTGGTCATGTAGATCTGCTTCAAAAGACTGTCTTTGACCGGATGATTGGCGCCACGGTGGCCGAATTTCAATTTGTAGGTCTGACCGCCGAGGGCGCGGCCGAGAATCTGATGCCCCATACAAATGCCGAACATGAATTTCCAACCGAGCAGCTCGCGCGCGGTCTCCATGGCTTGCTTCACATCGGCGGGATCGCCGGGACCGTTAGACCAGAAAATTCCGTCGGGATTGTAGGCGCGGATCTTATCGGAGGTGGTGCGCGACGGGAACAGGCGCACTTCGCTAGCACGGGCGACGAGCTCGCGGAGCGAATTGCTTTTGCAGCCCAAGTCCACCGCGGCGATTTTCGGGCCGCGCGGATTCTTGCCCTGAAGCGTTTGTTCTTCTTTCACCGAAACTTTATAAACCCAATCGAGGTCTAATTTTTTCTTTTCCGCAATTAAGCGGCGGCCGTGCTCCAAAGCCTTCTTTGCATCATCTCCGCGAACGAGCGCGCCCCACGGTGTGCCGTAGTCGCGCAATGTGAACGTCAGTTTGCGGGTATCGACGCCGGTAAGAATCGGCACGCGCGCCTTGATCAGCTTCTGCTGCCAGGAGCCGTCGCGCGCTGAGTTCTGCAATTCGACGCAGACAAAGCCGTCGATCCAAATGCGGTTCGATTCCCAGAACGTGTCGCTCTCGCCATAGTTGCCCTGTTGGGGCGCGGTCAGCACGACAATCTGTGAAAAATAACTCGGATCGGTCGCGATCTCTTCGTAGCCGCTATGACTTGTATTAAAAACGATCTCGCCCGCGCGTTCGTCGACTTGGCCCGCACCCTGCCAATACCCGGGGAAGGTTTCACCCGAGTCCAGAACAAGAAATCCCCTCTCGCGGGACAAGCCTCGCGTCACGATTTAAGAACCTCTAACCCGAGCACCAGAGAAATCAGGGACGCCCGGACAAATACACCATTGGTCACTTGATCGATAACTTTGCAGCGTTTGTCGTTCAGCACGAAGGCCGAAAACTCAATGCCGCGGATGACAGGGCCCGGATGCAGCAAAATGCCGTCCGAGCGGAAGTGTTTCAATTGATCGCCGCCCAGGCGGAATTTCTCGCGGTATTCCGCCATCGAAAAGCCGATGCCTTCCGACTGGTGCCGCTCTTTTTGTACGCGAAGGCCCATCACGACCGTCGCCCATTCCATCCCGGCATTGAGGTCGCCGAAATTACGGACGCCTTTCCAGTTATCGCCTTTCGGCTCAAACTGCGGCGGGGAACAGTATGCGACTTCGGCGCCCAACCGGCGGAGAAGCATCAAATTCGAGTTTGCAACTCGCGAGTGGGCGATATCGCCGACGATTAAGACTTTCTCACCTTTGATTTGCTTGCGGTTTTCAAGAATGGTGAAAGCGTCGAGTAAAGCCTGCGTGGGATGCTCGGCCGTGCCGATTCCCCCGTTGATGATCGGGCACGGGAGTTCGCGGATGACCGCATCGGCTTCAAAGTTCGTATTGTAGCGCACGACCATAAGGTCCGGCAGCATCGCCGCGATATTGCGGAAGGTATCTTCTAACGTCTCACCCTTCGTAATACTGGCGGAACTCGGATTATCGAGAGCCACGGTCTTGATGCCCAAGCGCGAAGCCGCGACCTGGAAGCTCAAGCGTGTGCGCGTGCTCGGCTCGGAGAAAACCAATGCGATGACTTTCTGGTGCAAGGCCTCGCCTTTGACCACGTGATCGAAGCGCTGTTTGCTCTCAAATTCGCGTTTAAAAAGGGTTGCCCGCGAGAAGATCTGTTCGATGTCTTTCTCAGAAAGTTGCTCTGAACTTAGAAAGGACTCGCCAACCATGGACATTAGCGATGACTGTAGCTCACCCGCTCTAAAAGAGTCAATCTATCGAGTGAAAGAGGCGGGCCCAGCGGATTCGTGGCCACTTGCGTACATGGTCGCCATCAAACCAATCGAGCGACATCCACACGTAGGCGACACGTGCCTCGAGATTGTCCATGGTCACGGGGCCCCAAGTGCGCGAATCGTCTCGGTCGGCGCGTTTATCGTTGAGTAGGTAAATATTTTGTGGCGGAACCACAACAGGCTGGGGTTCACTCCCCGATGATTTGGCGGGCCAAATCGCCCAACTTCCCGCTGAAGTGACTTCCGTTTGGAATTGGCCGGCGGGAATGTAATGCGCCACAACCCCATTGACGACGAGAGTGTCGCCTTTGAATTCGACACGGTCCCCAGGAAGCGCGATCACGCGTTTCATACACAGGCGGTCTTTCGTATTCGGGCAACGCAGGGCTACAACTTCGCCCCGGTGGATATCTTTGAGGCGCACGCGGCTAGCCACCAGAAAATCGCCGGGCCAAATCGTCGGGAGCATGGCGGAACCCGACATAGCGTAGCTCGAAAAGAGAAAGAAACGGATCAAGATAGCCAGGAAGAGAATGGCCCCAAAGGACTGCAGCGAATATCGCAGCAGAAAACCTTTAGCGGAGGACATTGAAGAATCGGCCCCATCTCAGTTTCGCGGGATTGCACAGGAACGGCAAAAACGGCAGCGTGTCCTCGCAACTCAGCCATACGAACATGGCTTTTCCGAGGAGATTTTCGCGCGGTAGGGCGCCCCAATAGCGGCTGTCTTTGGAGTTATCGCGATTGTCGCCCATGCAGAAATAATGGTCCGGGGGCACCGTGAACGGCCGGTCAAAGAAGCGCGGCGCGCCTTTTGTCAGCATCGCCCGATGCTTCACGCCCGTGAGATCTTCCTCGTAAAAATCGAAATCCTTGTAGTCACCGCCGACATCAACCTCTTTGACGGGATAGTATCCCGGCTGCGTGCTGGGATCGGCGCTGACGTCGAGTTTCACGGCCGGCAATTTCTCACCGTTCAGCTTCACATAGCCCTCGGGATCGACCTCGATTTTATCTCCAGGCACGCCTACGACCCGCTTGATCATGAAGTACCCGGCGTCTTCCACACTGCGGAACACGACGATGTCGCCGCGCTGAGGTTCGGAACCTTTGAACATCCAGGTTTTGGTAAAGGGAAAGCGCAGGCCGTATTGGAACTTATTCACCAAGATATGGTCGTGAATCAAGAGCGTGGGAATCATAGAGCCGGAAGGAATCACATAGGGCTCAAACAGCGCCCAGCGAAACGCGAGGATCGCGGCGACCGCAAACAGAAATGAGCCGAGGCCTTCACCGAACTTCGCTTTTTTAGGGGTGTTTTTGTCTTGTGCCATGATGTCCTTACTCGCGAAACCTTAGTTAACGGAATGAAAAAACCGTTTCCAACGAATGGTCAAAGGATTGCATAAAAACGTGACCACAGGCAACGTGCTTTCGCAGCTTAGCCAAACCATGGAGGCGCGGCCGATCAAATAGCCACGCGGCACAAAACGCTTTTCAGCGGCCCAGGCCCGGCTATCTTGCGAGTTGTCGCGATTGTCGCCTAATACCAAGAAATTGCCTTCCGGCACCGTGACAGGGCCAAATGTGCCCTCGCTGCCCCCCTCTTTGCGCAACAGAATCGAGTAGGTTTTGCCGCCAAGATGCTCTTCCCAGTGAACGTAGAGCGACTGGCCGCCGGCATTTTCATCGCCGGGGAAGTCGCTGTCCTTAATGAGCGTCCACTCGTCTTTGAGGTCTTGGGGGATGCTCTTTTCCACTAATTTTTCATTCACGTAGAGATTGCCGTTTTCGTACATCACGCGGTCGCCGGGAATGCCGATCACCCGCTTGATGTAGTACTGATCCTTGTTTGCCGGATATTTGAACACGATCACGTCGCCGCGCTGCGGATGGGCCCATTGAATAAACCAGCTCTCGCTGAAGGGGCGGCGGATGCCGTAGATGATCTTGTTCACGAAAATATGGTCGTGCACGAGAAGCGTCGGAATCATGCTGGGCGAGGGAATGACGTAGGCTTCAAAAAACGCCCAGCGAATGAAAAGCGCCAAGCCGACCGCCAAAATAAAGGATCCGGGACCTTCCGTCCAAAACCGGCGCGACCAGATCGACGTCACTCGTCCACCTTAAGAATAGCGAGGAATGCCTCTTGCGGGACATCAACGCTGCCGACCGCCTTCATGCGCTTCTTACCCTCTTTTTGCTTCTCGAGGAGTTTGCGTTTCCGGCTGATATCACCGCCGTAGCACTTCGCGGTCACATCCTTACGGAGTGCACCGAGAGTTTCACGGGCGACGATTTTGCTGCCGATCGCGGCTTGAATTGCCACCTGATACTGCTGCCGCGGAATTAATTCTTTGAGTTTTGCCGCCAGCTTTTGCCCGCGGTTTGCGGCTTTCGAGCGGTGCACGATAATACTGAGCGCGTCGACGGAATCGCCATTGATCAGGATGTCCATCTTGACCAAGTCACCCTCTTCGAAGTCCATCAATTCATACTCCATCGAAGCATAGCCTTTGGTTATGGATTTCAATTTGTCGTAGAAATCCATGACCATTTCGTTCAGAGGTAACCGGTATTCAATGATCACTTTGGTATCAGTGATGTACTCCATCTTGATCTGAATGCCGCGGCGGTCCTCGCAAAGCTTGAGCAAGCCGCCAATGTATTCGGACGGCGTGTGCAGGCTCAGTTTGACGTATGGCTCTTCGATTTTTAGGATTTGCGTGGGATCCGGCAATTTGGACGGGTTTTCAAGTTCCAATTGCCTGCCGTCTGTCGTCGTCACTTTGTAGACCACAGTCGGCGCGGTGATAATCAGATTGAGATTGAACTCGCGCTCGAGGCGCTCTTGCACGATCTCCATATGCAGGAGGCCGAGGAAGCCGACGCGAAATCCGAAGCCGAGGGCGGCGGAAGTTTCAGGTTCCCAACTTAATGACGAGTCGTTCAGTGCGAGTTTGTCCAAAGCTTCTTTGAGATCTTCAAAGTGCTGTGCCTCGACTGGGAAAATTCCCGAGAAGACCATCGGTTTGACTTTTTGGAATCCGGGCAAAGGTTCGGTGGCCGGACGTTTCGCGGTGGTGACCGTGTCGCCGACTTTGACATCGCGGATGTCTTTAATGCCGCAAATGACAAACCCCACTTCGCCCGATTCGAGCGTTTCGAGATTGGTGGCGAAAGGGGTGAACGCGCCGAGCTTCAAGACTTCGTATTCTTTATCGGTTGCGAGGAATTTGATTTTCTCGCCGACCTTAACGGTACCTTCCATCACGCGAACGAGCGTGACTACGCCTTGGTAACTGTCGAACCACGAGTCGAAAATCAAAGCCCTGAGTGCCGCGTCGCGATTCGCTTTGGGGGGCGGCACTTTTTTGACCACAGCTTCGAGGATTTCTTTGATGCCTTTGCCCTCTTTTGCGCTGGCGAGAATCGCTTCGCTGGCATCGAGGCCTATGTGCTCTTCAATCTGTTTACGCACGCCTTCGGGGTCGGCCGCCGGCAAATCGATTTTATTGAGCACCGGAATGATTTCGAGATTTCCTTCGAGCGCAAGATAGACGTTGGCGAGCGTCTGCGCCTCAACACCCTGACTGGCGTCGACGACGAGAACCGCCCCTTCGCACGCCGCGAGGCTGCGCGAAACTTCGTAACTGAAGTCGACGTGCCCGGGAGTGTCGATGAGATTCAATTGATAGGTTTTGCCGTCGTCGGCCTTATAGATCAGCCGCACGGTTTGCGCCTTGATCGTGATTCCGCGCTCGCGCTCGAGATCCATGTTGTCGAGAAACTGCGCGCGCTTTTCGCGGTCGCTGACGGTTTTGGTAAACGACAACAGGCAGTCCGCGAGAGTGGATTTGCCATGGTCGATGTGAGCGATGATCGAGAAATTGCGTATCAGTTCTGGTTGCACTTTTTAGTCTCGGCTGGAGAGCGTGTTGAGCAGTTCTTTGTCCGTGGGCTGGCCGAGCGGCAGGTCCATCTGTCCCGGCAGGAGGTCTTGGTAGCGATGAATCACGAGATCAATGCCCTGGCGGATAAATTCGGCGACAGGAACCTTAGAACGCGTGTTCAGTTCTTTCAGCAAAGCCTGCTGCTGCTCGGTTATATAAACCGTCGTGGCTAATTTCTTGGACATAGTCTTGAACCATTACCATACGTTAATGGTGGTCGGTATTGGTTAGGCCGGGTGACGCGCCGGGTGGTCCGGCGTGCGGATGACCGCGGGCCGGAGGGCGAATGACGGACAACCGAAGGGCGGACGCTACTTTCTGCCCGGGCAAAAAATGTGACGCACCATTGCGCAGGGCGCCCAGAATACAATTTCCGGACACGACTCTGTGGCTTCTCGAAGACGCAATCTACGACCTACCACCGCGCCGGCCACCAGGAAAAACTCACCGTAGTTTCACGCGCGCCTCAATCCAAGCCTTGCACCGGCAGAACATATTCTCAAACCCACAAGCCATATCCAAAGCGGTCGCAACATGCTCTTTCGACAACTCAAACCCGCGCGCCCACAGCGCGAGACCCACTTCCCCACCGCCCAAATCGCGGAACTCCAATTGAATCGTCAGCTCATGCGGTCCGTTGTACGGATTGAACAGAAACGTAAGACACTTGTTCTCGGCGACTGCGAGCACACGGATCTCCTGCCAAACGTCACCGAATACCCAATAGACTTTTTGGCCGGCAAACCACTGCCCGTCCATCTTGTCGCAGAGCCATTCGGAGGCGATTGCCGGATCGACCCACGCCGTATAAATGTCCGCGACCGAACCGCGGACACGCAACGAAACGGGCAGCTCAAAAGTGTCCGGATCAACTCTGCTCAAGCAGAGTTCCTACATTCGCTTAAGCGTGGAAACCGTGTCTTTCAAAGCATCAACTTTATCGACTTTTTCCCATGTCAGTTCGGGAGCCGAACGGCCAAAGTGGCCGTAGTTCGTGGTTTTACGGAATTTGGGTTTCAAAAGGTCAAACTGCTCGATGATCGCAGCCGGCTTCAAGTTCCAAACTCTACGCACAGCCTGTGCGAGAACTTCGCCGCTGACATTCGATGTGCCGTAGTCGTTCACCATAATCGACACAGGTTCAGCCACACCGATCGCATAAGCCAGCTGCACCAACACTTTTTCAGCCAAGCCCGCCGCCACTATATTTTTAGCGACGTGACGAGCCGCATACGCGGCCGAACGATCCACCTTCGACGGGTCCTTACCAGAAAAAGCGCCGCCACCGTGAGCGCCATGCCCACCATAAGTATCGACAATAATCTTACGGCCCGTCACACCGGCATCGCCCTGCGGGCCGCCGACCACAAAGCGGCCGGTCGGGTTTACATGGAACTTAGTCTTTGCGTCGATCCAGTTCGCCGGGATCGATTTCGGAATCAACTTTTCAATCACGAATTGCTGGATGTGCTTTTGGTCGACTTCCGGCGTGTGCTGAGTCGATAAAACGACGGTGTCGATGCGCGCGGGCTTGCCGTCGCGGTATTCAACAGTCACTTGCGATTTGCTATCCGGCCGCAAAAAGTTAACGGCCTTTTGCTTGCGCAGCTGCGCCAGCTCAAACATCAACTTGTGCGACATGCTAATCGACAAAGGCATGTACTCCGGCGTCTCATTCGAGGCATAGCCGAACATGATCCCTTGGTCGCCGGCACCTTGCTCCGCCGTGTCCACGCCCATCGCGATATCGCCCGACTGTTTGCCAAGGGCGACCAAAACGGCGCAGGATTTATAGTCGAAACCCATATCCGAATTATCGTATCCGACATCTTTTACGACATCGCGCACCAGCGCCGGGTAGTCCACAACGCCTTTGGAGGTGATTTCACCGGCCAGAACGACGAAACCCGTCGAAACCAGAGTTTCGCAGGCGACACGCGAGCGCGAGTCTTGCGCCAAGTACGCGTCCAAGACGGCGTCGCTGATTTGATCGGCCAATTTGTCGGGATGCCCTTCAGAAACGGATTCGCTGGTAAACAGGTAATCTTTCATAGACCTCTCGTGGGAAAAGCATGGAGGAGCTGCGCCGCAGGCGCGAGGCTCACCATGCCCACGATTTTTATGCCTGAGGAGCTAAGGGGTCAACTGACTTTCGGCGCCTTGCGGTTCTTAATCTTGGCCTTCTTACGGGCCAATTGACGGGCCATCTTTTCGAGGGCGATATCGACGCCGCTGAAGAAGTCCTCGGTTTCGCTGTGGGCATGATATTCGATGTCCTGGCCACGTACGTGGATATCGACTCGGCGCACGTCTTTTTCGGCGCTAAAGGTGAATTCCACGCGCACCGGGCGAAGCTCATAGCGTTCAAGCTTGTCCACGCGATCGGTCACATATGCTGTTAATTCTTCGGAATGGGGAGAGTGTCTGAATTTGAAGTCTATACGCATGGACTATTCATCGGCCGGCGCGCCAGGATTGTGAAGGTTCTGCCAGAGGATTCTCAACATGAAACTTTGGCAGTCCGGTCCGCGCGCGATTTTGGGACGGAATTCGTCGGCGCATTTGACCGGACACCGGACATCAGAACATTTTCTTGCGTTTGCTCGACGGAAGAATACGCAGCATGTCGCGATATTTGGCGACGGTGCGGCGGGCGATTTGGATGCCGTCCTTCTTAAGCAGCTCAACGATCTTTTGATCGCTCAGAGGATTTTTTGAATCTTCGTCGCTGACCAAGTTTTTGATCTTGAGCTTCACCGACTCACTTGCGAGCGAATCGCCGTCCGTTTTGGAAATTCCTGAATTGAAGAAGTATTTCAGCTCGAAGATTCCGCGGGGCGTGTGCACGTATTTGTTCGTGGTCACGCGGCTGACGGTCGATTCGTGCATACCGATATCATTGGCGATATCGCGCAAAATCATCGGCTTGATAAAGCCCGGGCCCTTCTCAAAGAAGTCCTGCTGGTGTTTCACGATTGACTCGGTCACTTTGTAGATCGTGCGCTGGCGCTGGTGGATCGATTTGATCAGCCACACCGCCGAACGCAACTTGTCTTGAATATAGTTCTGTGCGCCCTCGCCCTGTTTGCCGGCCGCTGTTGCGGTGTCACCCTTCAAAATGTTCTTGTAGAGATTCGAAATCCGCAAGCGCGGCAGACCGTCTTCGTTCAGTGCGACCATGTACTCTTCGCCGACTTTGTAGACGTAGACGTCCGGAGTCACGAATTGCGTGTCCTGCGGCATGTACACGCGGCCCGGCTTCGGATCCATCGTATAGATGATTTTGCACATCTCGATGATATCTTCGAGGGGCAGATTCATCGTTTTGGCGATACCCGCGTAGTTTTTCTTTTCGAGATCCTTGATGTGCTCATTGATGAGTTTCACGAGATCGTTGGTATCTTCCTCGAGGTGCTTGGCCTGAATGAGCAAACACTCCTTGAGGTCCCGCGCGCCGACTCCGGCCGGATCGAATTCGTGCAGGAAGGGCACCATTTCGGTGAGTTCCTCGACCGAACATTCCTCTTCGGTTGCGATCTCTTCCATCGGCGTTTTGATGTAACCGTCTTCGTCGACGTAGGAGATCAAAATCGCGAGTAAATGCTGCTCCTCTTCATTAAAGCCGCCGAGGCCGACCTGCCACATAAGGTGATCGTGGAGCGACGTCGTCGTCGAGATCAGATTCTCATAGTTCATGATCTCTTCGGTGCCGCCGCTTACACCCTGCGGGGGCTTATAATTCGTATCGAGATAGTTTTCCCACTCAAACTCTTCTTGCTGGCGCGGATCGTTGGCCGCTTGCGCCTCAGGACTATCCGCCGTTTCCGCGGGAGTCGTGTTTTCGGTTTCGGCCGTCTTTTGTACAGGTTCGTCTTCCGTGCTCTCCTGGAATTCCTCTAGAACCGGGTTCTCATCGAGTTCCTTGCGGATGGCACCTTCGAGTTCGAGACGCGAGAGTTGGAGCAGTTTAATCGCCTGTTGCAATTGCGGGGTCATCCGCAACTGCTGCGACAACTTCATACTGGTTTTCAGCTGCATAGCCATGTCGTTTCCCTCGCTCTTGTCTTACAACCTAAAATTCTCGCCGAGATAAAACTTGCGGGCGATCGGCGAACTGGCGACTTCCTCGGCGGAACCCGCCACCTCAATGTGTCCGTCTTTCAAAATATGGGCAAAATCGCAAATGCCCAGCGTTTCGCGCACGTTGTGGTCCGTGATCAGAACGCCGATGTTTTGCCCCTTCAACCGGCGCACGATCTCCTGAATATCGCCGACCGCGATGGGATCGATCCCCGCGAACGGCTCATCGAGCAACAAAAACTTCGGGCTGCCAGCCAAGGCGCGCGCGATTTCCACGCGGCGGCGCTCACCGCCTGAGAGAGAGTATCCATAACTGTCGCGGATGTGCTGGATGTGGAATTCCTCAAGCAGAGATTCCAGACGCTCGGAACGTTCGGGCGCCGACAAATCCTGCGCGTCGAGCGCGACTTGAATATTTTCAGCGACCGTCATGCGGCGAAAAATGCTCGGCTCCTGGGGCAAGTAGCTGAGGCCCGAGCGTGCGCGCATATACATCGGCAATTTGCCGATGGGCGCGCCGTCGAGTTCCACTTCACCCTCGTCGGGAGTCACCAGACCCACGACCATGTAAAAGCTCGTGGTCTTACCGGCGCCATTGGGTCCGAGCAGGCCGACGACTTGACCGGATTGCACTTCAAAAGAAACGTCGCGCACGACTTGGCGATGCTTGAATTTCTTGTTGATGCTCTTGATGGTTAACCGGCTCACTTGATTTCCTTCTTATCTTTTTCTTTTAAACGCTTTTCGTCGACTCGGGCGCGGGCACTTTGGACCAGCACTTCTTTGCCGCCGTCGAGGAAAACGATCTCTTCGCCGCGGAGCTCGTCGTTGTTTTGTACGACGCGCGGATTGCCGCGGAAGATAAACTTATCATTTTGAAAGTCGATATTCACGTTGTTGGCAGTCGCCCATTTGTCGGAATCGCTGACCCGTGCGCCACCGCTGACATAAATCGATTTCACTACGTCGGATTTATTGTCGTAGTTAAAACGCGCTTCAGGACCAGTGATGCGCATCGCATCCATATCGAGAATCACATCGTCCAAGAATCGCGCGGTCTTGTCCTTCGCGCTGAAGATTGAGCGGTGGCTCGAAATGATGGCTTTCCGTCCCTTTTCAAGGCCCTTTTCAGCATGCACTTCACTCAAAATCTCCATCGTGGACTTCTCCACGGACGCCTTCATTCCGACTCCGGTGAGATGCAAAGAGCGGCCTTCGGCATCGCGCGGACCTGTCATGTCCACAGCACCCGGAGCCGAAAGCATTCGCGCCACGGAGTCGTACTCCATCGTCTGTGACCGAAAGGTATATCCATTGCTTGAGCGCGTGACCACGTCTCCCTCAACACGTAAATTCTTAGTCTTCGTTTCAACGAGTCCTGTTTTACCCGTCACCGTAAAAGTCACTCCTGAATCCGCAAAAAAGACCGCATTCACAACCTCGAGTTCCAAAAGCTCTTTGGCCTTTAAACTACGGGCTTTGTCGGCATTGAGTTCCCACTCCTTGCCGCCTTCGCGGGTTTCGATCATATGCATCCCATTGATGCTCTGATCGACATTGGAGTCCCGGGCGATCTCCTTCGCGTACTTATCGTTAGCCGCCGCCGTGGAGGTGCCGCTCAAATCCGGTTGCGGAAGGACCGCGGCTTTCGTCTCACTGTCGCGAATCTGGCTTGGCGCTATCAGTACGATTTGGATCAGCAGACCGAGTAAACCGAGACTCAGCGCAATTTGAACAAACCGATTTCTCATATCCTTCCTTGCTTAAATTTTAGCACGGAAGAGAGAGTAATTAGCACAGTTTTTGCTTGATAGCCCAGGACAATCCAATTGCAATTTTCCCGAATTGAGACAGCCCTAGGACTAGTCAGTGTTAAGCCGCGTTCGCTTTCCGCCGACACGCATAATAGCGTATGGCGTGGAAATGGTTTGTCCAACTTAATGACTCTGTTGACGGTCCTCTTTCGACCGATGAGGTCACGGCTCGTCTCGTTGACGGCCAATTGACGAAGACACAACTCATCTGGGGTCCCACTATGGACGCGTGGACGAATATTCAGCAGTGGCAGCAGAGTCTTTCGGGTCTCAATCAAACCGCGGATCCCGAATCCACCGTCATCACGGAAGCCTGGCACTACGCCTGCGGTGGTCAAAGTCACGGTCCTATGACGCGCTCCAAGTTGGTTGACGAAGTCAAATCGCTCCAAGGCGGCGAAGTCATGGTGTGGACGAAGGGCATGAAAGAATGGGCCCCACTTTACGAATTCCACGACTTGCTCAATGAAATCGGCATCAACAAGCGCCAATTCCCGCGCGCGGAACTCACGGGCAAAGCCGTGCTGCGCACCGACGGACAAGTCTTGATCGCCCCCCTGCTCTCTATTTCCGAAGGCGGTTTCGGCGTGGCTCTCGAAAACGGTCTGGTTTCAGGCCAGCCCGTCACTGTCGAGCTGCAAAGCCCGGTTTTTCTCGGCTCGCTTCACGGCAAAGCAGAAGTGCGCTACCTGGGAGAAGGCGTGATCGGCTTCAAATTCACGCAGATCAGCCAGGAAGCCAAAGGCACGATCATTCAGTTTATTAAGCAAAACCAGATTCGGTTTCCGATTAAAGCGGCTTAGCCGGGTCGGTCGGTTTTTTCATCACCGCAAAATTGATCTCGGCGATTCCGGCCTCAGTGACCGTGAACATGACTTTCTTAATGGTCAGGAAGTCGATGCCCTTGTCAGCTTGGATCGTGAGCTTGCGGAAGTCGTCGACGTCGGCTTGCTTTTGAATTTGCTTGGCCTCGTTGACCGCGTCACGCAGCTGGTTGCCGAGTGAGTGCTTTTTCGCCTCACCATCTTGAATCTGCTGCTGCAGCAGATCCTGCAGCGCTTTGATGTTCCAGTCTTCCTGCTCTTTGACCGCTTGGAATTCCGCGACTTTGACGTTATTGAGGACAATGCCGTCTTTGGCGACCACGACGACGTTAGACGGTTTCAATTCTTTCACTTCATGTGCAATCGGGAGATCGACTTTATCCGGCATCGGCAAAACTTGGTTTGTCGTCGCATAGTTTTGCAGCAAGAACACGCAAAGCACGGTGAACATGTCCACCATCGCGGTCATGTTGAGCGCAACGACGGCACTGCGTTTGCCGCCGCCCATCTTACCGTGTCGATCGCGTTTTCCAGGCACATGAATGGGCATTTCTAACTCCTATTGCGCGCCGCCGGTGGCGACCGAAATCTCAGGGAAGCCCGCCGTGAGGAGAGCATCCATTCCGCCGATTAAGGTGTCGTATGGCAGCTCGTCCATCACCGTCACCACGGCGTCGTTTTTCTCAGGGTACAGTTCTTTGATCTTTTTCACTTCAGTGAGCAACTTGTCGTGATCGTAATCGCCGTTCACTTTCGGGAACCGGATTTCATTGCGGCCGATAATGATGCGATAGCCGTCGTTGCGAACGTCGAGGCGGAAGGGTATCTCGGCCTTCGGCGGCGGCTCGATCTTATCGTCAGAGCTCTTCTTTCCGTAGATGGAAGAGCCGATCTGAATCATGGAGACTTGCGTCCACACCGCTGTGATCAGAAGAAAGATAATACACACCGACATCAAGTCGATGATCGGTACGAGATTTAGATCTACAGTTGTGCTGCGGCCATCGCCGCTATCTCCAATTTGTGCCATGAATTAGTCCTTCATCTTATCCCGGTTAGAGCAGACGAGATTCATCAAAGTCATTGTGCTCTCTTGCATATCGATCACGGCGCGCGAAATGCGGATTTGGAAAAACCCGTAAGACACGACGGCGATGATGGCGACGACAAGACCGAAAGCCGTATTGTTCAGGGCTTCCGAGATACCTTGCGAGAGCCGTGCGGCCTTCGTTGCGGCATCGGCTTCGGCCACACCACCGAATGAGGTGATTAGACCGATGATCGTACCCATAAGACCCACGAGCACCGCGACGTTACCGAACACGGCGAGGAAGCTGACCCAGCCCTCGAGGTGCGGCGTCTCTCTCAGTACCGAGGCGTCCATGGAGACTTGCACTTCTTCGTCGGGACGGCGGTTCATGACCTGAACCAAGCCCGCTTTCAAAGTGTTGGTGAGAGGCGTCGGGCGCGAATCGCAGAAAGCGATCGCCTGACGGATGTCACCGCGCAAAATCATGGTGAAAAGATTTTCCGTGATGTTCGTTTTATCGACCGTGAGGCGGTTCAACGCCACGAGACGGTTAACGATAAGAAACGCCACGCACAGGCCGATAAATGCGATGATCCACATCACATTTCCGCCCTGACAAAAGGCTTTAGCGGCGAAATTTGAATATCCCGCGCACTTGTCGACTAGATGTACTGCTTGCTGCTGATCCAAGGAACCCCTCCCTTTAATTATTGAGAACTAAACACAAACGGATAACTTACACGGCCCACCATGTTTGCCGGCGGATCGGGAAACTTCCACGTCTTCAAGCGGCTTGCGATGCACTGAGCGACGGAGTCGTTTCCTAAAGCATTTGATTTCACTACACAGCGGGACACGCGTCCCTGCTCTTCGATATCCCACTCGAGCACGAGCTTTCCGTAAAGATCGGGTGATCTCTGCAGTTCGCGCTCGTAACAGTTGCGGATCTCTTTCAAGTGTTCGCGGATCACGCGGCGGATGGCCTCTTTGTCCATGCCCGCTGCGAATTCACCCTCTTGACCGTCCACGTGAATCTGCGCCGAACCTTTCTTACCGAGTCCGCCCGTGCCGTAACCCGTGCCGCCCGTTCCGCGGCCTTGCGTTCCGACGCCGGCGATTCCGATCGCGGCTGAACCCTTACCGCCCATGCCCGTGTCTTTGAGCTTCGAGCCGAGTTGGTCTCCGGCGCGGTTTTCCGCATTGCCCGCGAGGCCGTTGGCTTCATTCGCCATACCGGCGAGTTCACCTGAACCGGAGTAGGCTTTGTCGAGGTTCTTTTGCATACCTTTCGAGCCGAACGCGCTGAGAAGGCCCATCTTGTTGGGATCGGGTTTCTCGCTCTTCATGCCCGCGCCCTCTTTGCTCGCGGTTTTCACCGCGCCGCCTTGGCGCTGAGAGGTCAATGTTTTGCGCTTGGTCTTGTTCGGGTTCGGCGCGGCTTCCGCGGCTTTACCCTGATCGGCTTTCTTTTCAACCGACGGAGCAGCCGTAGCCTGCGTCTTTTGTTTTTCTTTTACGACAACTGTCTTCTTTTCTTCCTTCGGCTGCTCAACGGCCTCCTGCACCTTGGGTGTAGGAGGATTGAACTTCACGACGGCTTTGCGAATCGGCTCGTCGATCCGCGCTTCATCATCGAGCAGCGGCGACGGCGTGTAGATATTCATATAGAGGGCCATAATGGCCGAGATCGCGAGCGCGAGCACGATGCCCGTCACCTCGCTCGAGGTCATATCGAGGAGCGGAGCCACGAGCGGCTTCGGCGTGTCGGCGACATAGCGCACGTAAATCGAGATCAAATCGCCCTGCAGGCCGAGGCGCACCATCTCTCCCTGGCGAAGATCGATTTCAAAGTGCGTGCCCACGTTGCGCAATTTATTTTGGCGCGAGAGGTCGGCGAAGGTCAGTGTTTCGCCGTCGCGGATCAATTCGCCGGTCATCTCTTGCGTGAGACAAACGGTAACTTGCGTTCCGATTTTCAAAAGTTCGTATTTGCTCGTCGAAGCGACGATCGGCACCATCACATCAGCTTCGTCATTCGAGCTGATATAAACGCTGCCCTTTTCTTTGAAGTGATTGGACGACAACACACGGTCTTTCCATGCGACGATCACTTCGACGACAGAGCCCTTGTAGGGTTTGATAATGTCTTTGATGTCTTTATAAGGCGCGGGAGGAGCAAAGGTGCCCTTCTGTTTGCCTGTCGGCGCGAGGCTCGCGCTTCCGGCTTTCTTCGGTGCCCCGGTCGGCGCGCCTTTGGGCGCTCCCGACGGAATCGTCGGCGGCACAAAGGTCTTCATTTCTTTTTTAGGCTCAGACTCTTTTACGTTGGGCGGTGCCGAGGGCAAAGTCGGAGGAGGCTCCGGTGGCGCCTGAGGAGGTTCCGGGCGCGCGCCTTGTCTCACATTCGAGTTGTAGCTGATCGTCGTAGTGGTCGGCACGCCGGCATCCACGCGCGGCGGAGCCGCCGGTTTCGGGACGCCGATGAAAAACTGAATGCGGTACGGGCCGACGGTAATTTCGTCGCCTGAGTTCAACCGGTCTTCGAGGATGCGGTTACCGGCTTTGAAGGTTCCTGACTGGGAGCCGAGATCCGAAACGAAGTAATCGCCGCCGCGGTCTTCGATCATCGCATGGAGAAGTGCGACGCCGTCGTCTTTCAACTCCAGCTGTACATCGCTGTTGCGGCCTATGACAATCTGACTGTGCTCAAACTGGCGCACCGCCTCGAGCTTGTCACCTTTATAAATTCTGAGAACAACCGGCTGTTTCAATTTTTGCTCCTGCCCCGTCGAATCTCGTCTGCATCCCTACGCATCTCTGGCAAAAAATCTTCGCGCAATTTGATGAGGCGTTTGAAGTTGAACTGTTTCTTCTGCAAGAGGTAAAACAGCTCGGGCTTCTTCAACTCCCCTTCAACCAGCTCGTCTTCAAAGTCGATGTTCGTTTTCTTCTTGTCGCCCGTCGCCTTACCTTCCTTCTTGGCAGGTGGTGGCGGCGGCGGCGAACTTTCGTCCGCATGTGCGATTGCGCCAAGGTTGAACATCCATGTTGAAAGCGCAGCTAATACTATTAGTTTAACCGCGTTTGATTTTAGCGATGGTCTAGTTTTCATTCAGCGCCTTATCTAGCTCATCGATGCGTTTGCGTGTTCCCGGGTCATCCACCAGGAACTTCAAACGATTGAGCATTTTTTCGCCCTCTTTTTTGTCCTTCATCTTCTGAATGAGCAAAATGGCATAGTTCATGAGAGCCGTTGTGTTTTGGTTCTCGGATTTGAGGATTTCCTGGAAGACGGATTTGGCTTTATCCATGTCGCCCGACCCGCTGAGTGCCAGCGCGTAGTCATTGGCCACATCAAGACCAACGCCTTTGCGCAAATCGCCACGAACCACGTTATAACCTTCGGCTAGCAAGTCGACGGCTTTGGCATAATCGCGGTACTCCACGTAGATCGAACCGAGATTGGCCGAGCTGTACGCGTAGCCGTGATTCATTCCCAAAGCTTTGCGGAAGTAAGCGATCGCCAAACGCTGGTTGCCCTGACTGAGCGCAATCACACCGAAGTTGTTCTGAATGCCCGGCTCCTGCGGATGCGCTTTCTCCATGCGCGAGAGAATGATCTTGCCCATTCCCATCTTGCCTTGATCCATGTAGAACGCGGCCAGCGCCGACAGCGCTTTGAGGTCGTTCGAGTCTTTGCCGAGAATCTTAACGACCGTATCGATCATCATGTGCTCATCTTTAGCTTTCAGAGCATTGCCGAGATGGTCGTCTTTGTCGGCGTCCATATAATCGGTCAGCTTCGTCAAGACGGCCTTTTCGCCGTAATCGGGGAAACGGTCTTTCTTGATGCGGTTCAAGTTGCTTTCCGCCGATTTTAAGCCTTCGTTGTAGCCTTCGAGTTTGAATCCTTTTTCGATCGCCGTTTCGTAATTCTTGATGGCCTCATCGGTGAACGGCTGCGCCACTTTGTCGATACCGGCCTTATACTGCTTCGTCGTCTCGGCATCGAGACCCTTCGGCAGCGGCACGGCGTAGATGTTGGCGGCCATGTCTTGGTACGCGCGGCCGATCAAGGCGAGTGAATCCACGATCGCGTAACCGTCGTCGTAGCGGATAACTTCTTTCAACTGCTCTTTCAGGCGATTGAGTGTTCCGAGTTTCTCGTCAATCGCGCGCTTCTGCTTGGCCGGATTCGCCGGGATTTTGAGCGCCTTGAAATCGTCGTATGTTTTAGAGACGAGAATGTACTTACTGTGCGCGGCTTGGCTCGCGCCCATGGTTTTGTCAGTCGCGATATGCTTCTGCTGGTAAATGACCTTCTTGTACCACTCTTCGGCGTCGTTCTTACGGCCCTTCTTGTAGAAAATCTGCGCTACCTGGAACGCGGCTTCGATTACATTCGCCGGATTGTTCGGACGGGCGTCGTAGTATTTCTTATAGAATTCCTGGGCCTTCGTGATATTGCCCCGGCGCTCCCACATCTTCGCTTCCAAGATGAAGATCTCGAACTTCTCCTGGCCGCGCGTCTTCTCGAAATACTTGTCGAAGTCGTTCATCGCTGCCGTGTATTGGTTCAAGCCGTCGCGGATAACCGCGGCGTTGTAATACATGGCGATCGCTTCTTTTTCCTTTTCATTCTTATTGGCATAACCCTCGAAGGCCTGAGCCGCGCGCTCATATTGGCCGGTGCGTTCGTAAAGAGCCGCGACAAACTTGCTGGAATCTTTTTTCAGCTTGTCGTTTTTGCCGCTCTTATCGCCCATGACGACGCCGTACATCGAAATGGCCTTCGCCGAATCGCCGGCTTTCTCATAGCTGACGGCGGCGTTAAACGCGGCCGTCACTCCGAGATCGCTGCCGGGATTCTTACGAACGAACTCTTCGTAACTGGCAGCCGCTTCATCGTATTTCTTCTGCGCCTCGAGATCCTGCGCCTTTTTGAATTCGGCTCGCCGCAACACGCCTGCCACTTGCGAACCCACCGGTGAGGCTGCGAGATCCGGATTTTCTAGGATCGCCTTACCCTGTGCTTCGAGACCGCCGTAGTCTTTACGCAAGTTGTAAATATCGAGCGAGAGATTCGCCGCGTACTGCGCATAGGGGGACTTCGGATATTGCTTGATAATGCTGTTGAAAGACTCAAGCGCTTGAGGGAACTGATTGTGATAATAATAGAGCGCGCCGAGCTTGTACTTGATCGCCGGCACGTTCTCGCCTTTCGGGAACGCTTGCATATAGCGAAGGGCCGCACCCTCGAACGACTTCACCGTGCGATTGAACGGCACGGGATCGACGCTGTTGCCGACCATTTTCTTGAGGTCTTCTTCCTTCGGAAGAATCTTTTCGTACGCGAGAACCGTGTTCAGCACGGATTTCTCGTAATACTGCGACTTCGGCGAATTTTCGGCAACGTACGCATAGTGTTGCGCGGCCAGTTCGTAATCGCCCATATCAAAGAGCAACTCGCCGTAGAAGAAGTGCATCTCGTCGAGGTGCGCGCCTTGCCGGAACGTCTGGAAGTACAACTCATAACCCGCTTTGGCGGATTTCTGCGCTTCAGGCACGCGCGAATTCTGCGCGGTCTGGTGCATTTGCAGAACGTGATTACGCAAGGTCGTTTCGATCAGCTGATGTGCTTTGGCGACCAGGTCTTTGTCTTTAGCATTGGCCTTCGCCCATTCGCTGTCGGGCGAGTAGTTCTGAATCCAGTTATACAACTCGGCCTTAAACACTTCGCCTTTGTCGGTCGACGTGTACATGCTAACGATTTGATACTGATAGTCGTAAGCTTTCGGAGCGTTCGGGCGCTCTTCGATCAACTGACGGAAAATATAGCGCGCGCCTTCGCGGTTACCGGTATCGACGTAGTAGTAGGCAAGTTTCTCGAGCATGCCGAAGGTGTGCTTCTCGCCGACAATTTCCTCAAAGTACGCGCGGGCGTCTTTGGCCGTTCCCGCTTCCGCGTAGAACACCACCAAGTCCTTTTGTGCTTCGGTCGCGAGACGAATACGGCCCGCACCGCTCTGCGAGCTGTCGTTCGCGCCCTTAGCCATGCGGCCGGCGCGGATGACTTTTTCGAGGGAGATCAGAGCGTCTTTCACCTTGCCGGTTTTGTATTGGCACCAAGCTAACTTATAAAGCGCGAAGGAATAGAGACGCGCGCGTTTGTTCGCAGCCACGGCCTCGTAGTGCTTGAGCGCGTCGCCCCACTTCTCGCGGTCGAAGTAGTATTCGGCGAGGGCAAAGTTCGATTCTTCAATGTAAGAGCTGCCGGGAAACTCTTTGGTCAAACGGGCGTAGTAGTCTTTGCCTTTTTCAGCCTGATCGAGCTCGAAGTAGTTGTAGCCCAAGAAGAACAAGGCTTGGTCGATCTTGGGATCTTTCGGGAAGTCGCGCAGAAACCACTCATAAAGCTGAACGGCTTTGCGGTTGTACTCCTGCGACGCGCGCAAATCGAGTACGGGCTTTTTCTTGGTCTTTCCGGTTTGGAAATCGTGAATGGCCGTATCGTAATTCTGCTGCAGGCGGTATTCGATCAAACGCGCTTTCTCGACATAGAGCTCGGCAAGACGGAGCCAGAGCTCGCCGCGGCGTTTGCTGGTCTTGAACTGCTGCGAGAGTTTATAGAGCTGGTTAATTCCCTGATCGGTAATCTTCTCGAGCGCCGCTTCGTTCGTGCCCTCTTCGTAGTACATTGAGGAGCGGGATGGCGGCTTGATCTGCGCCAGGTTCTCGTGAGTCATTGGCGTGGGACCGGTAATTTTCCCCACTTTCGGAAGCGCCGACTGCTGCTTCGAGAATTGGACCTTCTTGGTGTTGGACTCAATGCGCTTAAGCAAGTCGCCGACGGTTTTGCCGCCGCGCTTTTGTCCGGCCGGGGAAGCCGCACCCTGAGCATAAGCCCACGAGGTGCTTATGCCCAAGACCAGTGCGAGTCCGCGTTTAGTTACAGCTTTGCGTACCAACATAATGATAGTTTCCTAGTTCATCGAGCCAATATTCACCGCGGAACGGCCAGTATTCGTAACCATTCTGAATGTAGAAATCACGCGAGTTATCGTCGTCGATCTGCTGTTCTGGCAGATCCTTACCGGCGATCTTCTTCTTGAGGGCCTCTTTACGTCCATTGATCATTTCGTAACGGATAAAGCCCTCTTGCTCGATCAAGTCGACCATGTCTTCGCGGATTTCCAGCAAGTGATCGTGAACCACTTTTCCGACTTTTTGCTTGGCCTTTGCAAGACGCGTGTTGAGAACTTTCTTCGAGTATTGGCCAATCGGCATGCTCGACCAACCATTCGGGATCGTCTGCAGGCGCCGTCTTTCGTCGACCAGTTTGTGCACGTACTGGAACGCATTCTGGAAGTCGGCCTCGCGCGCGATTTTCTGCGCGACGATGTAGGGAATCGGCAGATTCTTCTTCTGCGTAATATCGCCGGTCGCCTTCTCCATCTTCATCATGTCGTTCATCATGTTGAAGTACTTGTCAGTGCTGTTGACGGTAGTCAGCGTGTTCTCGATATTACGATACACAGGCTTATAGATGAGGCTGAAGAGGTCCAGCGTCTTATCCATCTCGTCATACTTACATATATATAGATAAACGATAGAGCGCAGCAGCAATGACTCCGGCAGGTAGCTGTTCTCATAGAATGCCGAGTGCAAAGAGTGGAAGTTACTCATTGCCGAACGGAAGCGGCCCGAGCGCAACATCGCCCAGCTGGATTCGAATAAAGTGTCGTGCCAGAATTCGGAATCGCGCGGGACCGAGCGGTAGGCCTCAATTGCCTCGTCCCAGTTTTTGCGCTGGTATAAGGTCCGGGCTTTGCCCATGATGCCGTCGACACGGGCCTTGTCGATGACCGGCGCTCCATTGCGCGACTGGATCAACTCTTCAAAAGCCGTCAGCGCGCGATCGGTTTGGCCGGCTTCATCGAAAGCCAGGCCTTCTTGGTATTTGGCGTTGTTGAACAGCGCATGGCCCTTAGTCACCTTCGCGAAGCTGCGGGCCGCCTCTTCAAACTGTTTGTTGCGCATTTGAAATTCGCCAATGCGGAAGTTCAGCATGTCGCGGTGGACTTTTGGAAATTCGTCGACGTTGACGCGCGAGATGGCGTAGTTGAGCAGAGTGTCGTCGCCGAGTGCGTCTGCCGCGAGCGAGAGCTTTTCAAGACTCTGCTTCACGAACTTGTTGTGGCCTTCTTTCACCACGCCGATAAACTGGAACGCCGCCACTTGGTTCAGCTTCATCTGCATTAGAGTCAAGCCGAGGATGTATTTGATCTGCATCCGCTTCTCCGCGTAGCGCGGAGAATAGCTCAGTTGGAACAAACGCTGCGATGCTTGCGTGTAATTGCCCTGCTTCGCAAGGTTCAAGGCTTCAACTAAGTCGCGGTCCTGCCAGTTTTTCCCTTGCATCACCGGGCGCGCAGTATTCGAAGCCCGCGGCACGCGTGGGCGGTCGGTATTGTCCTGGGCCATGACCGTAGTTAAAGCAAAGGCGGCGAGAAGAGTGATTAAGCGTTTGAACATCATCGATAACTCGCTTCGGGAAAGTAAAAGCTCATGCCGATACCGAGATAAAGGTCAAATTGCGAGATCTTGCTCGAGTTCCCTTTGCTGTCCTGCGGGCCATTCGCCGAGTAGTAGTTTGCCGAGAAGTCCCAGCGGAAGGCTGTCGCCTTGGTCCACGCGAACACTTGCGCGGTCGAGAAGTGGAACGTGGGCACGGACTGGTTGTCCGTGGTGCTGGTCATACCGCCCCCGACGTCGAAGTTGAGGTCGAAGGGAATAATGCTCTTATTGAGCAACGTGATTTTACCGTAGATCGGATTCCATTTGATCGCGCCGCCGAAAAAGCTCCGTGCGGTGACGTCGTTGGTGGTCGTGATGTTGCGATTCTTCACGAGATCGTCGGTCGCTTCGCGGCTCGACGTTGTTGCGAACTGGCCGATGCCTTCGATCGCCCATCTCTCCGTGAAGTAGTAAGCGAGTTTGCCCTCGCCTCCGTACGCGGTGTAGAACGGGTTGTTCAAATTGGTGAAAACCGCGGCGGTGACTTCAAAGCGATTTGTCTTCGGAAGAAAGCGGCGTTCGATGACGGCCACGTCGGAGAACGGAGCCAACTTCGCAAGGTCGGAAAGATTCGTGACTTCGTTCGCGGCTTTCTTCGCCGCGGCGGCAGCCTCAGGTTTTTTCTCTGAAGGCTTGGAAACTGTGGCACTGTCGTTTTTATCATAGAGCCCTTCGATTTCGTTATCGGAGCTGCCGGCGCCAGTGCCGCTTGGGGCTGCAGAAGGCGCGGAACTCGCGGCTGGAGGAGCCGGCGTAGTTTCCGGGGCATCTGAACCGGGCAAACTTTGCGCGTGCGCTGCAAATGATGCCGCAAAGAAAACAGAAATTAGAGCAATCCCTAGATGATTAAACAAGCGTGCAAACCCCAAGTTGGTAGATTCTCTGACTAAAGAATACAAAAAGGCCCACTGAAATTAAATATTTATTCGCGTTTAACTAGACCCAGGCCTTTGGTCGTGCGGGGAAATTAGAGCAGAAAAACGATGCCGAGATCGATCTGCGTGTTGAAGTAAAGACGATTGCTGAACGCGCCCGGGGAAGGATTGTCTGATTGCGTGAGACGAACACTGGTCGGATCCGGTCCTTGGAACAACAACCAGCGCAAATTCCAACGCATACCTATGTTCTTAGTGAAGAAAAAGTTCTGTCCGACACCGAGATTCAACGCCGGATCACCGACGCTTCCCATATTTATGTAACCCACGCCGAGTAAGCCGAAGGTATTGAGATTCATCACCGTCTGTTTGGAGATCGAAATTTTTCCGTAGTACGCGATGTATTCGTAATTCACCAGCAGGCCCCACTGCGGGTGCGGAGCTTTGGCCGCATCAAAGTATTCATGCGGATTTGAAGTGGTTCCTGTCGACTTTAGCTGACTGCCGTAACTCGAGAGTCCCGACATCCAATAGAGCCCTTGTACGTTCACCGCCGACAAATCGGTCAAGTTGTACGTGCCCTGAAATTGTCCCATGGTCGTGTTGTAGTACGGCTCATTGAGCTCGAAGCCCACGCCGCCGCCGAATTCGAATCTTCCCGTCGTGATCACATTGCGATTGAGAACGATGCGGCGTTTGCTGAAGACAGGCAGCGTGGTATCGCGGGCCAATTCCTCTTCAGGAACTTCGATGTCGTCCGCATAAGCGTGGCAACAAATCACCATCGCCAACAAAATCCAAATACATTTCCGCATGTTGATATAAACTCCGCCGATGCTTTAAAGCTTAGGGGGAATCTATATATTTGTATATTCGCGAGAATTGATTCAGGTCTTCGGTCCGGCGCGCTACTTTTTCTGAGCGACTTTTTTATTTTTCGAAGCATTATGTTGCGCAGTCGCGCCGACCGCGCAGTCGAAAAGTCCGAGGGCATACGCTTCTTGGTAGTCTTCGCTGCCGGTTTTTTTGACAATCATCTCGCCGGCGGTCAAATCGCCTGCAGTATTTTCCACGCAAATCTTCAGAGTTTCAGCTTCGGGACGGGTCTCTTGCCATTCCGCAGGCTGATCGAGCGGCGTCAAGGAGTTGGGATAAAGATCGAGTTCACGCGGCACATGGCGGTCGGCCGCCGTGAAAGTGCGGCGCATGGGCACTTCAAAATTCGGCGTTACGCCCTGACGCTGATTGGTGAATCCGTTCGGGCGGTAAAAGAGAGCCATGGTGTAGCCGACATAAAAACGGTCATCCGACGGCAGCTTTTCGATGTTTTGCACGGAACCCTTGCCGAAACTTTTTTCGCCGACGACCCAGGCCGCGTTGTAATCCTGCAGTGCGCCTGTCACGAATTCAGCCGCGCTCGCGGAGTTTTGATTGACCAAGATCACGAGCGGCAGTTTAGGAAACGAAGCATCCCGGTAGCTCGGCATCCATTTGATGATTCCGTCGACGACGGGATGATAGCTCACATCAAAGGGAATACGAACCTCGACGGCCTTCTCACCGACAATTTGTTTTTTGCCGACAAACAATCCGGCCACGCAAATGCCCTCGTCGAGCACGCCGCCGGGATTGTCGCGCAGATCAAGAATCAAGCCCGCCGTCTTGGCGGGCAACTTGCGGATCGCCTCTTTCAAGTCGTCGCAAGAATCTTCCTTGAATTCATGAAAGCGAATCACAGAATACCGGCGGCCGTTGAACGCTATGCTCTCCGTCTCGAGATTCACGTCGGCCACGACACCTACCGTGACCTCAATCATCTGAGGCTCGCCGTTGCGGATCACGCCCACTTTTAAAATATCGCCGGGGCGGCCCTTCAGTTCGAGCGAATCTTTTTGGCCCTGCAGGCCCTTGCCGACTTTGTCGCCGTTGATGGTGTCGAGAATATCGAAGGGTTTCAGGCCGGCGTGAGCGGCGGGCGAATTCATGACTACCGCGCGGATGTAGACGCCATTGTCAGTCGCCATCAGTTTCACGCCGACGCCGTAGTGAATGTTGGCATCGGGACCGATCGCCGTATCGTACGCGGAGACGGGCGCGATTTGCGCGTGGCCGTCATAAGTGCGCAAGAAACTGTTCAGCATCAAACCGAAGAGCCATTGCTTTGACAAACCGTCATGCGGTTTCATTTGATCGATGTGATCGACGACGGAATCGAAGTCGTCGGGCACCCACTGCAAATTCGGGTCGTCGATTTCCTTCAGCACGTCTGCTACGGCATTGTTGCAGGCTTGGTGGCGGGACGGATCAAAGCATTTGGCGTTGGAAATTTGCTCACGCACCATCTCTTTGGTGATACCGCTGTCATTCCAAAATCTAAACGTGTCGGCAACTTTGAGAACGCCCCCGCTGATCGGAAGTGCCAAAACCGCAAATATTGTGGAAGAGACCCACCAACTGACCCGCATGTAACCCCACTACTGCGCGGGGTTTAGTGCACTTTGCGGGCCTCTATATATGCGAATAAGTTTGATTTCGTGGCGAATTCAGGACTGATTTAGGCTATTTGAGCCGCAAAATGGCCCTCTTAGTCTCTAGTTCCGCGCCAAGCATCTTCACGGACAGCTTCTTCCACGCTGCTCGCGGGAGAGGCAGGATCCGATTCCCACGGGAAAGGGCCGCGGCCGATCACGCCCGCGTGGCCGATGAGCTGGATCTGGCAGTTATAATTCAGCTTTTTGCCGCCAAAGTAGCCCTTCTTGACCGGGGTTTGATAGCAGGTCATGTGTTGACCTTGACGGAAGAGAATCGAGGAGTCGCCGGCTTCACCCATATCTTCGATTTTGACATCGGACATGCTGGTCCAGAGTTTTTGCGCGTCGTCGCCGGTGATTTGGACGACATCGTACTTGTCTGCGCGCACTTGACCTTGCGATTCCACTTTCGGATCGACTAAATCATAGCAATCGAAATGTCCTTTGCTAGCACCGATGCCATTCATGCCTTCGGCGGCCATAGCGCGAGTGCGCTCAGAATTGAATTTCAAGCCGGTCGCGTAGTTGCCAGCGTCCATCGAAAAAACGGCCGTGGGGACTCCGGCGCCATCCGTTTCGAGCATTTGCACGACATTGCCCGCTTTGTCTTTAAGGGAGTAGCTCGCGACTTTATCGATCACGGGTACGACATCGTTTCTCATCAAAGTGTTCGTGAAGTTATCGCTGATCGTAATTGTCAGGGCGCTGGAACCCTTAATAGACCGGTTGGAATCGGCGCCTTTCAGGCAAAGCATAGCCGCATTCGCACCGTTAGCCGCGCAGATCAGCGCGAGACCCGAAATTAACGTCTTCATGGGACTCTCCCTTTTTTGTCGACCGCAGCCAATTTGCGCGCGTAAATGCGTTTAAATCAGCCGCGGACCGAGATTTTTTGTTTCGGGAGTTGGGAATGGAAGAAGCGTGCCGCTATTGCTGCCAGAGCTCGACGCGGTTGCCTTCCGGATCCGTGACCCATGCGAACGTGCCATACTCGCTTTTGTCAGGCCCGTTGACTTTGATGCCAGCTTTTTTCAGGTTCTCGACTATCCCCATCACATCGTCGACCCGGTAGTTGATGATCACGCCGGCTTCAGTGGGCTTAAATTTCTCCGAGTCTGGAGAGTGCACCATCCAGGCGGTTGCGGCCTCGGTCGGATTCGGATCGTCCTTCCAATGAAAAACCGCGCTGCCCCATGATTGCACGTCGATTCCCAGATGATTTTGGTACCAAGCCGACAACGCTTTGTGATCGCCCTTCGCTTTGATAAACACTCCGCCGATTCCTGTAACTTTAGCCATTTTGTTAACTCCTTAGTTTTTTGACTGGCACGCAGCCGTCTAGTTCAAAGTGTGACCAATCGGTCGCTTTTTCCTTATCCACAAAAATTTCGAGCGCCGGCGCATGCTCGGGCTCGTAGGCGCTGTTGATCAACCAGCCGCGGTAGAGATAATCCCACGCGGTCGCCACCACTTTGATATCGCCGGAAACTCGCATCACGGCGTAGCGGGTGGCGGGCATCGTCAACTGCGACATGCCTTGCGCGAGGGTGAACGGTTTCGCGGAAGCAAAACATACTTCATAGCGATAGAGGTGCTTCGGCGTCACATGCGGATCGTCGAGCGACATGCCGAAGAGCGTTCCCTCTTCATAGATGTTCTGGGACTTGGCCCAGTCGATGATCGTTTTGAAAGCGTTCAGCACTCGGTCTCCCTCAAACGAATTGATCACCCGGATGTAGGCGACTTTCCGTTCGGGAAAATCCACCAAGCGCACCGGGAACGCCGCTCTTTTTTCTTCAGAGCTCATGGGAAGATAGTAGTCCGTGCCGTCGAAGACTTCTTTGCGGATCTTGCTATTCTTGATCTTGTCGCCTTTTCGATACTGACTCGGCGTGATTTCATAGGCGGCGCGGAAGGCGCGCGAAAAAGTCGCCGAAGACGAAAAGCCGCACTCGAGCGCGATGTCGGTTAAGCTTTTATCGGCGTAGCGGAGGAGCCGGGTCGCCTTTTGAAGGCGCAGGCGGTTCGTAAAATTGTTGAGGGTCTCGCCCGAAATGGCGCTGAAAATTCTATGGAAGTGGTATTCGGAAAAGCACGCCACTTTGGCTAGCTCGTCGAGTTTCACCGGCCGGTCAAGATTTGCGCGCAGGTGATCAATGACCCGGTCTATGCGTTGGGTGTATTCGGCATTGGCTTTTCGGGTCTGGTCGGACATCGTGGGGCAGACATACAAAGCCTGGGCCTCAGAAGTAACTAAATTGGGAATATTGATGCACTGCCGCGCCGGGCGCCCAGAATACAAACTCTTTGTAAGCTAGATCGATGGCGATCATCAAGAGCAGTCAATATAAGGAAATGCCCTGGAAAAACGGCGGCGGCAGGACCGCGGAAATCGACCGCGTACCGCAGACGGAGCGTTATCTGTGGCGAGTGAGTAGCGCTACGGTCTCGGTCGACGGGGAATTTTCTTTGTTTCCAGGTTTCGAAAGGTTGCTGGTAGTGATTCGTGGTCCCGGCTTATGGCTAAACGAGACTAAGCTTGAGCCGTTAAAACCCTTTCGCTTCCCTGGTGAGCAGCCGATCAACTGCCGCCTTATCGGCGGCGAAGTTCGAGACCTAGGATTGATCTTTGATCGCGAAAAGGTCCGCGCCGAGATGATTTGCATTTCAGAAGAACGGCCCAAACCCGCGAAGGATTTGCTCGCGAGTTATATTTTCGATTTGGATTCGGGCAACACGTACAAGGACGTAGCCGTGTGCCCGGTGAAACGCGGGATTCTGATCAGCGTGGCTGATACACGCATTTAGCGTAAGCGAACGTTTTGCCATCCGGCAGCGGCGTAAACTTCAAGTCTTCAAGACCCTCGAACGAAGCGAGGCCAGCTCCGACCAGCGGCATGCCGAGGCACAAGCTGACCAAATCCATCGCCGCCAGCTCAGGCGTCGCCCGGCCCACGCCATTGCCTTGACGAATTTTTCCGTCAAGGCTGACGGCCGCATTGAGATCAGCGGTCGGCTGAGCGCTCGCAAGAACTGAAACTGTAGAGAGCAAAACTAGCAACCATTTCATCGCGGTCTCCGTTTTAACGAACCATATCGCAAAAGAGTTCGAGGCAGCCTCTCAAAGGCGGCGTATAGTCATCCAACTGATTTCCAGCACGGTCAAATTGATAAGCGCCGACAGAAATCGAAGACGTAGCCGCCGTCACACAACGGCCATGCTGGCGCGCCGTCTGACTCGCGATATCCCAGAACTGTTCAATAGAAACCGTCTGTCCGGTTCTTTGCATGTAACAAGCGCCCTCTGCGGCCGCTTGAAAGCCTACGAATAAAAATGCACTTAAGATGATCAGTGATTTCATTTTCACTCCGATTAGTAGCATTGCGGTTTAATGCTGGCGTTGCGCACGATTTCGCAATCTTGACCGTTCGCCAAGCGATAGTGGCAAGCGACGATTTCGGGCGGGAAATTCTGATTGTAGTCCTCGCTGCAAACTTGCACGGGAACGCCGTTCCACTGGGTGTTTTCCAAACGGCAGCCGTTGGACTCTTTACGCCAAATCTGAGCGCTGAGACTAAAGCACTCAGTGATGCTCGCATTGCGGGGCACGCGGTGGATCATATAGGAGTTGTTGCTGAGCAAGGCTCTCATGCGGGCGGCATCGGCTTTACTTTGTGCGACCTGTTGCTGTTGAGTCGCGGCCGCATTGGCCTTGTCGTCGAAGGCGTCGGCCTTGGCGATCAAAGACGTTAACAATACCGACAGTCCTACAAAAAATATAATCGCTCCGCGCATCCATCGCTCCTTTATTAGTTTTAAAGGAGGTAGAGCAATGGCTGTGCCGGGAGCATGTCACCACCCGCAAGGCTTGTGCTTAATAGCTTCCTTAATCAACCCGTTCAAAGCCGGCAAATGCACGTCGGATAAACGCTTGATATGAATGCAGGCCTGAGTCGACTTGCACTTACCCATCTTACTCAAGAACTCTTCGCGGCCTTTGAAATTAGGCATATATAAAGTGATGTTCTGCTTGCGGGGAGAAAAAGAAATTTTCATCCACTCGCGTTCCGTGCCATCCGAAGATTTGAGCGTTTGAATTCCACAACCGACGATCTTGTCTCCCCACATCTTCGCCTTCGCTTTGGTCGCTTTCTCCATCAATTCGACGATCGTCCAACAATCGTTGCGGACCTGTTCATCCGTGATGGAGTTCAGAAAATCTTTGACGGGGGCTTGAGTGAGTTTCGTCTTGAGCTCGGCCATAAATACCCCTCGCTATGGAGTTTGAGTCCAGATACCTGTGCATGGCACGACCGGTCCCTTCGGCACCGAGACAGCCGAGTCTAAATAGAGCTTTCCGTCTTTATATGTAAACGTATCCCAGCCGTGAGCGGGCGCCGGTTTTCCAGTTTTGGGATCAGGTAAGTCGCAGACCGCTTCAAAGTGAAGTCCGTCGGCGGTAAAGTGTCCGTAACCAGTTTCGTTAAATCCACTGACCGAGTTGAGACTGAAATAGCCATTGGCATCGGCGACCATCGCATTTTCCTGTTGGCCGTCCGAGAATCCGCTGTCGGTAATAATCAGGGTGCTCGGTGCCGCCTCGCCACCGCAGGTCTGCGTTCCCTGATATGTCCCGTTGGGAATGGGGCCGAGGGCGTAAGCATTTATGCCGAAAAACAGAGCCAAAACCTGCAATTTGAGATTCGTCATATGTGTGTTTTATTGCCTAACCGACACCGCGTCCATGGAACTATGCTTGAGCAGAGTTGGTCAACGCTCCGCCGCGCCGGGCGCCCGGCGCTGCACCGTCCCGAGGGCTAACATCGTGGATGGAGAGCCACCCACCCTACCGAATTCCCGCCCGCAATAAATCCTGGAAATGAATCAGCCCCACCGGCCGCTGAGGATTATCGCTCGTTCGGTCAATCGCAAACAACCGGTCGATCTTAAACTGCTCCATCAAGAATGCGGCCTTCTCAGCGAGTTCGTTGCAGTCAATCGTCTTCGGATTGCGCGACATCACGTCTTGCGCTTTTTCGGTCAAAGGATTGGAACTTTTCTCTAAACGGCGGCGAATATCTCCATCGGTCACGATGCCGACCAACGATTGCTTGGCATCGATCACACCAGCCACGCCGCGCACGTCTTTTGACGTCATCAACGAAATCACTTTGGTCATGCTCTCTTCAGGAGCAACCAAGGGCAAAGCGTCGCCTTTATGCATAACATCTTTCACGCGCATCGTGAGCTTGCGTCCCAGCGAGCCGCCCGGGTGATATTCGGCGAAGTCTTCTTTCTTGAATCCGCGGCGCTTCAAGACGGCCATCGACAGAGCGTCGGCCAAAGCGAGGCTCGCTGTCGAAGAAGACGTCGGTGCCAAACCAAGTGGACACGCCTCCTCTTTGACAGCGATATCCAAAACCACATGCGCGTGTTTAGCCAGTGCCGATTCATTGCGCGCGGTGAAGCCGATCAAGCCCACATCACGGCGAGCGATAAAATTTAACAACGGAGCGAGTTCAGGAGATTCGCCGCCGTAAGAAAATGCGATGACGAGATCGCCTTTAGCAATTACGCCCATATCTCCGTGTGAAGATTCCGCGGGGTGCAAATACAAAGCGGGAGTTCCCGTCGAGCTCAAAGTGCTCGCCATCTTGCGCGCGATTTGGCCAGACTTGCCAATGCCGGTGACGATGACTTTGCCTTTGCAGTCAAAGACCATCTGCACGGCCTTTTCAAAGTTGCCGTTAATCTTTTCGGCGAGATCCAGGATGCTCTGCGCTTCGATTTTGAGGACCCGGCGGCCCTCTTCTAAATCCGACATCGACTACACCATATTGCTATGTCCGCGCGCCATTTTGCCCTGACGGGCACTCGTGCGCTTGGACTCGTTTTTCACCGCGGCTTTTTTCTTGTGATCCCAGCTCGCCGCTACAAAACGGCTGAACAGCGGGTGCGGTGCCAAAGGTTTCGATTTAAATTCAGGATGAAATTGCACGCCAATAAACCACGGATGCTCCGTGATCTCGAGAATCTCGACGAGGTCGCGCTCTTCGCAAATTCCAGACAACGTCAGGCCTTTTTTCTCAAACAGGGCGCGGTATTTGTTGTTGAATTCATAACGGTGACGATGGCGCTCGTGAATCATCGTCTCGCCATACGCTTCATAGGTCTTCGTGCCCTTCGCGATTTTGCACGGATACGAACCAAGGCGCATCGTGCCGCCCAAATTGTGAAGATTCTTTTGATCTTCCATCATATCGATCACGAGATTACGCGCCTTCGATTTGCTCTCGACGAATTCGCGGCTGGTCGCATCTTTAATCCCGCAGACATTGCGCGCGAATTCAATCGCCGCCATCTGCATACCGAAGCAAATGCCGAAGAACGGAATGCGGTTTTCACGCACATAACGGATTGCCGAGATTTTACCTTCGGACCCGCGCTCGCCGAAGCCGCCGGGAACCAACACGCCGTCGACGTCTTTCAACGCCTCACTCACATTCCGGTCCGTCAACGTTTCGCTGTCGATGTACACCACATTGACTTTCGCATTGTTGGCGATGCCGCCGTGGATGATGGCTTCGTGCAAAGACTTGTAGCTCTCTTTGAGATCCACATATTTGCCGACGATGCCGATCGAAATTTCGCGCTCGGGCGTTTTGAGCGTCTGCACCATCTTGCGCCAGCCTTCCATATCGGATTTCTCCGTATCGAGACCGAGGCGCTCGCACACTTTTTCGTCAAAGCCTTCGTTCAGCAAAACGAGCGGCACTTCATAAATCGATTTCGAATCCATCGCGGCGATCACGTTTCCGGGACGCACGCTACAGAACAGTCCAATCTTCGATTTCATCTCGGAGCTAATTTCGCGCTCACTGCGGCAGATCAAAAAGTCCGGTTGAATACCGACTTGCATGAGCTCTTTTACCGAGTGCTGCGTGGGCTTTGACTTCAACTCGCCCGCCGCCGCGATGTAGGGAACATACGTCACATGCACGAACATTGAATTCTCAACGCCGACATCGACGCGCATCTGGCGAATCGCCTCAATAAATGGCAGACCTTCGATATCGCCGATTGTTCCGCCAATTTCGACGATGATGACTTCTGACCCCTGCGCCGCTTGATAAATGCGCGATTTAATTTCGTCAGTGATGTGCGGAATGACCTGCACGGTTCCACCGAGGTAATCCCCGCGGCGCTCCTTGCTGATCACCGTTTCATAGACTTGACCAGCGGTCGTTGAATTCGCCCGCCGCACATTTACATGCGTGAAGCGCTCGTAGTGTCCCAAATCCAAATCGGTTTCGGCGCCGTCGTCGGTCACATACACTTCGCCGTGTTGCAGGGGCGACATCGTGCCCGGGTCGACGTTGATGTAGGGATCGCACTTCATAATCGTGACTTTCAACCCGCGCGCTTCGAGCAGAGTGCCCAAGGAAGCTGCGGTCAAGCCCTTGCCGATGCTCGAGACCACCCCGCCCGTCACAAAAATGTATTTTTGCTGGAGGGTTTCTTCCGTTGATTTTATGGCTGATTTCTTAGGAGTTTTTTTCTTCATCGTGACCTCTGCAAAAGACTTTCGACTTTGGCTACGTCTTCCGGAGTATCCACTCCCCAAGACTCAAAATCGACTTCCACGACCTTAATTCGCGCCCCCAAATACAGGGCCCGCAATTGCTCTAAACCTTCCGCTAATTCTAGTGCAGTCGGAGGTTGAGCGCAAAACTCAGCGAGAAAAGATTTGCGGAACGCATAAAGGCCGATGTGCTTCAGACATACTGCCTTTTGGCCATCGGCGTCAATGCGCGAATAGGGAATGGGAAAACGGCTGAAATAAAGCGCCTCGGAACGGTAGTTCAGCACGATTTTAGCGGTGGTTTTCGACTCCAAATCGCCCTCTTTGAGCTGACGGCCCAAGGTCGCCATTTGGAGATTCGGATCCGACAACATGGGCGCGACCAAACCATCGAGCATCTCGCCTTTTAGAAGGGGTTCATCCCCCTGAATATTCACCACGACATCGGCTTCGAAGTTACGGGATGCGGCAAAAACGCGGTCACTACCGGTGGGCAGATCGGCGGGCGTCATCACGGCCTTGGCACCGGAGCTTTCGGCGAGGGCAAAAATCTCAGGGTGGTCGGTCGCGACCCAGATTTCCTTGAGAAGCTTGCTCGTCTTCGCGCCTTCGATCACCCACTGCAGAAGTGGCTTATTGAGGATTTTTTTGAGCGGCTTTCCGGGAAAACGAGTCGAACCGAATCGGGCTGGGATCACGCCAATCGCTTGCATCAACTCCACTCCTTAAACAGGATGTTCTTCACTTGATCAAAACCGGTTTTCTTAAGCGACGACAAGATAAAAACGCGGGCGCCCACGGCGCGTTTTTCGATCTTGGCTTTTTGCTGCAGGGTCTGTGAGCGGGAGAGCTTATCGGCCTTATTTAAGAGTAAAACCCAGGGCGTGCCCTGATGCTGAAGCCATTCGAGGAGGAGTTGTTCCTCGTCGTCCCATTCGCGGCGAATGTCCATGACTAAAATCACGCCTTTGAGCGTCTCGCGCTGTTTGAAATAAGTTTCGATCATCTTCTGCCAGCCGAGGGCCTCATCGAGATTGCCTTTGGCGAAGCCATAGCCCGAGCAGTCGACG
>Ga0265338_10001153_pt1 | contig 43711 bp, 41 predicted proteins | sample 42126metaG_FD_193579 | JGI IMG/M metagenome (GOLD analysis project Ga0265338, IMG submission 193579) | Rhizosphere microbial communities from Carex aquatilis grown in University of Washington, Seatle, WA, United States - 4-21-26 metaG | ecosystem: Host-associated > Plants > Roots > Rhizosphere... | reverse complement strand
GACTGCCCTGCTCTGATCGATTTCGTCGAGCATTTCGTTGAATGACTGGGCGAGGAAAGCCATTTCGTCGCGGCGATGAGGCACCGGGGCGCGCACCGAGTAGTCTTTTTTACGCGAGATAATACCCGCGGTAGCGGCGAGATTCTCAAGCGGGCGGATGATTGACCCTCGCATTACCGTGGTGGCAAGCAGAGCGATGATGAAACATACAATCAGGATGACTGCCGAGAATAATCCGAACCGCATGGCATTGTGAACCACGTCGCGAGTTTCAGCCAGGATGTACACCGTGCCAATGCGCTTGCCATTGGACGTAATTGCGTGGCCTACGAGTAAGGTCCCGTCCTGAATCCACGATGCGGAGGTTTTGCCAGGCGGCAGCATCGGCACAATAGGCCGGCCTGCATCAGCCCCCTTGCGGGTGTAACGGGCGAAAGGAGTTTTATCGGCTGCGAAGATTTCGGCTGACAAAATAGCCGGCGCGCCGCGCAGGGCCGAGAGCGTGGTTTCAGCAGCCTGCTGGTCATCGAAAAGCAAGGCAGTTTCGCTGTTGATGCCGATCAGATTGGCCTGTGAATCAATTGATTCGATCAGATGGCTGCGGAGGCTCGAGTAATCGTAGGCGAGATATGACACGTAAGCCAGCAGCAGGGCGATTCCGCTGACGAAGACGACGAGGGCTGTGAGCCTGCCGGAGATGGACTGTGCGGACCAGGGCCTCATTGCAGCACCTCCGCCGAGGGCTTGCCGGTAACGGAAATTGCCACCCTGAGCAGCTCAGAGCTCAAGCCGAGCCGCGCACTACGGACCGCATCGAGATTGACGGCGAAGCGGACGTGGTTCTGCTGGGTTACGAACTGAATCATGCCGCCATTCTGAATAAATTTGTCAGAGTCGCTGACTGTAAGGACCGGCTGCCCGCGCAGGGCGTCAAGATCGTTTTTGACGCGGGAGCCTTCAGAAGCGCTGATGTAGGCGATGGCACACTGGCGTGCCTCGGCTGCGGTTTTGAGGCGCAATACGCGAACGGGTTTGCCGTCGAGCTGCTCGTTCTGAGTAAGATCATCGAGCGTAACGCCGAGCGGATCTTCACCCACGATACAGATATCGAAATTCTGCCGTTCGCCATTCGCGTCAGGCGGGGTGAAACGAACGAATTTTCCAAAATTGAAGAGGTAGGCCGCCTTCACATCGTATTCAGGCATGCGGTTCTGAGCGGAAGCGAATGCAGCGAGCGCGCAAATAGCGAAAATCGCGATGGCCGCGATACTGCGACCGGCCGAAGACACACCAGGCCAGGCGGTGCTCCACTGAAATGGAGAGTTAAAAGCGCCGGTCTTGGACGGACGAGACGTCATCTTGGCAACGTGTTTTGCTTTAATAGCCAGGGAATTCGGGGAGGAACGGTGGGACTGACCTTCGATCGGCGGAAGAGCCGGACAGCCACGAGTCTCCATTTTCGGGAGAAGCGTTCCGAATTCCGCAGATCAGCTTAGCACGCTCAGAGCTTATTTGGCTGGTTTGATGCAGGAAAAGCCGCAGGAGGCTGTATCAGTTTGCGGAAGAAATTCAATTGACATAGGGGATTCCCGAACTATCCCTTGACCATGTCGCGGTGCAGGGCCTTGACGAGGTAGCCGGCCTTGACGAGGCGCTTTTTTACTTCTTCGGCCATCATGACGCTGCGGTGCTGGCCACCGGTGCAGCCAAACGCCACGGTCAAATAGCTCTTGCCTTCTTCAACGTAATGGGGCAGAAGGTAGAGCATCATTTCGGTCACCTTTGTCAGGAATTCCTTGCTCTGCGGAAAACCGCGCACGTATGCAGCGACCCTGGGATCGAGGCCGGTTTTTTTGCGGAACTCCGGGACAAAGTGAGGATTGGGCAGGAAGCGCACATCGAAGACCATATCGGCATCGAGGGGTACGCCGTTCTTGAAACCGAAGCTGAGGCACGAAACCAGCAGGCGCTTTGACTCGTCTTCGCGGCCGAAGCGCGACTGGATGTGCGCGCGCAGCTCATGCACGTTGAAGTTTGAAGTATCGATGAGTGTATCAGTGACGTTGCGAATGGGGTCGAGGAGCTGGCGCTCTTCAACTATGGACCGCGATACGGTTTCAGAGCGACCGAGGGGGTGCGGGCGGCGCGTTTCAGAGTAGCGGCGGACCAGCACGGCGTCTTGCGCGTCGAGGAATACAACGCGCGTGGGCAGAAGTTTTTTTACTTGCTTCAGGATTTCAGGCAGGCGATCGAGAGTGGGCCCTTCGCGCACGTCAACGACGATGGCGGCGCGCTGTACTTCAGGAGACTTACTCACCAGCTCAGAGAATTGTGGCAAGAGTTCAAGCGGCAGATTATCAACGCAGTGGAAACCGAGGTCCTCAAAGGCTTTCTGCGCCGAGGCCTTGCCGGCCCCGGAGATGCCGGTAAGAATCACCAGCTCTTTGGGCGCTTGCTTTTTCTTTGGATGGGTACGCGTCGCGGGCTTTCTTGAGGGCGCCATGCGCTCATGCTACAACGGACGGCGGCAGTTCTGCGCGTACAAATTGAAGGCGGCGGGTGGCGCATGTCGGGTCGCGAGAATCAGGTTGCGCGAATCAGGGAAAGGGGACGACGCTTGCGGTCCTGTAATTCTCAAGCCCGCCGGTGAGCTGCCAGCTTCCGGTTCCGTCCTGCTTTGGCGCTTCGCGGAAAGTGACCACGCGGCCAGCGAATTCGCCGTTCACCACGAGTGGTGCTACGTCAACATTCAAATTCATTACCGGTCCGCGGACTGAGGCTTGAAAGCTGTGGTGGGTTTTCTCTTCGAGCAGCGCGGCCAGCACCGCGTTCTCAAAAGGATGGGCTTCGATCATCGTCAAATCGCTCATGCTTTTTCCTTCGGCCTCATCAGCCCTGGTCCCAAACATCCGGTTAAATGCAGAGTTGGTGTAGAGAATATGATTTCCGTGCTCGATGGCTACGGCTTCAGGGAGGCTGTCGAGTACATCTTCAGTGAAGTTCGATTTCGGGGCGCGTTCTGGACTGATGGGATGGGCCACAATCACTGATTCATTCCATGAGTCGCCCACTACTGAGTAGGTGCCCTCGACCGGCATCATGCGGCCGCCGGCTATCGGCATTGTGGCGTGGAAAGGCCGGCTGCGGTGCGTGCCTTTAAGGCGCGTCTGCGGCTCAGCCGTTCCCGGCAAAAGCCCCCACAGAACCTCTTCCATAAGACATTCAACCCAGTCGCCCTCGACTTCGTTGATGGTCAACCTTGCCGCCCGATTGGCAAACACGATTTTGCCTGCGCGCTCGAGAAAGATGAGAACCGGCATTGCGTCCAGAATTGCTTTTTGCTCACTGGAGGCGAAGTTATTAACAAGGTTGAGCGCAAGATCCCCTGCCGGATCAGAGACCTGAATGCGGTGACGAGCCCATACTGATTCCAGATACGTGTTGACAGCAGCAGCGGCCATATCCATGAGATTAGGACCAGCCGGAATGCGCATCCATCCCCTAAACCGGGTACCTGGAGTATCGAAAGTAGATTGATGAAGCAGGCAACCCGATTGGAATGTTCTTTTTAAAGACGCTATTGGGTACTATTGGGCTGCGAAGTAACCGGCTGTGCCGCCGGAGTTGCCCTAGCGTTGGCGATCTCAGGATCTTTGAGCAATTTGCCGGCGTCTTTGGCGTGACGACTGCCTGGATCGTAATCCATAACCCTCTGGTAGTTCCCGCGGGCGTCAGCAAAGCGGCCCAGGTGGCGCTCGCTCTCTGCCAGACCCCAGTAAACATCAGGATTATCCGGGTCAAGCACCAGGGCTGACTCGAAACGGCTGAGGGCAGCCTTCCAGTCTTTAGTGTCGAGATAATATTTGCCCACGGTTTCGTCTTCAGCCGCCGTCTCCTGATGTTGCGGCACCTCTGCGTCGTGGCGGCCATGCCTACCGGGCGGCGGAGTGTCAGGGTCGGCATCGGGGTCAAGGGCGCCAATGCCGGAAAGGCTGGAGCTGAAGTTTGATGTCGAACCGCTGGCCGGCTGTGCGTTGTCCTCATCGGGACTGTGGACCGGATCGAGATCGAAACCTGGAAGAGCGAGCAGACCGGTGGCCGACCCGGCATCGGGCAGATTGATAGTGTTTTTGTTGGGCATTACCGGGACAGTGTTGTCATCTTCGGGGAATGGATTGTTGTTGCTGGAAGACGGCGCGGCCGGCTTGCTCTGGTTGTTGGCGGGCTGCGCTGGCTGCGTGGAATGGTTCTGGGCCGGGGCAGGTTGTGACTGCGCACCGGCTCCAGGCGACGCTATCGCGCACCAGGCAAGAACCATCGCAACTGCAGCCAGCAACTTCACTGTCTATTTTTCCACCCTCTTAATTCACCCACATAAATGGTACGATGCGCCATACGGCAAATTTCATATCCCAAGTTAAAGGATACGACTGTTCAACCGATGGCCCTCATGATTCGTTCTTCGGCAATCCACGCCGCCGGCTGCTATACGACTTCATCCATACGCAAAGGCAGCCGCGTGGCCGAGTACACCGGCCACCTGATGACGAAGGAAGAGGCCGACACGCGCTACGAAAACTCGCCTGTGACCTACCTATTTGGACTGGGCGACGGGTCGATGGTGATCGACGGCCACTCCCTGACAATGTTCATCAACCACAGTTGCGCCGCCAACTGCGAGACTGAGGAGATTGGCGGCCACGTCTACGTTACTGCCATTCGCAACATCAAGGCCGGCGAAGAGATTACCTACGACTACTGCCTTTATGACGGCGGCGATGAGGAGGCCAACTGCAACTGCGGAACGAAGCATTGCCGTAAGACCATGTATTCGGCTACAGAGGTGAAAAGCCGCAAGAAGAAGGCCGGGCTGGCTGGGAAAAAGGCTGCGAATAGGTCGAACGGCGCAACCAATTCCAAGGTCCTGCGTCTTAAATGATTATTTCAAGGGTGAAGCGCGTCGCAGCCGGTGAAACTTTGACCTGGGGTCGTGCCGTGATACAAGACTAATTAAGAGAACACTTCTGAAACCACAATGCAGCTGAAGAAAGAATCCGAACTGCCCGCGCTGACCGAGGAACAACTCGAGATGCTGCGGCGGTTTGCGCTTTTTGAGGCTACCATTGACGAGTTGCGCGCTGCCTTGGCGGGAGTGTTCGACATTGAATTTGAGTCAAGGCTAGGTACAGCCGACGGCATTACGCAGAGGCGTCGCACAAGCGGCGAATTCAGAGTCCCCGAGCCGGGCATTGTGATTACCCGCGAGCACATTGCCAATGCCCTCGAACGCAAGCGCTTTGAGCTGATAACGGAACGTGACCTGGTGGTTTGGGCCACGGTTCTGTTGCTGAATGATGCCTATACGCTCGATCCCGGAGACGAGGATTTGATAGCCGACTGGCTCAACGACATCAGCATCACTCTTGCGCTGGTTGAGCCTCCCCGCATCCAAAGCCGGGAACGATACAATCGCCTTTAAATTCCTTACGGTCTGGGTAGCAGGCACAAAGCAATCGAGACATCGAACAAGTCCGTATATCACATTCATGATATATTACATACATGGCATATGAGGTCGAGGTCTCCGACGAGTTCAAGACCTGGTATGAAGACCTCACTGAGCCTGAACAGAACAGCATTGAGCGTGTAGTGCTTATGCTGATGGAGGCTGGTCCGTCTCTTGGATATCCCCAGAGCACCGGCATCAAGGATTCGAAATTCAGCCACATGCGGGAGTTGAGAATCCAGCATGAAGGGCGCCCATATCGCGTCCTTTACGCCTTCGATCCTATCCGTGTGGCATTGCTTCTGCTCGGGGGAGATAAGGCAGGCGACGAACGCTGGTACGAGAAGATGGTGCCGAAAACAGACGCCATTTACGAAAAGCATCTGAGGACGATCAAAAAATAGCGCGGGGATACCCGTACCCCCACAGCAATCGAAAGGAGTGCAACGCTATGGCGACCAAGTGGAACGATCTGAAGCATAAATCTTCTCCCGAGATTCGCGCGAATCTGAAGCGGGAGGCGAACGCCGAACTCGAGCGCATCGGGTTTCACAAGCTGCGGCAGGCGCGCCAGCAAACACAAGTCGCAATCGCCGAAAGACTCAATATCGCCCAGGGAGCTGTCTCCCGTATGGAGAAGCAATCCGATTTCCTGCTGAGCACGCTACGGGAGTACGTCGGCGCTCTCGGAGGTCAATTGGAGCTGCGAGTGGTGTTCCCGGATGGGAACTTCGTGATAGAGACCTTGGCGCCGGCGACAAAGAAGCGCACACGCCGGGTGCGGTCAGCAAATCTGCGGACTGTGGCCAAAGCACGTTGATGCCGTCAGCGGCCCTTGTCACATTCGGCATCCCCAAACGATACAATCGCCTTTAGGCCCTCAAGAAATTCCCCCGGCCTCAAGGAGAGCAAGCCACTATGGGTTACCAGGTTCTGGCGCGAAAGTATCGTCCGCAGCGCTTTGCCGACGTGGCCGGCCAGGATCACGTTACCCACACGCTGCTGAACGCGCTGACCCAGAACCGCATCGCCCACGGCTACATTTTCTCGGGCCATCGCGGCATTGGCAAAACGACCATTGCGCGCATTTTGGCGATGGCGCTGAATTGCCGCAAAGAAGTGGGAAGCCCGGAGCGGCCCACGCAGGAGCCTTGCGGCGCGTGCGACAACTGCCGCGAAATTTCAGCGGCAACCCGCGCGGAAGTTAACCCGTTTGAAGAGTCGCACAGCTTTGACGTGGAAGAAATTGACGCGGCCACCAATCGCGGCATTGACGATGCCAGGCTGCTGACTTCAAAAATCCAGGCCCGGCCGCTGAAGAGCAAGTATCGAATCGTGATTCTGGATGAGGCCCATCAGATCACTGACGCTGCCTGGAATTCGTTGTTGAAAACGCTTGAGGAGCCGCCGGAGTGGGCGGTGTTCATGTTCGCCACCACCGAGCCCGAAAACATTCCGCAGACCATTCGATCGCGCTGTCAACACTTCAGTTTTCATGCGGTGAAATTTGACGACATTCTTGCGCAGTTGAAGATGATTTCGGAAGCCGAACAGGTGGGCGTGGAAGATGAAGCGCTGGCGATGCTGGCCGAGGCCGGCGATGGGTCAATGCGCGACGCGCTCAGCATTATGGACCAGGCGATTGCCTCGGCTCCGATTGAAAATGGCCGGCCCGTTCTTGCAGCCGCGCAGATTCGCGAGCTGATGGGATCGGTTCCGAATGCGATTTTTGAACGGCTGCTTGAGTCTGTGGCTGCAGGGCAAAGCGCCGAATTGATGGACCAGTTGAATGTGCTGGTGAACAACGGCCACAGCCCGCAGGCACTGGCCCGGCAGTTTGTGCGCTACCTGCGCAGCGCCCTGATGGCGAAGCTGGGCGGCGAGCAGACTGAGCTGCTGCAGATTTCGGCTGACGAGCGGGCCCGCGCCGCGCGTTCTGCGCTGTTGTTTACTGAAGAAGAGTTGACGCGCAATTTGCAAATTGTTTTGCGCACCTTTGACGATTTGAATTATCGGCAGGAGCAGCGGCTGCATCTGGAACTGGGACTGCTGAAGCTGATCCACGCGCAGCGGCTGTTGCCAATTGAGGAGTTGTTGAGCGGTGCGAACCCGGGCAGCTTGCGCGGCGCTCCTGCCGCTTCAGGAACCGCACGGCCGCCGGTGAGCGCTCCGAGATCTGCGCCTTCGGCAGCGGCGCCGGCACAGGCTGTTTCAGCTTCGCGAAGCATTTCACCGTTTGAAACTAGCCAGACGAGTTGGAGCCCTGGGCCGAGTCTCAAACAGAGCGTGGCGGCGGAGCCGGCATCTGCAATTGCTCCGCCTGTTCCAATGACCGAAGGCGCATTGGCAAAGGCACCTGAAGCGCAGCCAGCCAGCGTTGGCGCACCTGACATCGACACGTTGCGCACCGGCGTGATTGCGGCGCTTGCCAATGCTGGGTTGGGATCGGCTGCGGAGTTGCTAAGTACGGCCTCTTGGTCAATGGAAGGCACGAGCTTGCTGGTTGAAATCCCCGGCGTTGGCAAGAAAATGGTTAGCCTCACAATCAATCCGGCAGCCGAGAAGATTATCAAAGAAGAACTGCGACGGCTTGGCGGTCCGATGAAATTTTCCGCTGTGCCGGGCGCGGGTTCGAGTTCGAGTTCAGGTTCGGCCTCGGCAACTTCGGCGGCGCCGATGGTTGCTGTTGGAAGCATTCATGAAACCGCTCTCGCCAATCCAATGGTGCAGCGCGCGCGTGAGATTTTTCATGCCGAGGTGCGCACGGTCGTGGATATGCGCGAGAAACCTTAGAGACAGGAGCAGGCACAATGTTCAATCCGCTCAAAATTCAGGAAATGCTTTCGCAGGCCGGGCAGATGCAGGAAGAGATGCAGCGCAAACTGGCCGAGACCGTGATCGAAGCATCGAGCGGCGGCGGCGCCGTGACCGCGACCCTCAACGGCAAAAAAGAGCTGCTGAAACTGCGCATCGATCCATCAGCGGTAATTGCGCTAAGCGGCGGGCAGGCCGACGTGGAGATGGTGCAGGATTTGATTGTGGGCGCAGTGAACGAGGCCGGGCGTAAGGCCGAGGACGCTATCAAATCGAACGTCCAGGGCATGCTGGGCGGGTTGAAGATTCCGGGATTGAGCTAACGAACAGTTACGGAGGCGCACAGCGTGTCACGTTATGCCGAGCCGATGGCGCGGCTCATTGAAGAACTGAAGAAGCTGCCCGGTGTGGGCGCGAAAAGCGCGCAGCGGTACGCTTTTCATATTCTGCGTTCAAGCGAGGAAGATGCGGCCGCGCTGGCAGAGGCCGTGCAGAACCTTAAAGCCAGCCTGCGCCTTTGCTCCATTTGCAACAACGTTACCGATGTCGATCCCTGCGCCTACTGCGCGAGTCCCACGCGAAACCTGCGGGTGGTTTGCGTGGTTGAAGAACCTACCAACATCGAATCCGTTGAGCGCACACGCGCGTATCAGGGCGTTTATCACGTGCTGCACGGAACGCTTTCCCCTTTGCACGGCGTTGGTCCCGAGCAGTTGCGTACCAGCACGTTGATTGGCCGCGTTGAACGCGGTGAAGTGGATGAGGTGATTCTTGCTACCAGTCCTACGCTGGAAGGCGAGGCGACAGCGGATTGGCTGGCTACTGCGCTGCGCGGATTTTCAGTGAGAATTACCAGAATAGCTACAGGCGTGCCCGCTGGCAGCGACATTGAATATGCAGATGAGGTGACGATGGCGAAGGCGATGGAAGGGCGGAGAGATGTTTAGCAAGTCAGCAGGTCAGCGAGTCACCGAGCTAGCGACCAGTGACACCGAGCGGCTACCGTTCGACGCTACGCGAACAGCAGACTCGCTGAAAAGAGCCCAAGGGCGAAAATCGAGCCCCAAAGCATTTTGCGTCGATTCATCGGGAAAACCTCCGCAAAAAACCATACTGAGCGGGGCCGAACTGAGGCAATAACAATTTTGGGGTAGACAAAAAAACGGGAAGGGCCTGGCCGCCCTTCCCGAAGTTGCTCATGGCATTTAGGGGAGCCGCATCTTTATTTCGATAACTGGTCGAGTGCGAGGTTGAGTTCCAGCACATTCACGCGCGGTTCGCCCCAAAGGCCCAACTGCCGCTGGGAAATGTGCTGACTGATGAGTTCGCGGGTTTTGTCTTCGCTGATTCCGCGCGCCTTGGCCACGCGCGGTGCCTGATAGAAAGCGTTGTCGGGCGTCACGTCCGGATCGAGGCCCGAGCCTGATGTGGTGACCATGTCGATGGGCACCGGCTTGCCGGGGTTCTGCTTCTGCAGCGTATCGATATCGCCCTGGATGCGCGTGGCGAGCTTGGCGTTTGATTGCGCAAGGTTCGTTCCGCTTGAACTGGTGGCGTCGTATCCGTTGCCGGCGGCTGAGGGCCTCGGATGGAAATACTTATCCGAAGTAAAGCTCTGCGCGATCAGCTCCGAGCCAATGACCTGGCCGTTCTGCAGAATGAGGCTGCCGTTGGCCTGGTGTGGAAAGAGCAACCCGGCAATGCCGGTCATCACCAGCGGATAAATGATGCCGAGTAGCAGTGTGGTGACTAGCGTAAACAGAATTGCGGTCTTCCACACCGGATGCGTACTGGATGCCTCTTGAACTTGCGCGGGCTTGTGCGCCAAATCTTCGTGAACAGCCAATGAACCTGCATGCATGATTGAATCTCCTTGAAAAACAGCTTTCAGCTTTCAGCCTTCAGCTGTCAGCTTTCAGTTCCCACTACGCCAAGTGCATCGCAACCAAGCACAAGTCGATGGCCTTGATGCCGACGAACGGAATGATGATGCCGCCCACGCCGTAGACCAGCAGATTGTTGCGCAGCAGCACATCCGCGGCCTTGGGCGCGTACTTAACGCCTTTGAGGGCCAGCGGAATCAATGCCACGATGATTACCGCGTTGAAGATTACGGCCGATAGAATTGCCGACTGCGGCGTGGCAAGATGCATGATGTTGAGCGCGGTCAGCACCGGGAAGACGCCGGCGAACATGGCCGGAATGATGGCGAAATACTTGGCCACGTCGTTGGCGATGGAGAATGTTGTGAGTGCGCCGCGAGTCATCAGCAACTGCTTGCCGATCTCCACGATCTCAATCAGCTTGGTGGGATTGGAATCGAGGTCGACCATATTGCCGGCCTCTTTTGCGGCCTGCGTACCAGAGTTCATGGCCACGCCTACATCGGCCTGGGCCAGCGCCGGCGCGTCGTTGGTGCCGTCGCCGGTCATGGCCACCAGCTTGCCCTTGCCCTGCTCGCGCTTGATCAGGTCCATCTTGTCTTTGGGTTTGGCTTCGGCCAGGAAATCGTCGACGCCGGCTTCGCGCGCAATCACCGCGGCGGTCAGCGGGTTGTCGCCGGTGATCATGATGGTGCGGATGCCCATGGCGCGGAGCCGCGCAAGCCGCTCTTTGAGACCACCCTTGACGATATCTTTTAAATGAATGACGCCGAGCGCCGAGGAATTTTCAGCGACGACGAGCGGTGTACCGCCCATGCGCGCTACATCTTCAACGGCCTCGCGCACTTTTTGCGGCAACGATGAACCCTGCTCCTCAAGGAAGCGCGCAATCGCGTCGACCGAACCTTTGCGGATGCGCGTGCCGGGCAGATTGACGCCGCTCATGCGGGTCTGCGCGGTGAACGGAACAAACTCAGTATGCGTGCCGGCCAGGTCGCGTCCGCGCAGGTTGTACTTCTCCTTGGCCAGCACCACGATCGAGCGGCCCTCGGGCGTTTCGTCGGAGAGCGATGAAAGCTGCGCTGCGTTGGCCAGCCGCTCGTGGCTTACATCGGGCGCGGGGATGAACTCCGTCGCCTGACGATTGCCCAGCGTGATGGTACCGGTCTTGTCGAGCAGCAACGTGTTCACGTCGCCTGCGGCTTCAACGGCGCGGCCGCTCATGGCGAGCACGTTGTACTGCACCAGGCGATCCATGCCCGCGATGCCGATGGCTGAGAGCAGTCCACCGATGGTGGTGGGGATGAGGCAGACAAGCAGCGAAACCAGCACGAAGATGGTTTGCGGCGCTTTCGAGTAGATGGCGAACGGCTGCAGCGTAACTACTGCGAGCAGGAAGATGATGGTCAATCCCGAGAGTAGAATGCTGAGCGCGATTTCGTTCGGAGTCTTCTGGCGCTCGGCGCCTTCAACCAGCGCGATCATGCGATCGAGAAATGTTTCGCCGGGGTTCGAGGTGATCTTCACCTTGATCCAGTCGGAAAGCACCTTGGTGCCGCCGGTGACGGCTGAACGGTCGCCGCCGGCCTCGCGGATGACGGGCGCCGACTCGCCGGTAATGGCTGACTCATCAACCGATGCCACGCCCTCAATGACTTCGCCGTCGCCGGCTATATAGTGGTTGGCTTCAACGTAGATCACGTCGCCGGCGCGCAACAGCCCGCTCGCGATGTCTTCAAAGCTGCCGTCGGCTTTGTAGCGCTTGGCAATGGTTTCGCCCTTAGCCTTGCGCAGCGTGTCGGCCTGTGCCTTGCCGCGGCCCTCGGCCATGGCCTCGGCAAAGTTGGCGAACAAAACTGTGAACCACAGCCAGGCCGTGATCTGCAGGTTGAAGCCGAAGCCGGGGCGATGATGCATAGTGTTGTCAATGAGCAGCAGAGTGGTGAGCACGCTGCCTACCTCAACCACAAACATCACCGGGTTCTTCACCATGCCGCGCGGATCGAGCTTGCGCACCGAATCAACCAGCGCCTGGCCCATGATTTGCGTATTCCAAAGACTCGTTTTCTCAGCCATGTTTTTAGCTCTCAGCTTTCAGCCTTGTTTGCGGGGATATTTTGTCCCTGCAAATGAAATGTCCTTGCGCCGTCCCTACGGGACTCCGAAATGGTGTGGTGTGTTCCCATTCCCCACGCTGAAGCGCGGGGCTAACATCCACTGCGCCTACGGCGCGGTTACTGTGCATCACTTACGTAATCCTTAGTCCCTAGTGGCTAGTGCCTAAAACAGCGTTCCCGACTTCAGCAGCAAATGCTCCAGAATCGGTCCCAGGCTCAGCGCCGGGAAGAATGTAAGTGCGCCCACGATCAGCACCACGCCAACCAGCAACACGGTAAAGAGCGAAGTATTCACCGGGAAAGTTCCGGGCGAAGGCGGCACGCTCTTCTTCATTGCCAGGTTGCCGGCCAGCGCCAGTACCGGGATCATCATGAGGAAGCGGCCGATGAGCATGTCCCAGCCCATCGCGATGTTGTACCACCAGTTCATGCTGAGGCCCGCAAACGCCGATCCGTTATTGCCCGCGCCTGAAGTAAAGGCGTAGAGGATCTCTGAGAATCCGTGAGGGCCGGGGTTGTTGGTTTGAGCGACGCCCACGTTGGGCATCGACACGAAGATGGCGGTAAATGTGAGGACGATGAATGTGAAGATGAGCGCGTAGAGCATAGCCATCTTTACGTCGTAGGATTCAATCTTTTTGCCGAGGTACTCAGGAGTGCGGCCTACCATTAGTCCGGCGATGAAAACCGCGAGAACAACGAAGATCAACATGCCGTAAAGGCCCGAGCCCACGCCGCCGAAGACCACTTCGCCAAGCATGATGTTTGCCAGCGGGACCATGCCGCCGAGCGGCGTGTAGCTGTCGTGCATGCTGTTGACCGCGCCGCAACTGGCGTCGGTGGTGATGGTGGCGAACAAGGTGGAATCGGCGATGCCGAAACGCGTTTCCTTGCCCTCCATGTTGCCCGCGGGTGCGGTGGCGCTGCCGGTTTGGGCGGCTCCGTGAATCGCGTTGTAAGGGTGCGACTCAGCCCAGTAGCAAACGCTGAAGCCCGCCGCGAAGAGCACAAACATTGCTGCGAACACCGCCCAGCCGTGGCCCGGTGAGCCGGTCATGCGGCCCAGTGTGAAGGTGAGCCCGGCGGGGATGATGAAGATGGAAAGCATCTGAAGAAAGTTAGAGAACGGCGTTGGGTTCTCGTAGGGATGGGCGCTGTTGGCGTTAAAGAAACCGCCGCCGTTGGTGCCCAGCATCTTAATAGCTTCTTGCGAGGCCACGGGCCCCTGGCCGATGGTTTGTGTTTGCGCGGGCTGCTCGAGCGGGTGGGCCTGGGTATAGGCGTGAAGATTTTGCGGCACGCCGGTGGCAACCAGCAGAAGCGTGTAGACGACACACGCGGGTCCGAGCACATAAAGCAGGCAACGGGTTGTATCGACCCAGAAGTTGCCAATGGTGGCCGTAGTGGTGCGCTTGATGCCGCGAACAAATGCAATGGCCACCACGATGCCGACAGCCGCCGACCAGAAGTTATGGGTGGCGAGACCGGCCATCTGGGTGAGATAGCTCATGGTGCTTTCTGGCGTGTAGAACTGCCAGTTGGTGTTGGTGGTAAAGCTCGCGGCAGTGTTCCAGGCCAGGTCGGTTCCAACGTTGGCCAGATGCTGCGGATTCCACGGCAGCCAGTACTGCAGGCGCTCGATTGCGTAAGTGATGAGCAGCGTGGCGGCGGAGAAGCCGAGCATGGCGTAGGCGTACTGGCGCCAGTTCATTTCTTTTTCGTGGTTCACGCCGCAGATTTTGTAAAGGAATTTCTCGATGGGCCTTAGCAGGGGATCGAGCCAGGTGCGCTGGCCTTCGAACACTCGCGCCATGTAGGTACCCACCAGCGGCGTTGTGGCGAGCAGAACCAAAGAATAAATGACAAACTTCAACCAGCCATTGGCCGTCATTTCAAAATTTCTCCGGGAACAGCAGGGTAAGGGTCAGGTATCCCAACAGCAGGACGGAAATTACCAGGGCGGCAACGGTCACAAAGTCAGCTTGCATGGGTTACCTCAGCTTCTGGCAGGCCTTGACATAGAGAAAGGCCACGCCGAAGAAAACGACTGTGTAGAGCAACATCAATGCATCTTGCATTTCAATAAACTCCAGTTTGAGCACACTGCTGCCAGGCATGAGCTGTGCTGGTGTCGGCACAGAACATCATGCTGAAATCGATTGTGGCTGAGGGTGGCTTTGAGTCTCGAAAGGCTTTCCTAAAGTTTTTATAAAGATTGGGTCGGCGGTGGCACAAAGCTGTGAAAAACAAAGATCTACGGCGGCGCGGTTTAGGCGTGGACGGGGCCGAAACAATGGCTCGCGAATGTGCGATTCCGATGGAGGGGTGCGGTTATTCCGGGTTTTCAGTCCAACCCTCGGGCAAGAACCGGTAGCCGACCCACGGCTCAGTCTGGATGTACTGACGGCCGGTTTGGCTTTCGAGCTTTTTGCGCAACTGACCAACAAAAACGCGCAGATACTCCGGCTGGTGTGCCGATTGCGCGCCCCATACTGCGGTGAGGAGTGCGCGGTGCGTAATGACTTTGCCGGCGTGGCGGGCCAGGTGCAGCAGCAGGTCGAATTCCTTGGGGGTGAGATGAATCGGCTTGCCCTGTACCGTGATGCTGTGAGCGTTGGCGTCAACCACAAAGTCGCCCGTCTCAATGGCCGAGGTGCCGCGTTCAGGGGCGCGTCGCAAGTGAGCGCGAACGCGGGCCAGCAGCTCCTGGATGTTGAACGGCTTGGTTACGTAGTCGTCGGCGCCGGCGTCGAGCGCTTCAACTTTCGATCGCTCGTGGTCGCGAACTGAAAGCACGATGATGGGTGTTACGCCCAGCGAGCGGATCGACCGGCATACCTCAACGCCGCTCATTCCGGGCATCATCAGATCGGTAATTACCAGGTCGGGAGTCCAGTCGCGAAAGACATGCAAACCTTCCTCAGGATCGTTGGCGGTGCGTATGTCGTACCCTTGAGCCGAGAGCGCCGCGCGCAGTACCCGCGTGATCTGCGGCTCATCGTCGATTACCAGAATTCTTCCAGACATGGCTATCTTCTTCCAACGGAAGATTACATCATCCGGGGGATGCACGTAGGTGAGCTATCAGCTATCAGCTCTCAGCCCTCAGCCCTCAGCTCTCAGCTCTCAGCTCTCAGCTCTCAGCTCTCAGCTCTCAGCTCTCAGCTTTCAGCTTTCAGCTTTCAGCTCTCAGCATTCAGCTTTCAGCTTTCAGCTCTTAGCTCTTAGCTTTTGGCTGCTAGCTGAATAAAGGCACAGTCCCGCCACGGTTGGCATCGGCACAATGAGCTGACAGCTGAAAGCTAATGGCTGAAAGCTGTATTTCTCCTAGTATGATTCCGGTGAGGACGAAATGCAGATACCCGGCTTAGCACGAAGGGCATTAAATTGGGCCGGAGCCTCAGCACTTGCGGTTGCCGCCGCGGCGCTGCTGGTTTGGCTGCATGCCGATTCCACCACGGCAGGCATCGTGTTTCTGGTGCTGGTGGTGTGGACGGCAACCCAGGCCGGAATGCGGCTCTCACTTTACGTGACCGCGCTGTGCGCTGTCTGTTTCGATTACTTTTTTCTGCCGCCCTACCGGACGCTGTACCTGGCTGGCGCCGGTCAATGGGTGGCGATGGCCAGCTTTATTGCAAGTTGCCTGATCGTGGGCCGCGTGGCGGAGCGGGCACGGCGCGAGAGCCGCGAAGCCGAGCAACGCCAAGCCGATGTCGAACGCCTCTACGCGCTCAGCCAGGAGATGATGCTGTGCGAAGACGCCGATCAGCTTATACGCGATCTGCCGCGATTGATCGATCGCGTGTTTTTGCTGGATGGAGTGATTCTCTACGTCTGCGACCAGGATAAGTTTTACGCGTCAATCGCGGAGATTCCAGCCAGTGTGCAAGCTGCCATGATGGCCACGGCCCAGGGCATGAATCCGACGCTCACCTCGTTTGCCGGCTACACCACCATGGCGCTGACATTGGGACTGCGGCCGGTGGGTGCGTTGTCGTGGCAGCCAGATTCGTTGTCGCACGAGGTGGCTACCGCCGTAAGCGCACAGGTGGCGATTGCCGTGGCTCGGGCCGTGGCCACTGAAGCCACCGCGCGCATGGAGGCTGCGCGCGAGGGCGAACGGCTGCGTTCGGCGCTGATTGACTCGCTTACCCATGAGCTGCGCACGCCGCTCACTTCAATTCGCGCAGCCGCCACAACGCTGCACGAGAGTGGCGAGCAGCTTGATGCCGAGGGGCGCAAGGACCTGGCGGCCATTATCGATGAAGAGGCCTCGCGGCTCAGCCTGCTGATTGGCGAAGCAGTGGAGATGGCGGAGATCGACGCCAACGTGGTGCAGGTGCACATGGAGCCGCACCATCCGCGTGCGCTGCTTGACCAGGCGGCGGAAGGGATGAGCAAATCGCTGGCTTCGCATCGCATCAGCATCTCAACCGATAGTCCGTGGGAACTGGACCAGGACAAGCCGGCGTGGTTCGATCCGCATTTGCTGGGGCGTGTGCTTCGGCACCTGCTTGAAAATGCCGCCGCATATTCGCCGCCGGGCAGCCGTATAGGAATGAGCTGCAGAAGGGTTGGCGACCGCCTGGAATTCAGCGTGCAAGATAACGGGCCGGGAATTGACGCGATTGATCTGCCGCTGATTTTTGAAAAGTTTTATCGCGGCAAGGGTGGCAACAAATCGCGCAAGGGGTCGGGGATGGGTCTGGCGATTTCACGCGCGATTCTCGCGGCGCACGGCGGCGGAATTGATGTTAGCAGTTCGCCGGGGAATGGGGCGACCTTCAGGTTTTGGGTGCCGTTGATTGAGAAGGAGCCGGGGAAGGCGAATGGAAAGTAGTTGAAATGTACCAAGTGATCATCGATACGAACGTTCTTGTTGCAGCGCTGCGATCCAAGCTCGGGGCCTCATTCCGGTTGCTGGGTCTTTTGGGAGACGACCGCTGGAGACCGAATATCACGGTTGCTATGATGCTTGAATACGAGTCAGTGCTCAAACGTGATTGCGCGCAATTCGGCCTCACGGAACCGGAGGTCGATGACGTGATCGACACCATCTGTTCGCGAGCTGGCCTACATCGGTTGTATTTTCTGTGGAGGCCCGTTGCTTCCGATCCAGACGACGATCTGGTTCTGGAAGCGGCCATCGCAAGCCACAGTGACTTCATCATCACATTCAATAAGCGCCACATGGCGGAGAGCCTCAGATTTGGAATCCGCTGTCTAACTCCGCGAGAATTCCTTATACTGTTAAAGGAGCAACCATGAAGAGCATCCAACTTCCCGACGACATCTACCAGCAGGCGGCGCAGCTTGCCGAGCAGGACCATGTGTCAGTGGATCGCTTCGTTGCCGCAGTGCTAAGCGAGAGCGCGAGAGGTTGGAATAGATTGAAACAACGCTCCAATCGCGGATCGCTTGAACGCTTTCATGAGGTCCTTGCGAAGGTTGGCGACGCTCCTCCGGCAGAAGAAGACCGGCTCTAGGAATTAACTCAAACCAATAGCGCCAACATTGGTTCCCCTCTCCAGTCGCAAACGATCTCGCAGCGTTTTTGCTGGCTCTCCATCGCCCATTCCAGGATTCGCAGACCGCGCCATGCGTCGATCGCAGTAACCGGCGCCGGACCTTTGCCCAGCAGCGCGTCGCGGACGCCTTCGTAGTAAAGGCGGTAATCGCCTCGAATCGGTTCAATGGGCCGGGCCACCTCGCCGCCGTCGATGCCCACATGCAACACGCCCCAGTTCGCCGCCGGTTCCCGCCCCCAGTTTGGATCGTCAATCCGCGTGAGCTTCGCCAGCCCTACCTCTTGCTGGTCAAGTCCGTTCTTCCAGTAATTGCCGGTTGTCCCGCGCAGATGGAAGCGCAGTGCAGGCGGCAGCGAAAGGCAATTTGTTCCCAGTTTGACTATGAAATCCACGTACCGCAACCGAATCTCAAAGGAGTCGTTGGCGGTGAGCGGGTTGCGCTCCGAGCGAACGTCGGCGCTTACAGCCAAGGGCTTGCCGAAGAGCACCAGCGCCTGGTCGACAAGATGGCTGCCCAGGTCGAGCAGCGCGCCTCCGCCGGCTGACGAGTCAATTTTCCACAGGCGGTCGGATGGCAGGGTCGGGCGCCAGCGGTCAAAGCGCGATTGAAACTCGACCATCCGGCCTAAATTGCCTTCACGTAACTGTTTCTGAATTGTCTGGAAGTCGCTGTCCCAACGACGGTTATGAAAGGGCGCAAGAAGCACATTCTTCTCGGCGGCCAGGCGGATTAGCTGAGCAGTTTCGGCTGTGGAAATCGCCAGCGGTTTATCCACAACCACGTTCCGGCCGGCACTCAGTATCCGGCTGGCCAGCTCAAAATGGGTTGCATTGGGAGTGGCGACAACGAACAGGTCGAGCGAATCATCGGCCAACATTTCGTCGAGCGTACGGTAGGTGATGATGCCCGGATAGCGCTCGGCAACTTTGTTGGTTGTGCGCTCGATAGTCGCGGCCAGTTCGAGCCCTTCGACTGATGATATGAGCGGCGCGTGAAAGACGCGCCCTGCGAGTCCGAAACCGATTAGGCCAACGCGAAGCATAGTCACTCTTTATACGACAGTGATGAATTCGCCAAAACTGGCATGAAATAGTTGGAAGACCGCTGGGGTCATTTTATGGCTGCAACATCGCGAAGTGTTCGTCTGGCGGGATTCTCGACGGCGTCGCGTCAGGCTACTCCGGCACGCCGTCATTCACCTGCGCACAATCCATACGCAACGTGCCGCTGTCGTTAAAGACAAGGCCGTAAAAGCGGAACAGCCCGCCCACCCCGAGCTGAGTCGAATTGAGCATTTGGGTGTTGCTGTCAGCGTAGACCACGACCGTATTCGGATCAGTCAGCAGGGTGGTCTGCCCCGGCTCCACGGCAAGGTTCGGAAACAGATCGTACGGCGCCAGCGTTACCGTATAGGTGGTGAAACCTCCCGCAGTTGAAGTCGCGCTCACCGTGCCATCGATCGTTTGTGGCAGCAGTGTGATTTCGGTTACTGCCGGGACAGTGTTCCCTAATGCTCCGTGCGTTGTGAACAGGGTGTTTTGACCATCAACCATGTTCACCGCGTTAAATGTGGCGGCAAAGGGAAGGCTCTGCTGATTGGCTAGCTGACCTGAAGTTTGAAACGTGGCATTGCTTATGCTGTAAAGCCCAGTCAGTTCCGATAAATCGCCTGTCTGCTCAACCTGAAGCGTGTCCATTACCGGATACGTAGCTTGGTAACCCCCGGAGGCGTACACGGCAATCGGTGGCCCGAAGGCGAGGTTCAGGCCGGTTGTGTCCGTATCGAATACCGCAACTCGCGTAGCCAGCAGGGATCCGTCCGGCTGGATCACGAGGTCCATGTCCACGGGCATACCGGCACTGATTCCCGAGGCGCTTCCGACTCCCTGGAATAATGTGCCGCTGTTCAGGCTAACCTGCCACGTCGGGTTCTGGGCACCCTCATTAACGCTGTTTAAAGCGGTAACGCTCAACCCGGCGCCGTTCGCGCTTACTGAACTGACCAATCCCTCAACGCCCGCAGCCTTGCCATTTGCGCTGTTTGTGGGTTGAGTCGCAATCGTCACCGGCGTCATGCTGAATGTGGGGGTAACGGAGATCGTGTTGGTAAGGCTCTGAGAGCACCCGCCAATGAACCCCGCCGTTTGGGAGACTTGAAGATTGAGAACGAGTCCCATGGCCGTTCCGGTGACCGTGATCGGCTGCGGCAACTCGATGGATGCTGGAGTGGGCCCGTTGACTCCGCCAAGCGCTTCATCCATGAGAAGCTCTCCAGAATTCTGTCCGGCGCAGGCGGGATAAGCCTCGGTAATTGTTGCCGCTGCCGACGTGTAAACACCCTGCGGGATGGTCATGGTCGCGAGCGGTTCCACTTGACCGTTCAGATGCATGAACTCGTCGCTGACCGGGGCAGACAAAATGGACACGGTCTTACCTGACTGGCTGGTCAAGGTCAAGCTCTGCACGGTTACTGAGAATTGAAATAGCTGATCGTTGGCAGTGCTCGACGCCAGAAGGACCACTGTGGTATTGCCAGTGGGAGTGGTACTCATCCCGCTGCCAGCCCCGCCGCCGCACCCCGCGACGAGCGTCGTGAGTAGCGATATACCAATTGCAACGAACGACCGCGTAAAGCAAGTCACAGAAGTATTCAGGCGAGGGGACGATTGGCCATCCATAAACTCTCCTCTTTGATCCTGGCATTCACGTGCGACTTTCCAATTGGAAACCCATTCTACGCCTTTTCGATTATTCCCTGTAGACGCATGCGCCTTCTGTCAGATTCGTGCTCGCGATCAAGATCCGTGGCCAGGTTACCGTTGCAGTTCTGGTTAGTCTTGGTTGCTGTCACAACTCAGGTCGACTGATCTGCCACGCGGTCAACCTTCGAGTTTATACTTCGTCTCGGCCAGTCGATATAGGCGGCGCCAAACCAGGCGGTTCATGGTGACAACCATCAGCGAGATCATGATGGTGGCGAGCAGGATGATGGGGAAGCGTCCGCTGTCGGTGGCGGAGCTTATCTGAGAGCCGAGGCCGATGGTCTGCAGCGTGCTGTCTTTGAGGTGCGAATACTCGGCGTAGACTGAGGCGTTCCATGCGCCGCCCGAAGCGGTGACCATGCCGGTGATGAGGTAGGGAAAGATGCCGGGGAGGATGAGCTTTGTCCAGCGCTGCCAGCGCGTGAAGTGGTAAAGGGAGCTGACCTCTCGCAGGTCGGAAGGAATGGACATGGCTCCGGCGATGACGTTGAACAGGATGTACCACTGCGTGCCAAGCAGCATGAGCGCAATGGAGCCAATGCCGAGCCCTCCGCCAATCTTGACGAGCCCGATGAGGATGATGGGGAAGAATGCGGTTGCGGGGATGGAGGCCAGCACCTGTGCGGTGGGTTGAACGATGCGGGAGAGGCGCGGATTGAGCCCGATGGCAACGCCGACGGGGATGGTCCACAAGGCGGAGATGAGCAGCGCGGCGTTGACTCGGCCAAAGGTTGCGGCGGCGCCCTCAAGAAGCAGCTTCATGTCGGGCCAGGTAACGGTTTGAAGCATGATGACGGCTTGTAGCGCGCCCCATGCCACCACCCCTATTGCCGCAGCCGCCAATGCCCACAGCGCAAGGGAAGGCTTGCTTTTTTTCACGTCATCGATAGGTTGCACGATGCGGCACTCCACGGTGCGGGAGAGACGTCGATAGATGGGCTCGTCGATACTCGTCCAGACGCGGCCCGGGAGTGAACTGAGCAGATTGGAACGGCGGAACAGGGCGAGGATTGGCGAAGTGACGCGGTCTGCCGACTCGACCTGCTCGAATTTGAATTTGTCGCTCCATGCAATGAGCGGCCGCCAAAGCAACTGGTCGGTAGCCACCACGATGAGGATGACGGTGACGATGCCGAACATGAGCGCTCTGTAATCGCCTGAGTTGGTGGCCACCTGCAGGTAGCTGCCAATGCCGGGAAGCTGATAGGTGTAATTAGCGAAAGGAGAGATTTCGCATGCGATGAGCGCGAACCATCCACCGGCGACGGAGACAATCGAGTTCCAAACCAGGCCGATGGCGGCGAAGGGCATTTCAAGCTGCCAGAACCGCTGCCATGCGGAGTAGCGATAGATGCGCGAGGCCTCAGTCATTTCACGGGGAATGGATTTGAGCGATGAATAGAAACTGAATGCCAGGTTCCACACCTGTCCCGTAAAGATGAGCAGTATGACGGCCATCTCAATTCCCAATTGATGGCCGGGAATGAGCGCGACCATGAAGAGGACAACCGGAGGCAGGAAGCTGAGCACGGGGATGGACTGAAGAATGTCGAGGACCGCGACCATCCACGGCTCGACGCGCGGATTGTAGGCGGCGATATATCCGTATGCGACGGCGAAGGTCAAACTGAGCAGGTACGCCAACCCAATTCGCATGATGGAGTAAAAGGCATAGAGGGGCAGCGCACTTATGGAGTGAGAGATTTCAACAATCGGAGCGGGCTTGCTGAGCCAGTATTTGCCGGTGCTGACAATTGCAAAGAAAATGGCGAGGGCGCATGCGGCTACGGCGGCGTCAATAAGGACGGGCCAGGTGCGAGCCGCCACCAGCGATCGGGCAAATGTTTGCTCGACCTTCATTCGCCTTCCCCGGCCGGCGAAATCTCCTCGTCGCGCGCGTCGGGCAGCATAAAGCGGCGCCGGGCAGCATCAAAGTCAAACAGCTCGGCATAACGGCCCCATGCCACCGCAGTTTCCATCTGCCGCTGGCATTCTTCTTCGCTGAATTGCTCGTCGAGCATGTCGAGAAAGAATTCCTCTGAAATGGTGTGGTCGCTCTTCGATTGGAGCGCGCGGGTAATTTGCCTGAGCAACAGTACATTGCTCACGGCAGCATCGCGGAAGAGTTCTTTTTGCCGCAGGATTTCAGAGTTGGCAAACTCTGTGCCGGCCGGCGTGATTACCGCATCGCCTTCTTCCACTTTCAGGAAGCCCAGCAACTGGGCCGCGTCCACAATCGGCAGCAGGTCGTCGATCTCAAATGCCAAATCGTCGGCCATGCGATAGAAGTCGTCACGGCCGCCCTTGTCGAGCAGCAGTTCAAGCAAGCCGGCCACGCCTCCCGGCCGGGCATGGGGCAGCATCTGGTACTTCATCTGTCGCTGGTCGCGAATTTTGCGACCGGGATGCTGATGATCGGGCGCCTCGGCGGGGGAAACGTCGGGCCGCGTGAGCACCTTGTAAATGTAGTCGACCAGTTGCGTAAAGCCTTCGGCCTTGCGGTCGCGCGGGTGCGAGATCTGCACCTTGAAATCGGTGCGAATGTGCCCCGGATTGCGCCCCAGTACGATAATGCGATCAGCCAGCAGCACCGCCTCTTCAATGTTGTGGGTCACAATGAAGACCGCCTTGGTGGGCATGGTCTTGTTGGCCCACAGCTCAAGCAGTTCGCTGCGCAGGTTCTCGGCCGTGAGCACGTCAAGCGCACTGAATGGCTCGTCCATGAACAGCACTTCAGGCTCGACCACCAAGGCGCGGGCAAAACCCACTCGCTGCCTCATGCCGCCCGAAAGCTCCTTTGGGTAAGCGCCTTCAAAGCCGTCGAGGCCGACGGTATCGAGCATGCGCATGCTGCGCTCGCGGCGCTCGTCGGGGGCCACGCCCCGGGCCTGCAGCGGAGCCTCGACGTTCTGGAGGACCGTAAGCCAGGGAAACAGCGCAAAACTCTGAAAGACGATTGAGACGTTGATCTCAGACTGCGAGATGGGTTTCTCGTGCCAGTAGACCTGGCCGGCAGAAGGCTTTGAGAGCCCGGTCAGCATCCGCAGCATGGTTGACTTGCCCGATCCCGAGGGGCCGAGCAGGGCCAGAATCTCACCCGGCACAATGCTTAAATCGGTCGCCGAAATTACCTGGATTCGGTTTTCGCTGGGCTGAGAGTAGTACTTCTCGATCTTTTCGGCGCGGATGATGGCATCGGTTGCCGGAAGCGAAGCCGGGGCCGGATTGGAGATCGCGGTTTCCTGCATCTATTTCTCTCCATTAACCTTACAACTTCCCGACGCGGTGGCGACTCGCACCCGGTGCACCCTGGGGCGAGTGCTTTTGAGAATTTAGCTGCGCCTGGCCGGTTGTTTTGAAGCACGATTTTGGGAAATGCCGCCGGATCACGACTGAGGAGAAACTGCCTGCTATTTCCGGTCCGGCTTCGCCATCGTTCCATGAACAGGCCGATTTTGGCAAGTCTAAGGCGATTTCGTTGAATTCAGATGAATTGTGCCTCGACTGGCCGGCACAACTTTCTGCCGTGACCGGGGTCTACAGAAGGATCGAAAGCGCTATTCCCTTGAGGTTATTATTCAAATAGATACTCGATTAAAGTGCGGGTCAGGCCTTAAGATTGCCTTAGATTCGCCTGAAGATTCCGGTGCGGTAAAAAAGTCCCATCGTCGAGTTCACACGTTCTGAATCCATATGACAGATACGAAAACAAAGCACAAAGTCCTTGTGGCGGACGACGAAAAAGTCATCGCCGACACCCTGGCCATGATCCTGAACCAAAGCGGCTTTGAAGCCCGCGCCGTTTATTCCGGAGAGAAAGCCGTTGAGCTGACTTCAGCGTTTGAGCCAGACATGCTCATCTCCGACGTAATCATGGCCGACCTCAACGGCATCGATGCGGCGATTCGCATTCGCCAGTTACGGCCGGGAATCAAAATCCTGCTCTTCTCAGGCCAGGCTGCCACAGCCGACCTGCTGGAGAAGGCCCGGGCCCAGGGCTACGAGTTCGAGATTCTCGCCAAACCCGTCCATCCGCAAGACCTGCTGAGCAGGCTTAGAGGCTGAGACTGTACGCGCTCACATTGACGTCGGCCGCTCTAAATCTTGCCCTATGCATCCCCAACCGGCGACATTAAATACATCATGGCGCAGGCATTTCGTTCGCAACGCGTGCTTACACCCGAAGGCATTCGGCCCGCCACGATTGTGGTTGAAGGCGAGCAGATAGCGTCAGTACGCGCGTGGAGCGATGTGCCGGCGGACGCCGCGCTCAATGACTATGATGATTTGGTTTTGATGCCCGGCCTGGTGGACACCCATGTGCACATTAACGAGCCTGGGCGCACCGATTGGGAAGGCTTTGAGACAGCCACGCAGGCCGCGGCAGCCGGTGGTGTTACCACGCTTGTGGACATGCCGCTCAATTGCGTGCCCGAGACCATCGACGTCGAAGCGCTCGAAGCAAAGCGCGCCGCCGCACACGGCAAAACGTGGGTCGACTGGGCGGCATGGGGTGGCGTGGTGCGCGGCAACGCCAATTCCCTTCCCGGGCTGGTCGATGCCGGCGTTCCGGGGTTCAAATGCTTCATGATCCACTCAGGCATTGACGGCTTTGCGTGGGTGGATGAAAACGATCTGCGGCTCGCGCTCGAAAAACTGCGCGGCACGGGATTGCCGCTGCTGGTGCACGCTGAGGTGGCGGGGCCGATCGAACAGGCAACGCAAGCAATCGGCGCGGAACCCGCGAGCTGGCGTCGTTACATGACGTACATGGCGTCTCGGCCAAATCTGGCTGAGAGCGATGCGATCAGGCTGCTCATTGAATTGGCTGAAGAATTTCAAACGCCAATTCACATCGTGCATCTGTCGAGCGCCGGCGCCGCATTAATGCTGCTTGAATCGGCACGCAGGCAAGGCCTGCCCATCACCGTTGAAACCTGTGCCCATTATCTCTGTTTCGCGGCTGAAGAAATTCCCGACGGCGCGACAGAGTTGAAGTGTGCGCCGCCGATTCGCAACGCGGAGAACCGCGAGCGGCTTTTGCGGGCGCTCGAAGACGGCCACATCGATATGATCACCACCGATCACTCCCCTTGCCCGCCTGCCATGAAGTGCCGCGATGAAGGCCGTTTTGACAAAGCCTGGGGCGGAATTGCGAGCCTTGGCCTGGCGCTGCCCGCGGTGTGGAAGGTGATGCACGGCCGCGGCGTGAAACTTGAATCAATGGCCAATTGGATGTGCTCAGCGCCTGCGCGGTTAGCGAGCCTGGACGGGCTGAAAGGCGCGCTGGTCGAAGGCGCCGATGCGGACATTATTGTCTTCGACGATGCAGTCGAATGGACGATTGGCGAGTCTGATTTGCATTTCCGACACAAGCTCTCGCCCTACGTTGGCCTCGCCGCCCGCGGCCGCGTGCGCGAAACCTGGCTGCGCGGCGAAATGGTTTTCTCTGCCGGAGAATTCTTCGGCGCACCGCGCGGTATAGAACAGATATACACATGAGGGACCGCGCTCAAAACGCAATCGCCGAATGCCTGAGGCTCGCCGCATTCACTGAGGAGCCGGGCCGCATCACGCGCCGATTTCTCACGACGCCGATGCATGGTGTGCATGACCATTTGCGTGTACGGATGATGGAACTCGGCATGAGCGTGACGGTTGACGGCGCTGGAAACATGCGCGGGCTTTGGGCGCCTGAGGGTGCGAATAAAAGGCGCTTGGTGATTGGCTCTCACGTGGACACGGTTCCCGATGCGGGCGCTTACGACGGCGTGCTGGGCGTATGTTTGGGCCTGGAACTCGTGCGAATCGTAAAGGAGCGCAAGCTCGCGATTGCGATTGAAGTGATCGCATTCAGCGAAGAAGAAGGCGTCCGATTTGGCGTTCCATTTATCGGCAGCCGTGCTGTTGCGGGGCGCTTCGATCCGGCGCTGCTGGAGCTAAAAGATGCTGAGGGCATCACGCTCGAATCTGCAATCCGCAACTATAGCCTCGATCCCGCGAAGACTGCCGACGCTGCGCTCGACGCAAACGCTGCCGCATTTCTTGAGATTCACATTGAACAGGGACCCGTGCTTGAGGCCGAGGGCCTGAGCGTTGCCGCCGTTACCGATATCGTTGGCCAGACGCGCATGCGCCTGCGCTTCGCCGGCCACGCCAATCACGCCGGCACCACGCCCATGCATTTGCGCCACGATGCGCTGGCTGGTGCGGCTGAGTGGATCGCTGCGGTCGAGCGGCTTGCGCGAGAGACTGAAGGTTTGATTGCCACTGTGGGCAAAATTGAAGTTGAACCGAATGCCGGCAACGTGGTTCCGGGCGTGGCCACGGTGAGCCTCGACCTGCGCCACTCATCCGACTTTGTGCGGGTGGTAGCTCTTGAAACATTGCTTGCACGCGCCGGCGAAATCGCTAATCGCCGGGGCCTGGCGCTCGTATCGAAACGCATGATGGATCAGCCTGCTGTGCCCATGGATGAGCGGCTCACCGCCTTCCTGGTCGAGGCCATGGAAGCTCTAGGCCTGCCGCCTAAAACAATACCCAGCGGCGCGGGCCACGATGCCATGGTGATGGCCTCGAAGGTGCCGACCGCAATGCTCTTCCTGCGCAGCCCCGGCGGCATCAGTCACCATCCCGATGAAGCGGTGCGCGAACAAGACGTTGAGAACACGCTGCACGTGGCTGCGAGTTTTATTGAGCGGCTGGCGGCCGATCTCAAGTAAAATCGTTGCACGAAAGCTATACGATTTCCCCTTGTTCGAGGTCGCAATTGTCCCGTCCGCATCTGCATCATCTTGGCGCAACGCGCAGCAGTCTCAAGCACGACCACCTGTTGCAAACGCCCGACACTTTCATCCGCACGCCGCTGCCCGGCGCCGAGAAAGTGGACTTCGTCATTCATGCGGCGCCGCAACTGGGCGCTGCGTTTACGCAGATGACCGCGGAATTCGCGGCCGGCGGTTCGCTCGGGGCCACGCCCGCGCAGCGATTTATCTATGTACTCGAAGGCAAGCTCAAGCTCAAGGCGGACGGCAAGACTCATACACTTGCCGCGGGTGGCTACGCGTATATTCCGCAGGGCACGGAGCACAGCGTCACAGCGACATCGATAGCGCGCGCAGCAGTAATTGAAAAGGTCTATCAACCGCAGCCTGGCGCTTCAGTGCCGCAGATTGTTGTGGGAGATGAATCGAAGGTTGCGGTCGCGCCGCTGATGGGCGATGAAGGTCTGCGCGTTCGCTCGCTCATGCCTGACGGGCCTCCGTATGACTTTGCGGTGAACACCATGACCTACGATCCCGGCGCGGCGCTCAGCATGATTGAGATTCACGTGATGGAGCACGGGCTGCTGATGCTTGAAGGCGGCGGCATCTACCGGCTCGGCGACGCGTGGTATCCGGTCGAGGCCGGCGATTTTATCTGGATGGCACCCTACTGCCCGCAGTGGTTCGGCGCAATCGGAAAGAAGCCCGCAAAGTATCTCATCTACAAAGACTGGCGCAGGCATCCGCTGGGAACGGTGAGCGCATGAGCAGCGCGCGCCCAAATCTGAGTGTCGACCGGCTCATCGGCGAGTTGCAGGCGCTGGCGAAAATATCCGAATCCGAGCCGCCGGTGGTAACGCGCGTTGTTTTCAGTGAGGCTGACATGCGGGCCCGCGCCTACGTTCGCGAACTCTGCGAAGACGCCGGTCTTACTATTTCGAACGACGCAGTTGGCAACACTTTTGCGCGCTGGGTTGGCTCCGAGCCAGATCTTGCGCCCATTGGAACCGGCTCGCATATCGATGCGATTCCCAACGCTGGACTCTACGATGGTTGCGTGGGCGTGCTGGGCGGGCTTGAGGCGATTCGCGTATTGCAGCAACTCGGATTCAAGCCACGGCGTTCGATTGAACTGGTGATTTTCACGGCGGAAGAGCCTACGCGCTTCGGCATCGGCTGCCTGGGAAGCCGCATGATGGCCAACGTGCTGACGCCCGCTCAGGCCCGCGCGTTGCGCGATAAAGAAGGCCACAGCATTGAAGAGTTGCGTGCACAGGCGGGCTTCACTGGCGCGCTCGATTCTGTAGCCGTTGCGCCAGGCCGCTTTCATAAATTCCTTGAGCTGCACATTGAACAGTGCCCATATCTCGAAGAAGAAGGCCTGGACGTTGGCCTGGTGACGCACATTGCCGCCCCCGCAAGCCAGCGCATTGTGATTGAAGGTGAAGGCGGCCATGCCGGCGGCAAGCTGATGCCCGGGCGCAAAGACGCGCTCGCGGCCGCGGCCGAGCTGATTCTCGCGCTTGAATCTGCTGCCAAATCCACGGGCGCAATCGACACCGTAGGCACGGTGGGCATTTGCGAGGTCTTTCCCGGCGCAGTTAACAGCATTCCTTCGCGCGTGTCGATCACTACTGACGTGCGCGACATTGACCGTGTGCGGCGCGACGGCGTGCTTGATGCGCTGCGCAGGGCGAGCGAAGAAGTGGCTGCGCGGCGTGGAGTGAAAATTGCGACGGAGTTGATCAACGCCGATCCGCCCACCACTTGCGATCCCGAGATCCTCAATGCGCTCGAAGACTCGGCACGCGCCGCAGGCAAGAAGTACAAGCGCATGGTGGCCCGTGCCTACCACGACTCCTCGTTTGTCTCGTGCTTTGCGCCCACGGCAATGCTCTTTATTCCCTGCCGCGGCGGCGTGAGCCACAGGCCCGACGAATACGCATCGCCCGAGTGGATCGGCAGCGGCGTGCACGTGCTTTCGCGCACTCTGGCAACGCTGGCATCGTGACTCTCTCTTTGATTCTTTTGCGCGGCGTTGTATCCTATGCCACAACCCGCGAGTGATTATTGCTGATTCTTCGTTCGCGGCCGTCAAACTTCCCAGCCATGAGCGCGACCGCTAAAACACGCATCGTTGGCGCCTCAGTTCCCCGCAAAGAGGGCATCGACAAACTTGTGGGCCGCGCCGTGTACGTTGACGACATTGAACGCGAAGGCATGTGGTACGGAACCACTGTGCGCAGCACTATTCCCCGCGGCCGCATCCGCTCCATCACTTGCGACCCGCGCATCGACTGGAGCGAATTCACAGTAGTGACCGCTGCCAACGTGCCAGGCAAGAACCACATCCAGCTCATCGTTGCCGATCAGCCCTGCCTTGCCGATGGCGCAGTGAACCACTGCGATGAGCCGATAGTTCTGCTCGCCCACGCAGACAAGCACAAGCTGCGCGAAGCTGCCGCCGCCGTGCGCATCGAATACGAGCCTCTGCCCGCAGTGCTCAGCATTGAAGAGAGTGAGCGCCAGGACCCGATCATCTGGGGCGATGACAATGTCTTCAAGTCGTTTCTGCTTGAGAAAGGCAATGTCGACGGCGTATGGGCGCAGGCCGCGCACATTGTCGAAGGCGAATACCGCACCGGTGCACAAGAGCATCTCTATATTGAAAACAACGGCATGATTGCGGAGTGGAGCGCGAACGATGGGCTCACCGTGTGGGGTTCGTTGCAGTGTCCCTACTACGTGCACAAAACGCTCAAGGCTGTGTTCGACCTGCCCGATGAAAAAGTGCGCGTGATTCAAACTGAGACCGGCGGCGCATTCGGCGGCAAAGAGGATTACCCGTCAACACTCGCATCTCACGCAGGGCTGCTGGCCATGAAGAGCGGCCATACCATCAAGATGGTCTACGACCGCATGGAAGACCTTGCGGCAACAACTAAGCGGCATCCGTCGCGTATCCGCCATCGCACTGCGCTCGATAAAGACGGCAAGCTGCTGGCTATGGAGATCGATCTGGCCACCGACGGCGGCGCTTATTCCACGCTCTCATCCACAGTGCTTTCGCGCGCTACGCTGCACTCCTGCGGCCCTTACGTGTGCCCAAACATTCGCGTGCGTTCGCGCGCGTGGGCCACAAACATGGTTCCCTATGGCGCATTCCGCGGCTTCGGCGCGCCCCAGGCCATCTTCGCCACCGAACGCCACATGGATGAGATTGCCGCGCAGATCGGTATCGATCCCGTGGAACTGCGCCGCCGTAATTTTCTGCACCAGGGCGACCAGAACGCAACGGAACAGTTGATGCGTGAGCCGGTAATGCTCGATGAGTTACTCGATCGCGCGCTTGCCCAGAGCGACTATTACGCCAGGCGCGAACGCTTCACTCGCGAGAATGCGAACAGCCCAGTCAAACGCGGCCTCGGTCTCGCAACCTTCTATCACGGCTCGGGATTCACCGGCTCCGGCGAGCTTTACCTTAATTCACTCGCGGGAATTGATGTCACGGCCGACAACAAAGTACGCGTAATGGTTTCAAACACCGAGTTCGGCCAGGGCACCAACACTATCCTCACGCAGATTGCGGCGGAAGCGCTCGGACTCGCATTCAGCGACATCTCGATGGCGCCGCCTGATACCGCCGTAATTCCCAACAGTGGGCCCACCGTGGCTTCGCGTACGTCGATGGTGGTTGGCCGGCTGATCCAACGAGCAAGCCTGCAACTGCTCGAGACGCTTCGCAACGATGGGGGCCTTGGCGCAAACGCTTCGCGCGATGAGTTCTTCGCAGCCTGCGATCGCTATCGAACCGCGCACGGCGAAGTGAAATCTCTTTGCCGCTACGAAGCGCCGCCAGGCATTTTCTGGGACGACAAGACCTATCACGGCGAAGCATACGGCGCTTACGCATGGGCCGTTTATGTAGCGCAGGTTGCCGTCGACACGCGCGACTATTCAGCTGAAGTTGAAGAGTTTTGGACCGTGCAGGAAGTAGGCCGCGTGCTTCATCCAGTAATGGCCAAAGGGCAAATTGAGGGTGGCGTGGCGCAGGGCATTGGCTACGCGCTCTACGAAAGAGTTGTATGGCAGAACGGCCGCATGGCCAACAACCAGATGACCAACTACATTATGCCCACCGCCGCCGACGTTCCGCCGATTCACGTGATTTTTGAGGAGATCCCTTTCAAGTTCGGCGGCTACGGCGCCAAGGGTATTGGCGAACTGCCGCACGACGGCCCCGCACCCGCAATTCTGAATGCGATTCGCGACGCGACAGGTGTCAGCTTCAACTCCATCCCGCTGCTGCCTGAAGACATTTTTGCCGTGCTGGCCGCGCGCGAAATCCAAGAAGAGCCGGCGATCAAATGAGCGAATGCTTTCCTTCAATCACGATGCGGGTGAACGGCGAAAGCTGCACGGTGAATGTCCCGCCTATGAAGCGCCTGCTCGACGTGCTGCGCGAAGACTTGCACTTGACCGGCGCGAAAGAAGGCTGCGGCGAAGGCGAGTGCGGTTCATGCTCCGTTCGCTTAGATGGCGAGCTTGTGAACAGTTGCCTGATTCCCGTTTTACAAGCCCAGGGCGCGGAGATTCAGACTGTCGAAGGCCTGGCAGCCAACGGAGTCCTGCATCCGCTGCAGGAGTGTTTCCTGGCTTGCGGCGGTGCGCAGTGCGGCATTTGCACGCCGGGAATGCTCATGGCCGCAGCGCAATTGCTCGAACGAAATCCGAACCCGTCGATGGCCGAGATTCGAGAAGGCCTCGCCGGCAATCTTTGCCGCTGTACGGGCTTCATGCGCATCTTTGAGTCGGTGCTTGCCGCGGCAACGCAAATGCAAAGTCCTGAAGCGGACAAGGCCGGCCATGCGCGGTAATTGCGAAGTGCATGAGCTCATTGCGCCGGGTCGCCTGCGTGGTGTGCTGGAGTTGCTTGCAGCCGAGCCGGGTGTGTGGACTCCGATTGCCGGCGGCACTGAGATCATGGTGGCTCATGCCGCAGGGCGGCTTAATTTGCCGAAGCTCGTCAGCCTGTGGGGCATTGGCGAACTGCGATTCATCAATGTGAATGCAGACAGCGTCGCCATCGGCGCAGGCGCAACCTTCATTGACGTGCGCCGTCACGCGGAGCTGGCAGAATCGTTGCCACTGCTGGCAAAGGCATCGAGTTGGATCGGCTCCATTGCCAACCAGAGCCGCGCCACGCTGGGCGGCAACCTGGTAAACGGATCGCCGGCGGCTGACTCTTCGCCCGCGCTACTGGTTTATGACGCGGAGATCGAGTTGATCTCGGTACGCGGAAGCCGCAGAATTCCCTATTGCGAATTCCATACCGGTTACAAGAGCAATGTGCTGGCGAAAGACGAACTGGTTTACGCGCTGCACATGCAGCGCCGTTTCGCACGCCACAAGCAGTATCTGCGCAAAGTTGGAACGCGTCGTGCCATGGCAATTTCAAAAGTTGCATTGGCCGGAACTGCGCTCGTCGATAGCGGTGTGGTCAGTGAGATTCGCGTTGCCGCTGCAAGCCTGGCAGCTTATCCCGCCCGGCTTTATAAGACTGAAGCGGCTGTTCTCGGCAAGCCGATCACGCCGGAAACAATTGCCGCTGCACGCGAAGCGCTGATGGGCGAGGCCGCGCCGATCGACGACATTCGTTCTACAGCGGAGTATCGCAAGCGCGTCGGCGCGAATCTTGTTGAAGAATTCCTGCTTGAGCTTGGCCGGGAGGCTGCGCAGCCATGAACGCAACACTCGCCGCATGGAACGCCGCTGATGCAGCGGCCGCACTTGACGCTATGATCGCCTGCTGCGGTGCGCGACGTTGGGCTGCGGCAATGGTTGCGCTGCGTCCTATTGAGAGCCCAGAAACACTTAGCGTCGCTGCCGACGCGATCTGGTCCACAATGGAAGTGCCAGACTGGATGGAGGCGTTCGCGTGTCATCCGCGCATTGGCGAGCGCAAGGCCGCGCACGCGAGGGCAAAATCAACGGAGTGGTCAAAACAGGAGCAGTCCAACACCACTGCCGCGGATGCCGACGTACTGGCGCGATTGGCCGAAGGCAACGCGGAATACGAGCAGCGCTTCGGTTTCACGTATATTGTGTGCGCGACCGGAAAAAACGCCGCAGAGATGCTGGCGATCCTGGAGCGGCGGTTGAAGAGCGATCGCGAAACCGAATTGCGCGAGGCGGCCGAGCAACAGAAGCAAATCACGCAAATTCGTTTAAGAAAGTGGTTGGCAGAATGAGCACTATATCGACACATGTTCTCGATGCAACGATGGGCAAGCCCGGCGCGGGTATCAATGTGCGCCTTGAAATGATGCAGGGCGGTGGATGGATTGAGGCCGCAATCGGCCAGGTCCCCCATGAAAAAGTGCTGGATTCACCGGGCGGCTGGGTTGAAGTTGCCGGCGGCGTGACGGATGCCGATGGCCGTTGCCGCGACCTTGCCGCCAATGCGCCTGCGGGAATGTACCGACTGACATTCGACACCGGCGCATACCTTGAGCGATGCGGACGTGCGAGTATTTATCCAGAGATCTCAATCACCTTCAAATGCGACGGCGACGGCCACTACCACCTGCCTTTGCTATTGAGCGATAACAGCTACACAACTTACAGGGGAAGCTGACCGATGGCCAGACTGGGTGAGAATCGCTACGGAAAATCGCGCGTGCGCCTCTCGCGCATTACGCGGTTTGATGATCGCCACGAATTCAACGAGTGGACCGTGCGCGTGCTGCTGGAAGGGGATTTTGAGACGAGCTTCACCGAAGCCTACAACAGCAAAATTCTGCCCACAGACACGATGAAGAACACGGTGTATTCCGTTGCCCGCGGCTCAAAGGCGGCCACCATCGAAGAGTTCGCGATGGAGTTGGGCAATTATCTGCTCACCAACAATCCGCAGGTGTCAGGCGTGCTGGTGGAGGTGGAGGAAAAATCGTGGGAGCGAATGATCGTAGATGGAGCGCCTGAAGCGACCACATTCAAACTCGGCGCACCGGAAAAGAATACCGTCCGAGCCGTGCGCGACCGCGATCACACGGAGTGGTCGGTTCGCTCGGGCGTGGATGGACTCACGATTCTCAAGACGACCAAGTCGGCGTTCACCGGATACATCAAAGACAAGCTCACTACGCTCAAACCTGCGACCGACCGCATCTTCGGAACCAGCGCAACCATTGATTGGGATTATTCAGAGCCGGCGCCCGATTATGCCACCGTGCGCGTGCGCATTGTTGCCGCATTGCTCAAGACCTTTGCCGAGCACCATAGCATGAGCGTGCAGCACACTCTTTATGACATGGGAAAGGCCGCTCTGGACGCGGCTCCCGAGATTGCGCGGATCCATCTCACCATGCCTAATCTGCATCATCTGCTTGCGGACCTGAGCCCGTTCGGGCAAGATAATCCAAACCATATTTTTGTTCCCATTGACGAGCCGCACGGCTACATCGAGGCAACCATCGAGCGTTAGCTGCACGGTTTTGAAAGGCAAATCTGCGTTGAGCGAGACCAGCACCAAAGTCGAGGTGCCCCCAAGCCAGGACGCCGGCGAAAAGTTTGATCTGCACGCCGGTGTGCTCGGTCCGGTTGAGACTCTTGCGCAATCGGTCTCCGCCATTGCGCCCTCCACTTCGCCCTCGCTCACCATTCCACTGGTGTTCGCGCTCGCGGGTGGCGCCACGTGGTTCGTTTATCTCCTCGCCACCATCGCCATCTTCATGATCGGCATCTGCGTCAGCCGTTTTGCGCGGCTCTCGGCGTCGCCCGGCTCGCTCTACACTTACACGGCAAGCACGCTGCCGCCGGTGTTTGGAGCAATCGCCGCATGGGCGCTGTTGCTGGCGTATATTGCCACCGGAGCTTCGGTCGCCGGCGGCGCACTCTACTACTCGGGCGTGCTTGGCCAGCAGATGATTCATTGGTCCCCGCCTGCCATTCCCGCGCTGGCCGTTGTCTGCCTTGTCGCGGGCTACATTGCGTGGCGCGACGTGAAGCTTTCGGCCGAAACCATGCTATGGATTGAGGCCATCTCCGTCGGCCTCATCGGCATCGTCCTTGTGGCGCTGCCCATCAAGCTTGGCTTCCGTTTCGACCCCCAACAATTCCAGCTCAAATCCATGCACTTCACCGGTCTTGGGCCAGCGCTGGTTCTTTCCATCTTCAGCTTCTGCGGATTTGAAAGCGCAACCACCCTTGGGGGCGAAGCGCGCGAACCGCTCAAGACCATTCCGCGTGCGGTGCTGCAGTGCGCATTGCTATCGGGCGTCTTCTTCATGCTGTGCTCGTACGCTGAGGTCATGGGCTTCCGCGGCGAGGCCAGCGAACTCAGCGGCTCAACCAGTCCTCTGCATTTGCTTGCCAACAAGGCAGGCATTTCGCTGCTGGGCACGGCTGTCGACTTTGGCGCAGCGGGTAAGCATGTTTGCGTGCGTGCTGGCCTGCACCAATGCGGCGGCGCGGGTGCTTATGCGCATGGCTCGCGGTGGCATCTTGCCGCGCATTTTGGAGCGCACCGGCAGCAAGCACAGAACACCGGGCGCGGCCATTGTGCTTTCCGCCGCTCTTATTGTGCTGCCGCCCGCGATTATGAGCCTGCGTGGCTTTGCCGGCTCCGACATGTACGACCTGCTCGGCTCGCTTTCGGTCTTCGGCTTTCTCACCGCTTACGGCCTGGTAGCGCTCGCGCTTCCATTTGCGCGCCGCGCGGTGGGGCAGCATTCCCACCTGCTGGCCGCGGTCAGCGTCGCTACCGTCATCATCATCCTGCTCATCGGCGTCTTCGATCTCAGGTCGGCCGCAGACCCGCTCCACGCGCGCATCCCCTACATCTATCTCGTCTACATTTCGCTGGGACTCGCCTGGTATGTGTTCAGCCGCAAGAAGGCTTTGCCGGTAGAAATGTGACGGCTTAAGAGTTGAGTTCGCTTTCGCGGTGCTGCAGGATCAGAAAAACAATTCCCACCACAACGAACTCTCTTGCGGCAGCCATTTCGCCGTTCCATGACGGCGATTGCCACATCAGGAACCACTCGCCGCCCACGTCAAGGAATGCCACCAGCCACATGAGAAGCGAAAGCGTGAGTCCCGCAAACGAGGCTGTCTTGGCTCGATCAAATTCCTGCGCTGAGCCACGCATGGCCCGCAACAGCTGCGCGACGCCCCACCACAACAAAAGACATGTGGCAATCTCCCACGCAATAATGGACACGTAAAAGAGCGTATGAATCGCCGGGGAGTCGATCGCCCTCCACATTCCGTGGTTGCCGGGAAAGGTGGTGTCCATCATCAGCACATGGCGAACGAACTGATAATTTGAGCCATAGTCGGTCAGGTTGTCGAACACCACCAGGGTGTAAGCAAACGCAACCGCTGCCACCAGTGCGGTTTTTGCCCAGCGCAAAATCACTCGTTACTCCTCTTGCCCACCCATTCTTCAACGATCTTCCGGGATCCCACACTCGGCCACCGGTCCGCGCCTCGCTCATGCTAACCCGACGCGGCTCCGGGGCTCAAAGGAAATCGGAGCCCTCGGCGTGCTACATTCGATTGCAAATGGCTGATCAAACGTCTCCTGAAGCGACACTTCTGGCTCTCGGCATCGAGCTACCTCCCGCGCCCGCTCCCGGCGGTAACTACGTTCCGTTGAAGCGCGTGGGTACCGTTGTTTACCTCTCCGGCGTCGTCTCCGCAGGCCCCGGCGGCATCATCAAGGGAACCGCGGGCGTCGACTGCACCATCGAAGAAGGCTATGCCGCGGCCCGGGCTTGTGCCTTGACGCAACTGGCCGTGCTGCGCCGCGAACTTGGTTCCCTCGACCTTGTCGCAGAGGTACTCACCGTGAATGGCTATGTAAACGCCGCGCCGGGATTCGGCGACTCACCCGAAATCGTCAATGGAGCGTCAGACCTGCTGGTGCAAATATTTGGCGAGGCTGGCCGCCATGTGCGAGCGGCGCTCGGTGTGAGCGCACTGCCCCGTCAGGCCCTGGTGGAATTGCAAATGACCGTGCGGGTGCGAGAGCCTTAATTTCACCTGCGAATGCCCCCGAAATTTGGAAGAATGGCCAACATCACGCTCGCTTCAGGTGCAGGATGAACAAGCACTTGTGATTAAAGCTGTGGAAAAGCGGCGCTAAATCTCCATCGCCGGAATTTCCACCGAACTTTGCACAGGTCCGCATTAAATTCTTATAAGAAATTTATGTACGAGCCATTAACCTGAAGCTACCCCGTAGTGCGAGCAGGATTAGGCCGTAGAACGAGCTTGACTCGTAGCGGTGTCACTTTTCCGGTTTTCTAGTGCGCGACTCAGGTTTCGATAACTCTCTTCTTTCCAAAATCTAATTGAAGTCCTAACAGAAGCGGTGCAGGTATCACTCCACCCTAACTTTTGGTTTACTTTGAGGCATCCGATGCGAAAACTCCAGACTCTTGTTCCCAGCCTGTTTGTCTTTATCGCTTCACTAACGCTGTGTTTCAGCTCGCTCTTTGCACAGCAAACGCTCGGCGGGATCACCGGCGAAGTTACCGATGCCTCAGGCGGCATGATTCCCAATGCAACCGTAACTGTAACCGACGAGCACACGTCGCTCACCCGCTCTACCACGAGCAACGCCACTGGCAGCTACACCTTCGTGAATCTGCCGATCGGCCTCTACACCATCACCTACACGGTGACCGGTTACGAGGTTCAAAAGACGCCGCACATCACGGTGCAGGCCGATCGTACGGCAACCGTGAACGCGACCCTGAAGGTGGGCCAGACATCCACCACTATCGAGGTGGAGGCAGCGCCGCTGATGAATGCCGTTGACACCACCAACGGCTACGTAATGGAGACGGGCCAGATTGCCGCGACGCCCCTGCCTACCGGCAGCTTCACTGGTCTCGCCACTCAATCTGCCGGCGTTGACGCTGAGCTCTCAGGGGGCACCGGCGCGAACTCCGGCCTGGGCAACGCCCCAATCTGGGCCAACGGCCAGCGCGACACGTCCAACAGTTTCCTGCTGAATGGCGTTGACGCAACCAATCTCTTCAACGGCAAAAGCACCAGCCAGGTCGATTCCTCGCGCGTTATCAACTCCACCGGTGTACAGACCCAGGTGGGCGGCGGCGGCGGCGTCATCATGTCCGTGGCTTCCATTTATCTTTCCATCGGCAACGCGATCCCCACTCCCGCGCCTGAAACTCTGCAGGAAGTCCGGGTGAACGCCTCAATGTACGACGCCGACCAGGGTTCCACCTCCGGCGCGCACATCGACATGAGCACCAAGTCGGGCACCAACGACATTCACGGCAATATCTATGCGCATCGCGGCACCAACTGGATCAATGCCGCTCCGTTCTTCTTCAACCAGGACCCCGATGTTCCCGCTGAAGATAAAACTCCGCAGTTGCATCGCTACAGCCTCGGGGGCACCCTAGGCGCACCAATTATTAAGGACAAGCTCTTCGGCTTTCTTTCTTTCCAGCACCTGCACGTCTCCGATCAGGAACTGGGCGATGGCTTCCTCACCGTTCCCATCGGCTTGAGCGACAGCAATCGCGATCCGGGCAGCCTGGCCAGCCTCACCAACACCTGGTTTGGCACCAGTCTCACCGGCGCCAATATCGATCCACTGGCACTCATGCTGTTCAACTCGCCGGCGCTGCCCGGCGAACCGGGCAAATGGCTCATCCCCAACGATGCCCGCAACGGCACGCCGCCCACCGCCGCCCGTATTGACAACGCGTTTATCCCCGGCACGGGCTACTTTATCTCGGATCAGGCCGTCGCCGATATCGACTACATTGCAACCGCGAAAGACACGCTGGCACTGAAGTACTATTACCAGCACGACCCCACTACCGCGCCCTACTCCTATTCAAGTGTGCCCGGCTTCACGCAGCACCTAGATTCCGGCGCGCAGGAGTTCAGCATCAACAACGCCCTCATCCTCAAGTCGAACTTAAGCACCACTCAGACCATTGGCGTTCTGCGCGAAAAGAACTGGTCAGACAACTCACAGGCGTTCGGTCCATCATCGATACCCGGCGGCAGCTACGGCACCGGTTCTATCAACACCTTCGGTTCGAACTATTTCCCGGGCATCTCAATCGTGAATATTCTGGGCAGCGCTCAGCCCAGCGGCATCAGCCCCGTCTTTCTCAATATCGGCCCGAATGCCGAGTCGCAATCAGCCAACACAGGCATGTTCCAGAACCGTCTTGAGCCTTCAGGAAATGCCATTTGGATCCTGGGCAAGCACACGCTTAACTTCGGCGCCAGCTACTCGTACACCCAACTCAATACCATCGACAAGCGCACCGGTACCGGGACCGTCACATCCGACGACTTCAGCCAGTTCGCACAGGGCTACGACTTGCCGGGCAGCGCGGCAACAGAGTTTTACGTGACATCGTTCCTGCAGGGCAATGCCAGCCGGTACTATCGCGCCAACCAGCTTGGCCTTTACATCACTGACAAGTACCAGATCACGCCCACGCTCGCAATCAACTTCGGTGTCCGCTACGACTGGGATGGCGGCCTGACTGAGAAATATGGCCGCATCTTCAACTTCGACGCGGGCACCAATCCGCAAGGCTGCACGACTTCCTCGAGCGATCCCAACGCATACTCCTATTGCGTGGGCAGCGATACCATTCTCAATCCTGGCCTGATTATCGCGGGCAATAATGCAAACGGCTCGAAGGGTGTGAGCGACACCACTCTCACCGGCCGCCAATGGGGAATCGCTCCTCGCTTTGGAGCAGCATGGCAGCCCGCAATGTTCCACAGCAAACTGGTTGTCCGCACCGGTGGGGGCTTCTACTACGACCGCGGAGAGCTTTTCACCTACTTCTCGCCCGGCTACGCCATCGGCACCGTAACCGGCGGCCCATTCGGCGTAAACCAGCAACTGCCATTCGTAAACGATTCAACCTGCCCGTCTGCCTCGTTGTTTTACTACGAAGGCTACCTGCCCACCTGCGGCGGCGGAGGCGGCGGAGACCCGGCCGAAGGCAACCTTGAGAACCCCTATGGCACTTCTCTCGAGTATGCATCGCCAACAAGCCCGAAGGCATCAGACCTCAGCAATTACCTTCCCAATGCGTGCAGCATTGTGAATACCGGATTCTCCGGCGTCCCGGGACTTTGCTCGAACACTCCAAACGGCGGCGAAATCGTCAATAACGGCCAGCCCATCTCGCTAGGTGTGTATGACCGCGCCAACAAGCTTCCCTACACAATGAACTACACTCTCGACCTGCAGTGGCAGCCGCGCAACGACATCGCTGTCGAAGTCGGCTACGTAGGAAATATTGGCCGCCACCAGATTATTCCTGTTCCCTTCAACCAGCCCGGCATCTCTTCGCCAGGCAACCAGGCGCTGGCGGGTGGCGGATGCCCGCAGGCCTACACCTATGGCTACAACGTAAACTTCTTCGGCGCACTGCCCGCCAGCGCTCCTTCCTGCTTCGGCTCGTCGGCTTACTACCTTGGAACCTACGAGGGCGGAAACGTTGACCTTCGCGTGCCCTATATCGGCTACGCGGCTGAGTCTATCGATTACAAGGCCGCCGGCATTGACAATTACAACGCGCTCCAGGCGCACATTGAAAAGCGCATGAGCCACAACTTTCAGATTGGTGCGTCCTACACTTACTCGCATGCAATCGACGAGCAAAGCGGCCTGGGCCTGTTTTACTGGGGCAGCAACCCGCTCAACCTCCGCAGCGGTTACGGGTCGTCAGACTTCGACAGAAAACATGTGCTGAACTTCAACTACGTGTTCCAATTGCCCAGCTCGAAGCCGGCAAGTTCGCTGGCCGGCAAGATTGTGGATGGATGGTCACTGGTTGGATTGACTGTACTGCAAAGCGGCCAACCCTACAGCGTAATCGACTTCTCGGGAGCCATCGGCAGCATCTACTACTCCACATCCGACGGCATCACTAACCCGGTAGTGCCGCTGGCGAAGGGTTGCACCGCCAAGAGCGCCACCACCGGAGCGTCGGGCGCATGGACTCTAGGCACAGGAAAGCCTGCCCTGAACGCCGCCTGCTTCACGCTACCGCTGCTGCCTGAGGGCGGACTCGGGGGCGCAATTCCGCCCGACGACCCCTACGAGACCACGTTCACCACCGGTCAGCGCAACATCTTCCGCCAAGCGGCACAAAAGCGCGCCGATGCTTCGCTGGTAAAGGTCACCAGCTTTGACAAAGAAAGGTACAGCCTGAAGTACACCTTCGACGTCTACAACCTCACCAACACCACCAGCTTCGATATTCCCGGCAACCAGGTATCGCAGAATGCCGGATACAACAACTACCCAGAACCGGGCCAGCCCGCTACGGGTGACGGAGGCTTGTACTCCGCGCCCGGTGGCCTGGGCATCGTAAGCCACATCATCGGCAGCCCGCGCCAGGTTCAAATGTCGTTGCACTTCGACTTCTGATAAGCGCATTGATGAAAACTAAAGGGCGTCCGGATTTTGGACGCCCTTTCCCTTTTTGGACTGTCCCTGGGCCCCCTTTCGCGCCAATTGATCACCGCCCGGCCGAGCCCTCATACCGGCGCATACAATCTCTCTATGGCCGCCAGCTCCGGCACGATTCACGATCTTCGCGCCGCGCTTGCCGGCGGTGTGTTGAAGCCTTCCCATCTAGTCACAGAAGCTCTCGCACACTCCAATCAGAATGCCAGCCACAACACGTATCTGTGGCAAGACACTGCCTGGACGCTGGCCGAAGCAGCGGGCGCGGAATTGATCGCTGCCGGTGCCGGCGGGCTTTTCGGCGATGGACGTGCCCCGCTCTGGGGCCTGCCTGTTTCAGTCAAAGACTGCTTCGACCTTGCCGGCGCACCCACAAGCTGCGGAACCAAGTTCTATCGCGACCTGAATGGCGATGCGAACCGCGACTCGTGGCTGGTTGAGCAGCTTCGCGCAGCCGGCGCAGTTATCACCGGCAAAACCCACCTTCACCCGCTGGCCTACGGCATCACCGGAGAGAATCCCGATTTCGGCGATTGCGTGCAGCCCGGCGATCCATCGGGCCTCACCGGCGGCTCATCGAGCGGCGCAGCGGCCAGCGTGCTTGAGGGCTCGGCCGTTGCAGCCATCGGCACCGATACCGGCGGGTCGATTCGCGTGCCCGCGGCGCTTTGCGGACTAGCCGGCTATCGCGCCTCGCTCGGCCGCGGCGACTGGCGCGGCGGCGCGCACCTGGCTGAATCATTCGACACCATGGGCTGGCTCTTCCGAGACTTGCGAGACGCGCCGCTATTGGCATATCCCTTTGCGCCCACGAACGCGCCGCAACCGAAGCCCTACACCCGTTTCGCATACGTCGCTGACAGCTTTCTTACCGACTGCGAGCCTGAGGTAATCGACAGCTTTCACGCCGCCATTCGCGAGCTTGAGGCGCTGGGTCTCGCGGGCCGTTCTATCGAGCCCGATTGGTGGAGTGAATCGATGGAAATTTACGCGCCGATCCAGGCGAATGAAGCCGCACGCTATCACGCCGGCAACTTCGAGCACATCCAACCCGGCATCCGCGAACGATTGGAATGGGGCGCGCGTATCACCAAGACCGAGATCGCCGCGCTCCGCAAACGCATCGCTGAATTCTGCACACGAATGCAAGACCTCTTCGCGACTCACGAGCTAATCCTGCTGCCATGCTCGCCCGTATCGCATCTCACCGCCGGCGCCGACCAAAGCCAGACCCGCATGCGCCTGTTACGTTACACCACGCCGTTCAGCCTATGCGGCGTGCCAGCGGTAACAATTCCCTGCGCGCACGGCGGCGTGCAACTTGCAGCACAGATTGGCGAAGATGAGTCACTGCTAGCGCTGGCAGCGCAAGTGGGCAAGCAGCGAGCCGCCTTGCAGGGATCGTGACTCGTAAAGCGTGGATCGTGAGCCGTGATCTTAACCCCTGATCCCTGATCCCTGTTCCCTGTTCCCTGTTTCACCAATGTCTTCATTCCACACATCGGGTCGGGCGGCGATGAAGGCTTCCATCAGTTCGCGGCACGCCTGGCTATCGAGGTCGATCACGTTCACGCCGTTCTCGCGCAGCCACTCAATACCGCCTGAGAAGGTGCGGCTTTCGCCCACCACCAGCGTGCCGATGTTGAACTGCCGCACCAGCCCGCTGCAGTACCAGCATGGAGCGAGCGTAGTCACCATCACCAGGTCGCGATAGCTCTTCTGCCGCCCCGCGCGCCTGAAAGCGTCGGTCTCGCCATGAATGCTGGGGTCGCCCTGCTGCACGCGCCGGTTGCGCCCGCGTCTCAGCAGCTTGCCATCAAGAGTAAACAGCGCCGCGCCCACCGG